>Ga0256843_1001799_pt1 | contig 16344 bp, 16 predicted proteins | sample AlvinellametaG_FD_191572 | JGI IMG/M metagenome (GOLD analysis project Ga0256843, IMG submission 191572) | Pompeii worm associated microbial communities from hydrothermal vent at the East Pacific Rise, Pacific Ocean - Alvinella | ecosystem: Host-associated > Annelida > Integument > Unclassified ... | reverse complement strand
TGAAGAGAACAGCGCAGGCGCTAAAGGGCGACAAGAATCGCGCCCGCAACAACCAGTAGAGCCCCGACCGCTGTTTTTAAGTCCATTTTACTCCCGAGAATAAGCCATGAAAGAAATATGGCCAGCGCGACGCTTGTTTTATCTATAGCGACGACCGCCGGGACGCGGCCCCCTTTGATTGCCATGAAGTAGAAGAGCCAGGAAAGTGCGCCCGCTATCCCGGAGAGGGCTATGAAAAGGAGGGAACGGCCGCTGATTGGCTCCCGCGTGACGCCGGTGGCGATGGCAACGCCCACGAGGAAGACCGCCATTATGAGTGCCCTGACCGCGGTCGCGAGTGTCGAGTCAACGCCTTTGAGCCCGAGCTTTCCGAATATCGGGACGAGTGATGCAAAGAACGCCGCCAACAGGGCGTAGATGATGTAGGCCTTCACGCTTCTCACCGGATGGGGTAGCGCGCCCCGGTTTAGAAAGGTTGTGGTGGAGATAAAGGATAAAATCATGCCCCGCCATTATTCCGAATCCTCTTTTGGTTGCTTGTCCTCGCGCACAGAGGCGCTTTCCGGCTTTGCTCTGGCATCTTTCTCTTCCGTGCTGTCTTCATTTTTGTTCCCACCGTCAGTCTTGGGTGGTTTGTACAGCCCATCCTCAACTATCTGGAGGGTCTCAATATCATCCCAGGGGATTGAGATGTAGTTCTCCTGGTTTTGGGGCGGCACCGCATGAGAAATGACTTTCTCAAGCGTGTCACACACTTCCCGCCCGCCATGAACAACAAGCTTCGCTTTCCTCAGGATGAGGGCTTTATCATCGAGCGGGTCGTAGAGCCGGCCGAAGAAGATGTTGCCTGTTTTGGTCTTTACGATGAGATGGGGGAGATCGTCGGCAAAGTTCTGATTTGCCGAAACCCGCACCTTCCATAACGTATAAGTAGCATTATAGAGTACACCTGAAAATAGAAATGCTCCAACAACAGTAACTACTCCAGCAACAAGGGCACTGCCAATGTACCACCGATTCAATTCATCTTCATGAAGTAGAAAAGACAAGGCAAGTACGATTGTGTATGAAATTATAAACAATCCCATTAACACGCCAGTACCCCTAAGGCGCTTTTTAATATCAGCTTCCCCTCTACAGGGATTAGCTAACGAAATATCAAACCTTTTAAGAAGAAAAATGGCCATACCAACTGCAAACAATACAGCAGTGTATCCAAAAAAATCAGAAGGTGACTTATCATAGAATAATAACAACCAAGAAAGAACAGCAAAGAGGAAATATATTATAACCAGAAAGTCCCGTGAGGAGCGTGCATATTTAAGTACGTCTTTTTCCAAGCCTTTACGCTTACCATAAACATAAACATGCGAAGATAGCACAAATGAAAGATATCTATAACGACGTGAGTTCCTCCACTTCCATATTGTATATATTGAAACAATAAGAGTAGCAAAAGCACCAACAAATTTAATTGCCAAATCAAGCCACTCAGGTTGAGACACCATAACACCACCAAAGGGATTAAAAAACATTTACTTAAAAAGTTTTCCTAAGCATCTCATGTATTAAAAAAAGAGTTACCTCACGCCCTCTCAATAGCCCCCCTCACCAGCCTCTCCGCCTTCTCCATGAGCTCCCTCGCCTTCTCCTCGGTGTGGGCCTCGAGGGTTATGCGCATTATCGGCTCCGTCCCGCTCGGGCGGAAGAGCACCCACCAATCGGAGTTCTCAATCCTTATCCCGTCAATGCTGATAAGCCTCTCGTAGTCGAAGCTCTTCAAAGCCTCGCGCGCTATAATTTCCATCGCCCTCGCCTTCTTCTCGTTGGGACAGGGTATCTTGGCGCGGAGCGTTACGTAGCGCGGGACTTCCTTCGCCAGCTCGCTCAGCGGACCGAGCCTGTCTATCATCTCGAGGACGAGGGCCCCCGCGAATATCCCGTCAGGCGTCAGGTTCCACTGCGGTATTATCCACGTCCCGCTCGGCTCGCCTCCGAAAACCCCCCCGTGCTTGGCCAATTCGTCTGCAACCGCCACGTCCCCAACCCGCGTCCTGATGACCTCACCCCCCAATGGCCTGACGTAGTCATCGAGGGCGAAGCCCGCATCGACCGTCGTGACAATTTTGCCCTTCCCGAACTTCCTGAGGGTGTAGCCGGCTATGAGCGAGAGCATGACCTCATACTCCACGAAGTTGCCCTCTTCGTCAACCACACCGATTCTGTCTGCATCTCCATCGTGTGCTATCCCCACGTCCGCCTTCATGACCTTAACTGCCCTGGCCAGTCCGGAAAGGCTCTCGACGTTGGGCTCGAGTTCGCGGACGAAGAACCCGCTCGGGTGGGAGTTGAGCGAAATAACCCTGTTGCCGAGCTCGCGCTGGAGGTAGGGAGATAAAACGCTGCCGGCACCGTTGCCTGAATCGACGACGACGGTGTATGAAGAGCCGAGACGCACCATCCCAAGGGCCTTCCTCACGTACTCCCCGCGGGGGTCGGCCTTCCGGAGCGTTCCGATTTCGTTCCAGGAGGCTTTCTTGAAGTTTCCGGACTCCAGGAGCCTCTCAAGTTCGTTCTCCATGTCCGGCGTGTATGCCATCCCGTTGGACTGCCAGACCTTTATCCCGTTGTATTCCGGCGGGTTGTGCGAGGCGGTTATCGTGACGCCTGCATCGGCACCGTAAAGCCTGATCGCAAAGCCGGTCAGGGGGGTTGGCGCGAGGCCTATGTCTATTACATCGATTCCCGTCGAGAGGAGCCCGCTCACGAGGGCACGTTTGAGGGTCTCGCTGCTCGTCCTCGTGTCCATTCCGACGACGACCGTTCCCCCGCCAAGATAAGTCCCCACGGCCCTCCCAACACGAAGCGCGAGCTCCGGAGTCACGCACTCGTTGAAGAGTCCCCTGATTCCACTCGTTCCAAAGTACCTCCCCATGAGCATCACCGACCAAAGGCGTATATACGATGGGTGAATATAACCCTTTGGGTGAGACCATGGAGGAAAACTCCCCCTATGCAAGGGCCGCACTCCTTTTTTCAATCGTGGCAGTAGCCGTCCTGATGTTCGCAGGCCTGCGCTCCGACGTCAGGATAACGCTGATTTCGCTGCCGGTCCTGGTGTTCCTCACGGTGATCTTCCTGGGGTGGAGCGGCAACAGGCACCTGAACAAGGGAGAGATGAGGAGGGCGATAGCGGCCACTCTCGTGGCGACGTTCATAGTCCTCGTCCTCGGGAGTTCCTACCTGACGATAGCTCCGGAGCTCAGAAACTACTTCCTCGGCGTCATCTCAACGATAATAGGCTTCTACTTCGGCTACCGCGGCAGGGAAAGCGAACAGGAGAGAATGGAACACCTGATGCACAACCTCAGTCCGGAACGGCCGGAAAAAGATGAGAGTGGGTAGCTTTCATTTCTTTTCAAGCCTGTATATCCCCACCGAAACGGTGTACCTGTCGACGTTTGCCGGGCTCTTGTAGTCAACCCTCACCTGGAAGGGCTGTGTTGAGACGTATATCAGCTCGCCCATCTCGGACTCCGTCAGTACGTTGCCCTTCTCGTCGAGTATCGTTATCTTCTCAACCGTTCCCTCGCTGCGGGCTGTTATCTTGTACCTCCCCGGCGGAAGGACGTGAGAGAGGTAGAAAACGTCGCCGCTGACACTCTCGCTCTTCACCTCAACGGGGACCTTTTTATATGCCGTGTCATAGTAGTACTGCATTCCGAATATGGCCGCAACTCCAAGGAGGAGAAGCAGAAAGAACCCCACCACTAACTTTTTCAGTATTCCCACAGTTCACACCCCCAACACCGGCACGCCAAACCAATCTCGCGGAAAAGAAAAGCGGGACCGGGTCCGGTTTAATTAACTACGCGTTTCTGGGTAATAAGCCTTTCGGAGAAAAGATTTCGGAAAGGCCGCAAAAATCAGCCCCTCCTAAGTTCCTCCACCAGTTCGACAAGTCTCCTCGCCCTCTCGGGAGACACCTCGTTCTCAACTTTCCCATCGCGTTTGAGCCACGTACCGACTATGAAGCCGTCCGCATGCCTCCAGAGGTCGGGAAGACTCTCGTACGTTGTCCCCGAACCGACGAGCACCGGCACCTGCGAGATTTTCTTTGCCAGGGCGAGCTTTTCAATGTCAACCGGCTTTCCGGTGGCCCTGCCGCTCACCACTATCGCGTCAGCCAGGCCCCTCTCCACCGTGTCCAGAACCGCGTCCTCGAAGTCGAAGAAGTGGACGGCGTGCTTGACGTGGACGTCGGCGAAGACCTCAATCCCGCCCGGGAGGAGCTTTCTGAGCTTGGCGAGCTCATGGGCGATTCCCTCGATTATCCCCTGGTCCGTGTAGGCAACACCGCTGAGCACGTTCACCCTGATGAAGTCCGCTTTTACCGCGTGGGCTATTGAGTACGCGGCCAGTCCGTCGTTGCGGAGGACGTTTATCCCCAGGGGGAGGCTCACCTCGTCGCGTACGATTTTGGCCACCACTGCAAAGGAAGCAACGGTCGTTTTATCGACCTCCTTCGGGAAGGGGACGTCGCCGAAGTTCTCCACCATGACAGCGTCGAAGCCCGCCTCCTCCAGCGTCCGGGCGTCCCTCAGGGCGAGCTCAACAACGGCATCGAGGTCTCCGTCGTAGAGGTACGAGCCGGGCAGGGGTTTCAGGTGGACCATTCCAATGAGCGGCTTTCTTTCAAACTCCATGCCAACACCACCCAGTATTACGGCTCCGGGGTATTAAGGTTTTGGACCAAAAACCCTTTATAAAATCCAACGGAGTAGTACAACGTCATGATGGGGCGAAAATATCTCGTCTTTCTCACGTTTATCGTGATTTCCATTGTTCTTTCTTCAATCGTCTTAGGCCCATCTCTCATAAGAGAGCCACGTCAGACAAAAAGCCTCGAAGGGATGTTCCCCTCAAAGCTCAACCCCGGGAGCGGGAGCAACGGGATGATGGGCCTGGCGGAGATCCCTGTTTCGCCCCATTTCGTACTCCGAGTGAGGGGGGCCGCCCACACCCACTACCTCCGGCTTCGGGTCTACACCGACTACTCCCGCGGGAGATGGACGACCAGAAACGCAACGAGGGTGCGCAGTAACACGCTCGCCCCTCCCAAAATCAGAACTCCCCACCACGCCGAGGAAGACCTGATAACGGTCACTTCGACCGCCCCGATAACCGGAAACCTTTTCACGTCCCTCTACACCCTCCGGGTCAGGGGCGTGAGGACAACCGCCATCCCGGAGTACGACCTCTTTGAAACCAACTCGAGTGTGAGCTCCTACTCCTTCCTCTCCCTCACTTACACCTTTGACTGGCCCTACCTCCTCAACCTGACCGCCGGCAACCAAACGGAGTACCTCTCCGCCCCCGACGATGCGCGGCTCCTGGAGCTGGCGATGGAGGTAACCAGGGGGGCGTCCTCAGACTACGAGAAGGCCGTCATGATAGAGAGGTACCTGTCCCTCCACTACAGGCATGTGGAAAACGTTAGAGTCCCCTCCAACGTGGACAGGCTGAAATGGTTTCTGTTCAGGTCCAAAGAGGGAAGCTCCTACGACTTCGCCACGGCATTCGTCATCCTGGCGAGGCTGAACGGCCTCCCCGCGAGGCTCGTGGAAGGGGTTTACATCGACGCGATCCCCCAGACACAGGTCGTGACCGAGAAAAACTTAGCGTTCTGGGCTGAGGTCTACTTTAAGAGCGCCGGCTGGCTGATATTCGACCCCCTGCATCCGGGCCAGAACGTCTACACGCCCTTCGAGCTCAGCGTTCTACCCTCCGGGATGAGCCTGAGCCCCGGGTCCTTCGGGAGGGTAACCGTAAAGTTCGAGAGGGTTGAAAGCGGTGAAAACGCAAGCGTTTCAGTCGAGATTCCAACGCTGGGAAGGGTGGCGCTTCTGCACGGCCCCGGGATATACAACCTCAGCGTGGGGCCCTTCACGGATCCCGGCTACTACCCCGTGGTTACCACTGCGGTCGCGGAGGAGGGCATCCCCGTCTCTGCAGTCCGCGTTACCCCCGTCCTGATCCCCGGGAGCACCGAAGTCACGGTAAACCAGCCCTCGGTCCTGCTCCTCATGGGCCAGCCCGCCGTCCTGAGGATAGGCGTGAAGGGAGTTAGGAGGCTGAGGATTGAAACGAGCTCCCCGCTGCTCGAGGGATGGTCCCTCAAGAGGGCCCCCGGAAACGAAACGACCATAGACCTCCGTCTGAGGCCACATCCCGACTACCCCCCGGGGAACTACATCATGGAGGTCGACGTTGTGGGCGGTTCATGGAGATACCCGCTCTACGTCCCCGTTTTCGTGCGGGACCTTGCTTCCGTCGCCGGGGAGGTCCCCCCTGTAATAACCGCCGGCGATTCGATGACCATCAACGGCACCGTCCGGGGAGCCACGACAGGGAAGGATATCCAGGCGGGGCACGTTGCTGTTTTCCTGACTGACGGAGGAAAAAGCGTCCTGGTGGGCTACGGGAACGTCTCGAACGGGAAGTTTTCAGTCCCCGTCAAAATCCCGGCCTCCCTGCCCCCCGGGGAGGGGCGGATGAGGCTGTACTACACGGCACCCCCAGGATACCCCTACCTGACCTCCGAAACAGAGTCATCTGTCCGGGTCAGGGGGCGTGCGGAGTTCTCAATGCCCGGCCTCGTCCTGGCCAGGCCCGGAAACGTCACGGTCAGGGGGACGCTGCACGACGGAGGGGGAAGGCCGATAGCCAGTGCTGGGGTCGCGTACTACCTGGACGGGCGGCCACTTGGGAGCACCTCAACAGACGAGAACGGCCGCTTCCTCGTGACGCTGGGAATTGAAGGCCTGGGGCAGCACACTCTGACCGTTGAGTACCCCGGAAGCGCGAACTACTCACGGGCGTCCCGGAGCGTTGATATCGCAACGATCGAGATCCAGGTCCCGGCGACGGTCACCGCGAAGCTGGGAAGGCCGGTCGTGGTGAGGGGTGAGGTGAGGGGTATCGAGAACGCTACTCTGCTGGCCTACGTATTCCCGCAGGGCACATACACTGTCCGGGTCGTCGACGGGAAGTTTAGCCTGACCGTTGACCCGTTTAAGGCCGTAGGAGACGACTTCGTGGAGTTCAGATACGGTTCCACACAGCTAAAACGGATGACTATCCGGGTCGTGTCTCCAGTGAGGATAGAGCTCAAGGCCGCGAGAAGGGCCGGCGGGCAGAACGTGAGCATGGAATTCCTCGCCGTGGATTCGCTGAACAACCCCATTGGCGGGCTCCCCCTCAACGTCAGCGTGGACGGCTTCGTTGCACACACCATGACCAACGAGTCCGGGGTAGCCACGCTTACCCTCCACCTCCCTCCCAACGAAACACGCCCCACTGTGAGGGTCACCTTCAGCGGCTCAGCGTACTACCTGCCAGCAAGCGCGGTCTTCCACGTCACCATCCCCCGTGGACGAGAACTCCCCTGGACGTACATCGGCCTGGCCCTCGCCGGCATCGCGGTTGTGGGATACAGCATCAGGAGGAGAGGAAGGGAGGACGAGAAAACTGCACCCTGTGTCCCCGAAATAACCTTCAAAGATGGGGTCCCCGTGTTCAGGGAGGACGAAAGCGTGGAGATAGACGTAAGCACGAGGGGAGACTGTGAGCCGGAGCTATACATTGACGGGGAGCCCATCGGCACCGGCCGGAAATTCAAACTGCGGCTACCTGCGGGTATCCACACCGTTGAGGTCAGGTGCGGCGAGGTGGTTGGTAGGACCAGCGTGCTCGTCGTGCCGGACTACAGCGCGGCCGTGGTTGAGTACTACGAGAGGTGCCTCCTCCCCCGGGCAAAGGAACTGGGCATTAGAACGGGGGGACTGACCCCAAGAGAAATAGCGGAAGCCCTGAAGGCCCTGGAATACCCCGAACGCCCGGTGGAGACTATCACGAAGGTGTTCGAGCGGGCCAGGTACAGCCCCAGAGAAATCCCGAGGGAGGAGTTCATAAACTTCTACCGCTCTATCCTTCAAGTGACTGGAGGTGACTGCATTGCCTGACCTCAGGTGGGGGAGGGCCGTCACGTACGCGGGGGTTGTGATGCTCATCTACGCCCTCTCCACTGTAATGGAAGCGTTAAGAGCGCTCCTTGTCCCGGCCTTGGTCGCAGTGCCGTTCCTCATACTCGGGGACGTCATCGAGGCCACAAAGGGGAAGGACCGGGCGTTCCTCACAAGACTCTCGGGGGCAGTCCTGGCGGCCCTTATGCTGTCTCCCGGATGGAACCTGCCCGTAGCGCTGATCCTCCTCGGGGCGGGAGTCTCTCACACGGCCACCCGGCGTGAAAACTATCGCATGGTCGCGAGGGGAACGGGCCTCCTGCTGTGCTTTTACGGCATCTCACAGCTCCCCTACATCAGCACGTTTGGAAGCGTCTTCAGCCTCACGGGCCTTTTCCTGTTTCTCGGCTATCTCGGGCTGGAACTGGGGAAGGGGGCCGCCTGGACATCGCCCATTGAGAGGAACCTCCTTGGGCTGGGGATTACCGGAGCCATCATAGGCCTTTACATCACGGTCAGGGACAGTCTCGGCAGTAAGTACCCCAGCCTCGTCTTCTACGGCGAGTGGCTGGCCCTCCTCCTGGCGGCCTTGACCGCGGGTCTCATCGTCTACTCATACGTCAGCGAAAATGACCCGGAGGCGTACCTCGTATCTCAGTGGAGAAAACACAAGGCGGGTACGCTTGAAAAACTCGCTCCAGAGTTTGCCGAGGCACACAGTGCCATTGAGGACTTCGTTGTACACGGGAGAAAGGGGAAGCTGATAGCGTTTATAGCGTACTACTCTTCACGGCTTCCAACGAGCAGGGAGCAGTTTGAAGCCATCATACGCAAAATAGCAGATTACGAAAACAGGAAACCGTCCATTTTGACTCCACTGTGGATAAAGCGCCTGCAGGAGAAGCGAGAACTGGAGAGGAGGATAAAGCTCGTTAACGAGGTTTTCGAAGAGTTGAGAGAACTCATGGGGTGGAAGGAGGATGAAAATTGAAGAGGCCTTCGAGATCCTGGACGAGATAGTCGAACGAATATCCGAGGTCTACATCGGCAACGAGACCGTCATCAGAAAGACCCTCGCCGCCGCCCTTGTGAACGGAAACGTCCTCTTTGAGGACTACCCCGGACTGGGGAAGACGCTCCTGGCAAAGGCGTTTGGAAAGGTCCTGGGCCTAAAATACGCCCGGGTTCAGTTCACTCCAGACCTGCTTCCCGCAGACATCTTAGGGACCAAGGTATGGCGCCAGAACATCGGGACCTTCGAGCTCATCAAGGGGCCGATATTTACCAACGTGCTCCTGGCAGACGAGATCAACCGCGCTCCCCCCAAGACCCAGTCCGCCCTGCTGGAGGCCATGGAAGAAAAACAGGTCACGATTGAGGGGGAGACCTTCGCCCTGGAGGAGCCTTTCTTCGTTATCGCGACCCAGAACCCAATAGAGTTCGAGGGCACCTACCCCCTCCCGGAGGCCCAGCTCGACCGCTTCCTGCTCCGCCTCCACGTCGGCTACCCCAAGAGCCTGGAGGACGAAATCGCAATCTTGGAGGCCCGCCTGAGCTGGAGACGGGACGACCCCACCGTCGACATGAAGGCCCTCACCGACCGCAGAACCTTTGTAGAAATGCAGAGGCTGGTGGAGGAGAGGGTCTTTATCAGCAGGGACCTGCTACGCTACATCGCCAGGCTCGTCAGAACCGCCCGCGAGGATGAGCGTATTGAAGCCGGCCCGAGCCCGCGCGGAGGCATAGCACTGATGAAAGTGGCAAAGGCCAGTGCCCTGCTCGAGGGGAGGGACTTCGTGCTGCCGGACGACATAAAAGCCCACGCGCTTGATGCGTTAGCTCACAGGGTAGTCATCAAGCCCGAGTACGCATTTGAAGGCGTGAACGGGGAGGACATAATCAAGGCGGCGCTTGAAAAAACAACCGTGCCCAAAGAGGCTGGAGAAAGATGATGAAAAGCCTGATCGGATACCTGCTATGGGCACTGGTTTTGGGAACCGCACTCCTCTCCCCCGGGATGATAAGCCTGGGGATCGTGCCGCTATCCGTCCTGGCCCTCGCAGTACTCACAGACCCCCCTGGGGACATCAGGGTAGCCAGGACGATTTCGAAACGTGAGGTAAAGCCCGGCGAAGAGATCGAAATTACCGTTGAAGTGACCGTCGGGAGGGGTCTGGGTCCGGTCGTCATAAGGGACCCCCTGCCAAAGACCGTTGCTCTAACCTCCGGGAACAACGTGGGCGTGTTTTTCAAGGGGCTAAAACCGCTGAGGGTCATGTACACATACCGGATAAAACCGATGTTGAGGGGGGCCTACCGGCTTCCAAAAAGCGAGATCACGACGAGAAACCCCCTGGGGACCAGGTACCGCTGGGGAATCTACGGCGGAGAACTCGTGTTCAAGGTGGTGCCCAGCATCGTCAGGCCAGAGGCCTCCGCCCTGAGAAGGAGGAAGACGAGGATAAACGTCCCCGAGACGAGTTTCGCGATACGGGGTCCAATATCAACGGACTTCAAGGAAATACGGGACTACGTGACGGGGGATCCTGTGAAGTTCATAAACTGGAAGGCCACCGCCAGGATTGGCAGGCCCCTCGTAAACGAATTCGAGAAGGAGGGGAAAAAGAGCGTGCTGTTCATAGTAGACGCGAGGGACAACATGAAGGCAGGAATCTGCTGCGAGAGCCCCTACGAACACGCAATTAACCTCATCGTCTCGATGACGCACGCCTTCCTGAGGAAGGACTACCAGGTGGGGCTGTACCTCTTAGGGGCGAAAACTCTAATCCCGCCCTCCACAGGGCCAAAGCAGCTTTACACAATCGTGAGAACCATGCTGGATTTCGAGAGGCTCCAGACGGAAGAGGAGGGCCTCGAGGACGCCGTCGAAAGACTGAGGAGAACCATCCTCCAGCACAAACCCCTCACCGTGTACGTATCCAACGTCTTCGAGCCCGTAAAAGAGGAAACAAAACGGGGCATCCTGGCCCTGATGAGAATCCACCGCGGAAGACCCCAGCCCATCGTGCTGGACATAACGACCTACCCAGAGCAGGATCCCAACGCAAACCTCCTGATCGAGATGGAAAAACGGGCCATACTGACCGAGCTCGAAAACACCGGCGCGTACGTCGTCCGGTGGATGCCCGGCAGGGAGGGGGTTGGCGAGGCACTGCTCAAAATCCTGGGGGAGGTACCATGAGCCTCCGAAAGATGAAGCTGGCGTGTGTGGTCGCCGCGATAAGCCTGACCGCCATAGCCTACGCCTCTTTCCCGGGCCGCGGGGCTTACCTGCTTGCCAGCGCCATGTGGATAACACTGTTGGGGATTTTCCTCTCCACCGAATCTGCGAGCGGGACGGTTCTGCTCTCGACGGTCCTATACACCATCCCCTACGCCATAGTCTTCTCCCAGTTCCTTCCAATAGCCTTTCCCGAGACTTACCGGGAGCTGAGCATCACCATATCCGCCAGCCCGTACTTCTCCAGCCCCCTCCCCGTCCTCGGTTTGATGACCCTGAGCATCCTGACCGAGTACACTGAATCCGCGGAGAGATGGGAGGTGGCACTAAACGAGCTCGGATGGAAGGGCACCGGGCAAAAACTCCTGACCTACGGGGTGCCCACTATCTTAGCGGCCCTCGCGCTCTCAGTTTTGATGCTCCAGCTGGGGAAGAAGCTGCACCCGTCCCCCTTGGGAGCGGCCGTGCCCGTTATAATACTCATCATCGGCCTGGCTGTGGCGTACTCCTCCTCCGAGGCCGGCGATTACAGGAGGGCCATCGTCGCAGTGGAGCTCCCCCCGCTGAACGGTGAACTCCACGTGGAGGACGTAACGGGCAGAAAAGTTGTGCCCCTGAGCCGCTCAGCAACCTTTGAGTGGGACACCCTCAGGGTTGAGGTCGAGACGACGGGGAGGCCGGCCCGGGTTGTTCTGAAAACAGAAGATGGCGAGAAGGTCCTGAGTCCCCTGCTCGAGAGCGTTGACAACAAAACGCTGTTCCTCCTCTACGTCCTGCGGGACAGGAGGCGAAAGCTCAGAGGAAGGGAAGAAGGTTAATATAGACCCTCGCACATACCCCCTCAGGTGGGAGAGATGAGTACCGAACTACCCAAGGCCGCCGGGAAGATTCTGGAGGATGGAGAAAACGTCCTTTTTGCGGTTCGGAAAAAGATAAGCCTTGAAAAACCGAAATGGCTTCTTGTTACGGACAGGCGGATAATATACCTCGACGAAAAAGTCTTTGGAAGGTACGACCTGAAGGCCATTCCCTACCAGAAGCTGGAGCAGGTGACCGTAAAACTCGGCGTCATGAGTTCCGAGTTCATAATAGAGGGAGAGGAGAACGTAAGCCTCAAACTGGGCTGGATGAACAAGGAGGAAGCCAGAAAAACAATAAACGCAATAAAAGACGCCCTCAACGCTATCGCCATCGAACCCGTGTCCATAAACGTTGAAAAGAGGCTCACCAGCGAGACGTGGACGCTAAAGAAGCCGAAGGAACTCGTGACGAGGGGCATGATGGCGCCCGCGCAGTCAAAGACCGTTGCCGAGGAGGACCCCCTGGAGAAGCTGAAGAAGCTCAAGGAACTTTATGACATGGGCGTCATCACGCCGGAAGAATACGAGGAGAAGAGGAAGAAACTCCTGAACCAGGTCTGACTAAAGCACCCCCTCTTTTATTTTGCGCATCTCCATGACGACGCTCTCCCCGAGTATCTCCTCCTCGCACGCCTTCACGACCTCCAGGCGGTAGTTTCTGCCTTCCCGGCTCCAGCGGAGGATACTGCTTGATATCTCCTCCAGGAACGGGAGCATGACCGGGGCCGCCGCATCCACAACATTGGTGTTGATGAAGTAGTAAGCGATTCTGCTCCCCCTTCCCACGAAGGAGGCTATGTTCCGTATCAACCTTATGAGCTCATGCTCGCTGGAGAGACCAAAGAGCTTGTAGATTCCGAGAACGGGGTTAAGCGCAGGCTCCTCCGAGACGGTCTTGGCGTACACAAGGTCGTAGTACTTGAAATCCAGCCAGTATTTATCGACCTCAAGCCTTCCCCTGACGTTCCCCACCTCCTTGGAGCCCCCGATTTTTATCACTGACGCTGATAACATCGGGTCTACGTCAAACCCCATAAGCTTCAGGCGCGTTATATACTCCGAGAATGTATCAACTACATCGTCCACCAGCATTACTTTGCCCCTCTGCTCAGAATAGGCCCGTAAAAGCTCTAAAAACAGCTCCGGGGACGAATAGGCCTCGTACTCAACCAACACGGTTTCCCCAGGCAGTATATTATCAAGGATTTTGCCCACTCCACGTCCCATCCTTAACACCCATACAACTTAGACATTTTACTATAAAAATGTGACTCTTCTTTTACTTTCTACGTCCGCTGAAATGTTAAAATGAAAACCAAAACGCATCAAACTTAAAGAACACCGCCGGAAAATGGGACGACAGAACCGATGGACATAAAAGGGAATAGTGGTATCCCCATAGAGAGATGAACCACAGGGTTTAAGGGTTATGGTATGGAGAGGCGTAACGAGATACTCAAAACGATCATGCAGAAGCCCGGAATAACCTTCAGAGAGCTGGCGAGGGAGCTGGGGATAGGCATAGGCGACCTCCAGTACCATCTGAGAAAACTGGAAAAGGACGGGGTAGTATTTTCAAAAAAGCTCGGAAAGAGGAGGTACATATTTCCCCAGGGTTTTGAGGAGGAGGCCCAGAAGCTACTGATAGCGATCTCCACGGAGAGCCGCCGTAAAATCCTCCTGCTCCTGATGGAGGGGCCGCTGTCTCAGGGAGAGATAGCGAGCCTCCTTAAACTAAGCCAGCCTACCGTCAGCTACCATATGGGGGAACTGAAAAAGCTGGGGATAGTCAGGGCTGAAGAGCGGGGAAGGAGTGTTATCTACAGCCTGGAATACGACCCGGAGACCATAGCAAGGGTCATAAAGGATTACAGGCCGAGCATATGGGAGAGCCTGGCCGACAGCCTTATAGACCTCCTGACAGGAATAGGTGATGAGGAATGATGAACATGGAGATAATACTCGCCATAATCGTGCTGATATTGTCACTGATACTGGCGGGAGTGTCCTTCATTGCCTACAAGAAGAGCCATCTGCGCCCCGCCCTGTACCTGCTCGTTGCATTTCTCCTGCTGGCGGTTAAAAAGATGGTGGAGCTTCTCCAGTTAACCGAGTGGATTAAAAGAGATCTGGGCTGGGCCATAAGCGGTTTGGAGGTAATCTTCCTTGTGCTCTTCGTTCTGGCCCTATGGAGACGTTAGAGGGTTGCACCACAAACCCTTTATTAGTCCCCTCTGAATATGGGATGGTGGTGAACAATGAAGAAAAAAATAGTGGCAGTTCTGATGCTCCTGCTCCTGCTACCACTGATACCCTCAGCGGCCGCCCAGTGTCCCAGTGAAGGCCACACAGTGATCCTGAAAGCACCGGCCGTCTCCAAAACCTCCAGCGGCCAGCTGGTGGGAGTAGTTACCGACTTCGTGATAACCGTTGCCCCGGGAAGCGGCCATGTGTACGTCGAGACGTGGCCGTTAGCGGAGGTCGACATGCAGGCGAGTGCGAGGCTTGCCGCCCAGGTTGCGGGAAAAGTCACGGGCATCGATATGAAAAAGTACGATGTGTTCATCCAGATAAAGGCAGATAGCCCGATCATAGGCGGACCCTCCGCCGGAGGAACCATGACCGTCGGAATCATCGCGGCCCTCGAGGGGTGGAAGATAAACCCCAAGGTCATGATGACCGGGATGATAAACCCCGACGGGACGATAGGGCCCGTGGGAGGAATCCTTGAGAAAGCGGCCGCCGCCCACAAGGCTGGCGTCAAGCTGTTCCTCATACCAGAGGGGCAGAGAATCCAGTACGTCCAGCAGACCGAGAAGAGGGAGATTGGAGGGATAGTCGAAATCCACACCCGGACGCAGAAGGTTGACGTCGTCAAATACGCCAAGGAGAGGTGGGGCCTCCAGGTTATCGAGGTCAGCGACATATACCAGGCCGTTTACTACTTCACGGGACACCAGCTGCCCAGGCCGCAGGCCCCGAGCTACGTCAAGATCGACACCTCATTCCTGAAGGGGGATGCCGTGAGAGACTACCAGAACACCACAGCGTACTACCAAGAGGTTCTCAGGGAGCTTAAGGACAGCACCGTGGACTACACAACGTACACCACGCTGAAACAGGCGCTCGACCAGGCAAAGCTCATCCTAAACCAGTCCAAAGAGGCCATGGACAGCGGGATGTACTACACCGCCCTGAGCAAGGACTTCCAGGCGAGGATCATCATAAGGCACGTACAGTGGTATCTGACCGCCAACACGACGGAGGACGTTGAAAAGCTCCTCAGGAGAGTTAACGCCGAGATAAACGCCTCGGAGAGAGAGGTCTCGAACCTCACGATAAGGGGCATCACGATGCTCCAGGCCGTCGCGGCGGCGCAGGAGAGGATCGAACAGGCAAAGAGCTCCCTCCAGAACGCATGGAAATACTACTACAGCCAAGACTACTGGGACGCCATAGGGGAGGCCGCCTACGCCTACGAGAGGGCCAAGACAGCGGTGTTCTGGGCCAACCTCGGAAAGAGGTACGCGAGCGGAAACGTGATCAGCAATGAGGTCATCAAAACGACCGCGAGGGACTACATAGACGAGTCCACCCTGATAGCGACGTACATAGAGTCCATGTACGGCAACACGGCCGGCGACCTGACCCAGAGCATCCAGCAAGCGGAACGGTATTACGAGGACGGCAAATACTCGGCGGCACTGTTCACTGCCATGGAGGCGCGCGTTCAGGGACAGGTTTTCCTCGACACGCTGGGAATTGACAACTGGACCGTCCTCGAGGACAAGCTCGCCATGATGAAGGAAAACGCGAAGACCGCGATAGGAATAGCCCAGGCAAAGGGCATAAAACCCCTGCTGGCGATAGCCTACTACGAGTTCGCCGAGAGCTACGAGAAGACCGCCGAGAAGAGCCATGACATCCAGGACCTCGAGAGCGCGATGATATTCTACCAGTACGCCCGGGAAACCGCGGGCCTGTTCCTGAGCAACGAGACCGCACCGGTTCAGACTACCTCAAACGTCACTGGGAGCGTTCCCACACTGCCCCTCCCGGCCGTCAACAGCAGCACCGCAACCCAGACGCAGACCACGACCGGCGAGGCCTCCACAGAGAACCTGACGTTCGGCATTGTAATGGCGGTACTCGCTTTCGTTGTCGGCCTGGCGGTTGGAAGAAAGCTTTAGCCCGGAAGGGCCTTCACTCCCCTCTTCTT
>Ga0256843_1001798_pt1 | contig 16354 bp, 10 predicted proteins | sample AlvinellametaG_FD_191572 | JGI IMG/M metagenome (GOLD analysis project Ga0256843, IMG submission 191572) | Pompeii worm associated microbial communities from hydrothermal vent at the East Pacific Rise, Pacific Ocean - Alvinella | ecosystem: Host-associated > Annelida > Integument > Unclassified ... | reverse complement strand
ACTATCTTAGCAAATCAACTTTTTGAAGAAGCACAAAAATTTCTTCCCAATCTTTCTATTACATTAGTAACAAATAAAACAAAAAAAGAGGATTTAAGTAGATATGATTTTATTATAGGGACACATGCACTTTTATATAGGGAGTTACCTGAAGCTGCTTTAGTGATGGTAGATGAGCAGCATCGTTTTGGAACACAACAAAGAAATATGCTAGAAAAACTTGTTACATCGTATGAATACAGACCTCACTATATACAGTTTTCGGCAACTCCAATTCCAAGAACACAGGCAATGATAGAGTCAGCTCATATAGATGTAAGCCTTATCACAACAACCCCTTTTACGAAAGATATTGATTCAAAGGTGATTCATAAAGAGGATTTTCCTACTCTTATAGAGCATATAAAAAAAGAGATAGCAAAAAAAAATCAAGTCCTTTTAGTTTACCCCTTAGTTGAGCAAAGTGAAGTTCTTGACTATCAAAGTATAGAAGAAGCACGAGGTTATTGGGAAAAAAATTTTGATAATGTGTATGTTACACATGGAAAAGATAAAAATAAAGAGCAGGTTCTTTTAGATTTTCGTGAAAAAGGGGAGATTCTTATCGCTACAACGGTTGTTGAGGTGGGTATCTCTTTACCTCGTCTTACTACAGTTGTCATTGTAGGTGCTGAAAGGTTAGGACTCTCAACACTACATCAGTTAAGAGGTCGGGTCAGTAGGACAGGTTTAAAAGGATATTGTTATCTCTTTACAAAACAAAAACAATCTCAACGACTTGATGAATTTGTAAAAACTACAAGTGGATTTGATATAGCAAATTTAGATTTAGAGTTTAGAAAAAGTGGTGATTTACTCAAGGGAACTTTACAAAGTGGTAGTAGTTTTTTATGGGTTGATTTTGCTCAAGATACAGCTGTTGTAGAGGATGTAAAAAGGGACTTAGCCCTTCTTACATGTAACGATTAATAAAGACCGAATTTTCCGTCATTTCTTTTGTAAAGAACACGCGTTTTATTTTCATTGTCGATGAAAATTTCAAACATTTTTCCAGATTCTTTAAGGTCATTAAGTACATCTTCTACTTCACGAGGTTTATAAAGCTCAAGCTCTACAGGGATGATCTCATCTTCCATCTCTTCTTGAACTTCTTTAACATCTACATCTTCAGCTTTAAGTTCGTTTAGACCAACTTTTCTATGGTCTACCTCTTTATCATGTAGACGACGAAGTGCTTTTTCTGCACGCTCAGCTGCAATATCAACAGCTGCATATAAATCAGCATCATTTTGGTTAATAACAATTGTATGTTTTTGAGGGAGGTTGATAACAAACTCTACATTAAAATGCTCTTTCCCTTTTTTATGTTGAGAGCTTGCAATTACATTTGCGGAGATAATGTCCATGTTATATTTTTTAAGTGATTCTAAAGACGCCGTCATATGTTGTTTTATAGCATCTGTTAATTCTAAATTTCTTCCAGTTAATGAAATGTTCATTGTAAATCCTTTTTAGTGATATATGTTAGATTATATCATTAAAAAGTTTACAATTAGGCTTAAATTTAGAGTTTTTGCATAGTTCTTCGGAAATATCGTACAGGTTCACCTGAAACACTTGCATCAACGCTTACTGAGATATCCATAAGTACAGAACCATTTTGTTCATCTGTTATAACTGTAGTATAAGTTTGATCAGCAGTACATGGAGAAGGTGCTGTATATACATAGCGTAAGGTTATATTTATATCATAAATATCATCTTGAACAAAGTTTAAATCATTAGTGTGAGAGCATGGACCATCTTGAGCAATTTTAAGTAGGGCATATTCTGCTGCACTTTTAGAATAAAGAGCTGATTGTTCATAAAGATAGAGTGTTGTACTCTCTTTTGTTGTTTGAGAAGATAAAGAGAGTGTTAATGCCATAATTGTAGCCATAATAACAATAACAGATATTGCCATAATCATAGCCATCGCAGAACGATGACTACGTTTTAAAAGATAGTTTTTTCTTTGCATATTGAGTACTCCTCAACAAGGTCTGATTTGACACATACCTGAATTTTTAAAATCGAATCTATAGCAGTAAACTGAAAAGTACTGACATTTTTCATTAGTATAGTACTATAAGCATCATCTGAAGCATAGTTTTCACCTTTCCATGGCTGATAGTTATAGTAAAGTTTTAACGTACCTGTATTATTACCTGTTGCATTATAATCTTCAAGTACTATCGCATATGCTGTCCATGCAAGTTGATAGTATTCATAAATATCTACATCTGCGAAATTGGTTCCTGTCGATGAAACAAAAGTTCTTATATCTCCAGTTTTTGCAGTGACAGGATGCATCGTACCATTTTGATCATTAACGAGTGTTAGGTTTCCATCCCATCCATAACCTGTTTGTATATCTGAATTTGATCCAGGAAAGTAAAGTGCAATATCGTCGATAGTTGAATTACCATCTGAGAGCATTTTAACTTGGTGGTCTATAGCTGAAGTATTTGTTTCAGGTGAAATGAGGTTATCTGCATCTCCTGCATCTAAATCTAAAATACTACTCCAGTTTGGTTTGTTGAAAGTTCCATTCCAGTCACCACGAAAACCATCACTGTCGTAGCCTACCCATTCTAAAATTTTATAGTCATCACCAGAAGCACTCCCTATCGCTACAGGATCATCAGTAGCACTATCTTTCCTTGCTATAACAGAGTCTTTAATTCTATATTGTAAACGAGAAGCTATAAGCTCAACACTTGAGGCAGAATTAGATTCGAGTTCATGATTAACATTTGTAAAGATATAACTTCTATATACTTGTGCTAAAAATTCAACACCAAATTTACCAATGATACCCATAATGACTATGACAAAGACAAGTTCTAGCATTGTAAAGGCTGTTCTTTTAGTCATTAATATTCCTTTTTATAGTAATCAACTTCACCAATATTAGCACTATATGCTTTAAGATTACAAATAAGTGTACCATCTGATTTTGTTACATTGATATCTACTTTCTTCATACTCTCTTCAGTATTACCACCAAAAGGAACATTTTGACTTACAATTAAAGTTGTTTGATAGGTGTCTTTATACCCTTCACTTGTTGTATCTGTATTGGTAAAAGCATCTCTTTGTGAGTGTTCTTTATCGTCAAGTGCTTCGATATTATCATTTGAGGAGGAGTTAGATATGTTTGTTTCATTACTATCAACACATCGTCTATGAAGTTTTTGTTCTATATGCCCAATCATCAGTCTAAACCTAGAAGAAGAAGCATTGTTATCACATGTACCTGTATCTATGACACGGGCTAAAGAAGCATTAGGATCAAGAGAATGCTCATCCCAATATGCTGTTGTGGCTTCATTGATTTCAGTTGCTGCTGCAAAAATAGCTTCTTGCAGCAATCCCTGATCAACATTTTTTGCAACTAGCTGATTTATCACAGGAAGTGATAAAACAGCAATAGCAATAATGACAATGGCAAAAACAAGCTCTATAAGTGTAAAAGCAAGTTTTTTTACCACATCACTCTCCTATTAATAGAATCTTTTGCATTTTGTTTAGTTGTTGTATCTGTTTCATATTTACCTGCCCATGAATGGTCATCGTTATTATACTCAACTTCAAATTCATTTGTAGTTTTTGAAGCATCATATTTATTATAAATGAGCCAAGCTGAAGCATTAATCTCCATAGTTGCTTTATATGGATAGCCTCTTTCTTCATCATAAGTAAGTGCTACTGTTGCTGGAACAGTACTTACATCAAGTGATGATGCAGTAATATGTGTATTTGAACCTTTTTGTTCTACAGAGTTAATAATACCCTCTGAAGATGTATGGTTTGCATTAATAAACCATCTTGGATCATCTGTTGTTTTTGATGTTGCACCACTTGGAAGAAGTGCTTTATCACAAGATGACCCACTACAATATACTTCATAGAAAAGGTTTACTTCTGCTGCAGATCCTGTGATTCTTTGTCTCGGTGTATGAACACGACCATAAACAAATGTTACATCTTGTGCAGATACAGAACTTCCTGTAATATCCGCTGTATTACCACTGTTTGCGACATAGTGTGCTTGTGCAGTGACAGAGATATCAGAACCATGAACATTAAATGGGTTCACACTGTTATTGTTCGCTCTTGTATAGTTAAAACCTAATGATTTAGAACTATTTGTTTCATCTTTAGATATAGTGTAAACACCGTGAGCAAAACCTAGTTTTACAGCATTGTCAATCTCATTTTTATTGAGTGTCATACCATTAACATCTGCTCCATCAAAAGAAACAGTTAAATCACTTTCCCAACTATCTTTATCAAAGTTCAGTGTTACATTATCATGACTGTTTTTAGCACTAACCGTAGTTTCTAAAGAAGCTGAAATATTTAAATCATTTGAGATATATGTATAGTTTGTTCCTGAATTATTTACACTATTTGCACTGAGTGTAAAGTGGTCAGGGATAAATGTTGCATTAATATCACCACAGATATATGCACCATTTGCACTACAATCTTGAGGAGTATCTCCATTGTCAATGTCAACTTGTGCCCATGTTGTATCTTTAAGTGCCATTTGTACTTTTGCCACATCATCAAAAGCGATACCAACAACTTCTGTATTACCTTGGTCATCTTTAGAAACACCATTAACAATATCAAAAGAACTACTTGCAAATGTAAGTGTACCATTGAGTGAGTTGTTAAGAGTATTGTCTGGATTGTATTTATCACCAACTACATCAAAAATACTGCTGTTTACATTACTGATAGTATAGCCTTGTGTTGGTTGTGTACTGTTGTAACGTAATGCTTTGAGTGTAAGGTTATAATCTCTTCCTGATTTTAGAAGAGCTATATCATTACTACTTGGTGCAATTAAATCAAATCTTTCAGGACGAATAGCAAATACATCTCTTGAACAAACATGTTTAGGTGTTACATCATTGAGGTTGTATGTAATTTTAAAAGAGGCATTTTTAATAGCTCCATCTATATTATGAATTACAACATCTTTTTGAAAACTATGAAGTGTAAATGTTTGTGGAACATTAAGAGGTTGTGCATTATCACAAAGTATTTGGTTCCCTGCATCATCACCATCTTGATAGTTAGGTGTTGCTATGATAGAAACATTAACATCTCCATTATAGATTTTAAAGTTTTCATTGTCATTTTGTAAAGAGAGAATTTTTACATAAAAATCTCTACTACTTACTTGTGTTGGTAGAGCATTGTCCGCTTGATAGTTTGCATCATTTATATCAGCAGGATCGTAACTATCATGGAATGATGTCTGAACAATATTAAAGGCACCAACTGGAGGAGCACTTACTGACCCAGAAACATTAAGATCTTGACATTGAGCAATCTCTTGTGCATTGTCTTCACCAATAGTGATAGAGTCTGTTTGAAATGAAGCTTTAAAGTCTAAGAAGTCTGTTAAATCAATATTGTCAGTATCTTCATCAACTTCAAGTGAACCATTAAATGAAACATAAACTTTTTTTGCATCATCGTTAAAATTTTCTGCAGGCTCAAGTGTTCCACCATGGTCTCCATTTGCATCGTCTCCAACTCTCCATGTCGCTGTGTCATCAGAGTATTCTGCTGTATCACCATCTTTTGTATCTGTTTTATGAATCTTTGTTGATTCTCCTATATTTTGAATACTTGTACTGTTTTGAGTATAGTCAAAATTATTTGTTTCCATATAAACTTGAACAAGTCTTGCTGTTTCTAAATCTGGATCTGTTAATGATTTTTTCATATTTGAAATCCAAATATCAAAATTATATTTTTTACCAGACTCTACAGAACCTGTAAAGTGTTTATCTTCAAAGATAACGTTTTGTTGATTATCATAAATTTTATCAATATAGTAACAAACTCTAGGTTCATATAACTCTGTTGATATGATAAAGAATGAAGGCGTATATCTATCACCACCAGAACGTGGTTGTAGTTTTGCTTTTGTATTGTTTGGTCCTAACACATCATCAAGCTCTATAACATCAAGGTCCATTCTTGCACTAGGTACATCAGGGTTTCTGTTATTGATACCTTCTATAGTTGCATTAAAAATAGCATCACCTGGATGATTAGGATCTTTTACATCAGTTACTTCACCATCTTCATTTGTGATATAGAGGTTGTTGTCTCCATTATCTCCATCCATCGTAAAGTATGAGATACGAGAGTTGATTGGAGAGTGAGAAGGTGTTAAGAAACCATCAAGAATTAAATCTTTTTTATAGCTAGATGTAATTGTTGCATAGCCATCAAAGAGTGAAATGTTTCTTAACTTTTCATCAGGATTTTTATAAATAACTACTAGAGACCAACCAGCATAATTACCATGACTTTTTTCTGTTCCTTGGTGTGCTTTGATATCAGCAACAGTATAAACACCATTTGGATTTTCAGGATCAATCATAGATGTAACATCTTTAAAACCAGCATAACCTAAATCTGCAAAGTCAAGTTGATCTGCAGTTACTTCAACATATGGTTTATTGTTTCCAGGTACTTTGAATTTTACTTTTTCAGCACCATAAGTTCCATGACCATTGTTGTCAGCTGCAAGGTTGATACCTTTATTTGAATTGAATGTTTCAGCATCTTTAACTGTTTGAAAGTCCATAAAATCTTTTTTCTTGTCACTGTTATGAACAACACCTTGCCAGTAAAGTCCTGCCCAAACTACTTTTGAACCATCTGGAACTTTAAGCTCAAAACTTGAAGAGTTCATAGTTTGTGGATCAGCATCAACATCTAAAAAACTTGATGGATGTTTATTACTATATGTTTGAATACATGGACGACCATTCCAAGGGAGGGTATTAGAACCATCATATGTACAAAGGTTAATATTTCCACCAACAATGAAGTTCCCTTTGATATTACGAGTATCTTTAGGGTTTCTAAGAGTAAATTCTCTATCACCTGGTACTAAATCACTGAGGTGAAAATCAAAGTATACTTCATATTTGTCTAAATCATCTCCAGACTCTTTTATACGGAAATAAACGCTATCTCCCTTATGTAAAGAGATACTTGTTACTTCATGCTCTTCATCTCTTTTAGAGTAGTATGTAAGACCATTTGTATTTGTAACTTTGAAATAGTAAGTATGTGCATCAGGTTTATTTGTAGACATAGAATGAACATCTAAAAGACCATCTGCTTGAACAGTAAAGTAATAGTAATCATAGTCATTATCCTGAGATTCACCATAAATACATGCAGTCTTATTTGTATCTATATTATGCATACTTTGAATAATTGCTCCAGGAGATTCATCATCTTCAGGACTTTCATAGTTTTCACAAACTAACGAAGAACGGATAGTTCCTGTTGCATTTCCATCTGCAATACCTGCATTAAATGGATTGTCTAAAATAAGATAAAATTCACCAAGTGCATTTGCTTCAATCTCGACATTAACAACAACTTGCGTACTTCCTGATGGGATATCAATCGTTGTATCTACAGATGTGTAATCTGTTCCTGCTTTGGCTGTACCATCTTGTGTATAAACATGAACAGATGAATCTCCATTTTGTGTAGCAGGATCAACATCTATAGTAAATTGCATTGTTTGAGTTGTTTGGCTACTTGAAATATTTGCATCATTAGCACTAAGAGTCGGAATAGCAACTGCTTCTTCACATGGAAGTAGCTCTGCATTATACACAACACCATTCTTAGTGTATGTAGTGTAGAGTTTTTTATTGTTAAAATCGATACCCATAGTTGACTCTGTATATGTTTCTCTATCAGAATCGGAAGCAGCCATATCTGTTAGTTTGTATAAAAAGCTGTTACCGAAGACAGTTACAGGTCCTACAGTTTGGTCACTTGTATTTTCACATGTACCACCATCATCTTTAATTCCACATTCGCTTTGGAGGCTTCCACTCATAATACCGTCACTTGTCAGTACTACTTCTATATTGGATAGCTCCTCGCCAGAATTGTTTGCAACTGGAATGACATTTCTACAGTTGAGACCTCCAAATCCTAAACATACACTTAACCTTTTTGTACTTTCAGTGTATGGATCATTATAACAAATATCAGCAGTAGTGGCTGATAATCGTAAAACATAAAAAATTAAAGTTAGCAAAACAGCAAACAGTTTCATCATATACTCCTTAGATCGATTCATCGAGAAAAAAAACTGCACTCGAGAACGGGGCTCAGTAGCAATTTTAACAAATCTTAACCATTATTATGAAATCCATTTGCTTAGATAATGCTGAATATTAGCTCAATTGATAAATTACTATAAAATTGTGAGTTTTTGGAAAGTTTTTGTGATTTAATCTATGTTATATAAGTTTTGGATAAAATACACACTATTTCTTTGAGGATAAAAATCAAATGTATAAAAATTTTACTATTATCGCTTTTTTCTTTGTCATAGGTATTTTATTTAGTGGATGTACCAAAGAACTAGACGAGTATAATAAGCCCGCTATTTATTGGTATGAAAAACTTGTTGCATCAGTTGCTGATGGCAATTTAGATAAGGCAGATGATTACTACTCATCTTTGCAAGGAGAGCATATAGCTTCTCCTCTTTTACCAGAGGCTACAATGATACTTGCTATTTCTCATATGTATCATGAAGAGTATCTTTTAACAGAACATTTTCTAGATGAGTATGTAAAGCGTTATGCAAATGAAAATGAAAGAGAATTTGCTGAATTTTTAAAAATTAAAGCAAAATATATGGCATTACCAAATCCAAGAAGAGATCAGGTACTTATAGATGATACTATAAGAGCAGCAGAACTATTTAAAAGAAATTATCCTGATTCACAGTACTATTATCTTGTTGATTCAATGTTGACTAATCTTTATTTGGCAAAAGCTGTATTGAATGAAACGATTGCTTCTTTATATGATAGAATAGACAAACCAAAATCAGCACTGTATTATAGAGAACTTAGACCACAACCATGGATAAAATGGGATGAAGTACAACGTTCAGATACACCATGGTATAGAGAATGGTTTGAGGGTGATGGTACTGGTTCTTGGTATGGTTTTTTATTGCCAGATACAAGAAGTGTTGTTTCAAGAAATTCAGTAGTTGATACAGATGACAATATAACAAAACAAAAGGATACAAAAGATGAAATTAAGTAATTATGGAGATTTTCCTGCTGATATACCAGTAATCGCAGAAGATGAACTTTTTTTATACCCTTTTATGATATCACCCCTCTTTTTAAATGATGAGGCAAATATTGCAGCTGCAACAAAGGCAATAGAAGAAAATACTTTAGTTATAGTATGCCCAACAAAACCTTCAAGAGAAGGGGAAAGAAGTTTTGATGCTTTGTATAATGTAGGTGTTATAGGCTCTATCATGCGTAAAGTTTCTTTACCTGATGGGCGTGTTAAAGTACTCTTTCAAGGTCTTGCTAGAGCAAAAATGTTGTACGAAGTTGATAAAAATCCTCTTATAGCTCATGTGGATGTAATAGAAGCAAAAGAGGTACACTCTTTAAAAGTAGATGCAATTTTAGAAGTGGTAAGAGAGAAAGTGAGAACACTTGCGAGTGTAAGTAACTATTTTCCACCAGATTTACTCCGTACTATTGAAGAAAATCATGACCATAACCGTATTATAGATCTTATTTGTTCAAGTGTAAAACTTAAAAAAGAGCAAGCTTATAAGCTTTTTGTTGAGACAGATACAGAAAAAAGATTTTTAGATTTAATCGATTTTCTTATAGAGGAGATAGAAGCAAATAAACTTCAAAAAGAGATTCGTTCAAAAGTTCATACACATATAGAAAAAGTCAATAAAGAGTACTTTTTAAAAGAACAACTCAAACAGATTCAAAAAGAGCTTGGTGTGGATGCAGCAAGAGATGAAGAGATAGAAGAGTATCGTAAAAAGCTTGAAGCAAAAAAAGATAAAATGGGCGAAGATGCCTATAAAGAGATTAAAAAACAGCTAGATCGTTTTGCTCGAATGCATCCTGACTCTTCAGATGCCTCTATGACACAAACATATCTTGACTGGGTTTTAGAGATTCCATTTGGAAGTTTTGCAAAAAAATCTTTGAAAATTGAAGATGTCGAAGAACAGTTAAGTAAAGATCATTTTTCACTTGAGAAACCAAAGTCTCGTATAGTTGAGTATTTTGCTGTTAAAGAGCTTTTAGAGTTACGTGGTATTGCTCAAAAAAAGAGTTCAGGAGCAATTTTATGCTTTAGTGGACCTCCTGGTGTTGGTAAAACCTCTTTGGCAAACTCTATTGCAACAGCACTTAAAAGACCACTTGTAAGAATAGCACTTGGTGGGTTAGAAGATGTCAATGAACTTCGTGGGCATCGTCGTACTTATGTTGGTGCTATGCCAGGTCGTTTAACTCAAGGGCTTATAGATGCAAAGAAAATGAACCCTGTTATTGTTCTTGATGAGATAGATAAAATATCTCGTTCCCAAAGAGGTGATCCAACAGCTGCTCTTTTAGAAATTTTAGATCCTGAACAAAATAGTGAATTTAGAGATTATTATCTTAATTTTGATTTAGATTTATCGAATGTAATTTTTATTGCAACTGCTAATGATGTAGGTCGTATTCCCGCTCCTTTACGTGATAGAATGGAGTTTATAACATTAAGTTCATATACTCCTCAAGAGAAGTATGAAATAGCAAAACGTTATCTTATTCCTCAAGAGTTAAAAAAACATGGCTTAAAAAAATCTGAATTTAGTATTTCAAAATCTGCACTCAGAGAGCTTATACATTCATATACTCGTGAAGCAGGTGTACGAAATTTAAGACGTCGTGTTGCTGAGATGATTCGTAAGGCTGCCTTAGAAATTCTCAAAGAGGGTGTTAATAAAGTAAGTGTTAATATGAAAAACTTAAAAACATTTTTTGATAAAAGTGTTTTTGAAATTGAAAAGACAGATAAAGTACCTGTTATTGGTGTTGTCAATGGTTTGGCATGGACAGCTGTGGGTGGAGATGTCTTAAAAATAGAATCTATCCGAATTAAAGGGAAGGGGACATTACAACTTACAGGTAGTTTGGGTGATGTGATGAAAGAATCAGCAAGAATTGCACTTAGTGTTGTAAAAACACTTATAGATACAAGAAAACTTCTTATTACCCCTGATAATATTCCACTTACATATAAAGAGAAAGAGGAAGATATAAAAGTTGATCCTAGTGAAGTATATAAGCGTTATGACCTTCATATACATGTTCCAGATGGAGCAACTCCAAAAGATGGACCAAGTGCTGGTATAGCGATGGTAAGTGTGATAGCATCTATTTTAAGTTCACAAAAGATTCGATCTGAGATAGCGATGACAGGTGAAGTTTCTTTAACTGGAGATGTACTACCAATAGGTGGTTTAAAAGAGAAGCTTATTGCTGCACACAAAGCAGGGATGACAAAAGTACTGATTCCACATAAAAACTATGAAAGAGATTTAGAAGATATACCAAAAGAGGTAAGAGAATCTGTGAAAATTGTTGGAGTAAAAAGGGTAGAAGAGGTCTTAAAACAAATTCTCCTTTAATTTTTTAACTAGTGAGTAATTAAGGATTTAAATAAGATTTCCTTTGCTACCATACACTTTTTAATTTATTATAGGAGTGGTGTATGGCTTTGCGCCCATTAGATATTGAGTACCCAGTTGATCCAAAAAAAGAACTGATTTCTGAAACAGATGTAAAAGGTAATATTACTTATGCAAATGAAAACTTTGTAGATCTTTCAGGATACAGTGAAAAAGAGCTTGTAGGCTCACCTCACAGTCTTATTCGCCATGTAGATATGCCAAAAACAGTTTTTAAATTACTTTGGGATAATCTTTTAGCTGGTAAAGACTATAAAGCTATCGTTCAAAATAAAAGAAAAGATGGAAAATATTACTGGGTGTACTCTACATACCAGGTACTTTATGATAAAGATCATAAAATAAGAGGCTTCCGTTCAAAACGACATCCTGTTCCAAAAAAAGCACTTGAAGAGGTAAAAGCTATTTACCAAAAACTTCTTGCTTTAGAAGAAACAAAAGGGCAAAAGGGTGCAGAAGAGTTTCTTGAGCATAAGTTATTTAATGATGGTTATCATGATTATGCTGAATATGTAGAAGATATTTATAATACAAAATTAAAAGGCTTATTTGGCTTTTTAGGAAAGTTATTTGGACGTTAGTGTCTGAGAGTATAAGAAACCCTCACGGGTCTCTTATATAAGTACATTATACGATGACTGTTGCCATTTTATTGATGAGATCATTGTTTCTAATAGGCTTCATTAAGAAACCGTTTGCTCCACACTCAAGTGCTTCTGCTTTTTTTGTTTCATCTGTTGTTAAAACAATAATTGGAAGTTGACGTAAGTTATCATCAGCACGTACCACTTTTAACATCTCAATTCCACCCATAATAGGCATTATAATATCAAGTAGAATAAGGTCAATATCATCACGGCTTTTTAATGCACCAATAGCATCCGAACCATTTTTTGCTTCAATCACCTCTTTAACATGGCCACTTTTTAAAAGCATAGATTTTAAAAGTTTGAGGTTAATCATATCATCGTCAACTGCGAGTACTACTAAGTCCGTTCTTGTCATTTTTATTGTCCTTAATTAAATAAATTTTTCTAAAATAAGTCTGAGTAAATCTTTGTTTAGAACATTTTTTATATGTTCATCTACAAATTCTTTGTCATCAGGGTTTTCTTGTGTTGCTGCATCAGTTATGAGCACAAGAGCAACTTTTAATCCATCTTTTGTCTCTTTTTCTCTAGTTACTTCTTTAATCTTTGGAAGATTGAGGTTTTGAAGTTCTTTATCAAAAAGAACAACTTTATAGTTTTCTTCAGATAGTTTTTCTAATAGCTCATCAGCATTGTTTGCAATTTGATAAGAATATCCTAATTGATCGAGAATTTTAGAGAAAAGTTTTACTTCAAAACTATTTTTCTTTGCAATTAGTATATCCGCACTATATTCTACTTCTTTTTGTTTTTCATCAGAAGTATCTATATCTTGAACAACTTGAGTATCTGATGTAAAATCTTCATCTAAGTTATCTAAAAGAGATAAATCGCCTAAGTCAGGCATTACTATATCTTCATCTGAAATCTCTTGTGTTGATGTTGTCTCTGTTTGTTGTTGAGTTTCTTCTGTTACATCGATAATATGGTCTTCAAGGAAATGATTGAGTAAGTTAATAATCTCTGTACGAACAAGAGGTTTTGTTGTATACTCATCAAGACCTGCACTTAAAAATCTTTCTCTATCCCCTTTAAGAGCATTTGCTGTAAGTGCTAAAATAGGAACGTGTGGTTGGTTGTACACCTCTTCATATTCAAGAATTTCACGTGTTGCTTCCATACCATCTAAGAATGGCATTTGAATATCCATAAAGATAAGATCAAAGTTACCATCTTTTCTTTTTTGGAATGCTTCTAGACCATTTGAAGCAATATCAACAGTAAGCCCAATATCTTCTAGTGTTTTTTTGATAAGTTTTTGATTAATAATATTGTCTTCAGCAACCAAGATATTCGCATTAAATCTTGATGAAGAAGCATCAAATACTTTTTTCTTAGTTTTTTTAGACTTTTTGTTATCAAAACTTTCATTACTATAGTTTTCAAGGGCTTGTTTGATTTTTGTATTGTTAAGCGGTTCATAGATAGTTTTAAAAATATCTAATTTCATACTTTCAATACGTTTCATATAGTATGATTTTGTTAAGAGAACAAGTTCTTCTTTCAGGTCTGAATATTGTTGTAAATCATCCTCATGAACATAATCATAGTCTATAAATGACAGGTCATAGTTAACGCTATTTTGAAGAGCCTCTAATTCATTTAGATTTTTAAATGTTGTGTAACTTACCCCATAAAAATCAAGATATTCTTTTAAACATTGATCTTGTTTTTTTGTTTTTACATCAGATTCTAAGATAATTGCATTTATATTTGAATAGATACCTTTTGAACTTTCATGACGTACCTCAATCTCTTCAAAGTCAAGTGTAAAGAAGAATGTTGTTCCTTCACCTGGTTCTGAATGAAGATCAAGTTGCCCACCCATAAGTTCGATAAATCGTGCAGAAATTGTAAGTCCAAGACCTGTACCACCATATTTACGTGTAATAGATGTATCTGCTTGAGAGAAAGCTTCGAAGATTTTTGCTTTTTGTTCACTTGTTACACCAATACCACTATCTTTTACTTCAAAACGAACTCTCGTGATACCTGTTTGGTTGGACTCAAGTTTACGAATATCGACATCGATAGCCCCACCACTACTTGTAAATTTAACAGCATTTGAAAGAAGGTTAATAACAACTTCTTTAATTTTAGTAGGATCCCCTTTAAGTGGTTGTTCAAGCTCTGGATCGATGAAACAACCAAGGTCAATATGTTTTTCACTTGCACGAACAGCATAAATCTCAACAGCACTTTCAAACTCATCAATTGGGTTGAAGACAATATCTTCAATTTCGAGTTTATTACTTTCAATTTTAGAAAGGTCAAGGATATTATTGATAATTTCAAGAAGGTTTTCTGAAGATTTTTCAATAATTTCAACAAATTCTGCTTGTTCCTCTTCGAGTCCTGTATCTTTAAGAAGCTCTGTAAATCCAACGATACCATTAAGTGGTGTACGGATTTCATGTGACATATTTGCAAGGAACATAGATTTTGCTTCACTTGCTTCTTGCGCTGCTTCTTTATCTTTTCGTGTTTGGGCAATAATTTTATCAAGAAGTTCATAGGCTTCAGCAGTACCTTTTGTAGTATGAAGGTTAAAGTCAACAGATGAACCACCTTCTGCTGTATCGGTAGCAACTCTTTTAAGAATCTCCTCAAGGTTTTTAATGTTTTTTGTAATCTCATTTGATAGTAAATATCCAAGAAGAGCAAGAACAATAGAAATAAACCAAATAGAAAAAGAGATAACAAGAACTTGAATAGCATCTGTTTTTACTTGTAATGCACGAGTATCCATAGCATTAAGAAGAGTGTTTTCAGCATCTGTAATGATATTTGTTTTTTCAGAAAGCATTGCAAACCAAAGAGCTGCATTTGTTTCGTACTGACCAGTTGTTGCTGAAACAAGAATACTTGCTCTTTCACTATTGATATCATCAAAAAGTTCTTGAGCATCTTCATTTTTAAAGAGTTCATTGAGTTCATTAACAAGTTTTTTGTCTTTTAGTGTATCGTAGTTTATTGCATCTGCTTTAGCAATAAGTGAAATCCACTGGTTAATTTGGTCTTCTTCTAGTTTCATAGATCGTGCAATTGCATATGAAATAAAGTCACGTTCTTCACTTGTAAAGTGATTTGCACGTACAAAAGAGATGTATTCACTAGAATAAGAGTTAATTGTAGGGTCAATTTGATCAGATGTGATTTTTTCAAGTTCAGAAATAGCAGCTTCTTGAGCAAATCCGTAACTGTTTTCATAAACATCTTTAAAAGTTGTTTTTTGTTTATCAATAGCTTTTCTTACATTATGAATATGTTCTAGTGCTTTTTTAATATTAACAATACTTGGTGATGATTTTGAGGCACCTTTTTTTGTGACTTCTTTAAAATACTCTTGTGCTTTTTGATCAACAATTTTTCTTTGTTTCATAAGAGATTTTAAAGTATTTGCAGATGCATTTCCCAAGTAAATAACAGTCATACCCCTTTCTCTAGAGATATTTGTTACAAGGTCATTAAGCTTTCTATTTGTAGAAAGTTTATCTTGAATGAGTTGTGCCGCAACATAATTCTGGTATGAGTTATACACAAAATAACTCGTAATCGAGAAGAGAAGTATAATCGGTAAAAGAGAGATCAGTCTCAATCTATTTTTAAGTCCTAACTGCATCGTTAATCCCTTGTGTTTAATATCTGGTTGATAATAGCCGTCATTTTATTTAGATAATGAGCGACTTCATCTTTATCATGAATAAGTTCAAGACGATCTAAAATCTCTTGAAGATCTTTTATACGCATATTTTCAGTCATACTTTTAAATTTATGAAGTTCAGAAAGGTAAATTTCTTTATCATCATTTTCTAAAGCTGTTTTTATATTTTCGAAAATGGTTTCACTTTCTGATTTGTAGTCTTCTAAAAGTTCTTCGATAATATTTTCATCTATGCCAATTTCACTTGCTGCAATGCGACGTGAGTAACTAATAGAAATTTCTTCTTTAGGTTCATCTAAAGAGATTTCAGGAGTTTGAATTTCAGGCATCTCAAGTTCAGGTTCATCTAAAGAGATTTCAGGAGTTTGAATTTCAGGCATCTCAAGTTTAGGTTCATCTAAAGAG
>Ga0256843_1001797_pt1 | contig 16358 bp, 18 predicted proteins | sample AlvinellametaG_FD_191572 | JGI IMG/M metagenome (GOLD analysis project Ga0256843, IMG submission 191572) | Pompeii worm associated microbial communities from hydrothermal vent at the East Pacific Rise, Pacific Ocean - Alvinella | ecosystem: Host-associated > Annelida > Integument > Unclassified ... | reverse complement strand
AAAACTACTATTAAATATGTTAGAATTCCAAAAACAACCTCTGCTATTTTAACAACAGCAGTTAAATGAGAACTTATGACCATTATTAGCCCTACCTATATCTATATAGACAGCAAATTTGAAGAGAATTTAGCCGTTGCCTTTTCTGATACAATTGAGGCAATTGATACGCTTGAAAATCTTCAGATAGCCTATCCCTTTGCAGAACTACACAAAACAGCAGAAAATAGTGTACTTTATCCTGGTTTTATTAATACCCATGTACATCTAGAATTTTCTGCCAACAGTACAACCCTTCAATATGGTAGCTTTATGCCTTGGCTCGATTCAGTTATTGAGCATCGTGAAGATTTGGTCTCACAGTGTGATAATCAGAGAATGCAAGAGGCGTGTCAAGAGATGATGCGTTCTGGAGTCACTACTTTTGGAGCAGTATCCAGCTTTGGAACAGAGTTAGAAGTCTGTATGAATACTCCTCAAAAAGTACTATTTTTTAATGAGCTTATCGGTTCAAATGCTTCTACGGCAGATATGCTTTATAACAATTTTTTAGAACGTCTTGATGCATCAAAAGCTTCTGGTTCAGGGATTATTCCTGCCATTGCCATTCACTCACCCTACTCTGTCCATCCTATTGTTTTAAAGAGGGCTGTAGATGTTGCTAAAAATGAAGGATTACCCCTTTCAGCACACTTTTTAGAATCACAAGCTGAACGAGAATGGCTAGAGAATAATAGTGGAGAGTTTTTAGAATTCTTTCAGAAATTTTTCTCTACCTCTTATGCTGTAACAGATATTAAAGAGTTTCTAAAGAGTTTTGATGAAGTACCTACCCACTTTGTCCATGGTGTTCAAGCAACCAAAGAGGAGTTTGATTATTTAGCCCAACAAGGTCACTCTGTTGCACACTGTCCACGCTCTAACCGATTTTTAGGATGTGGAAGATTACCAATTGAAGAGCTAATTAAACGAAATATACCATTTTCAATAGCAACTGATGGACTAAGTTCTAATAACTCTTTAAATATCTTTGATGAATTAAGAGCAGGGCTAATGTTACACCACGTAGGAGAGCTTGAGAAATTGGCAGATATTTTAATAAAAGGTATTACCTCTGTACCTGCACAGATATTTAACCTAAATAGTGGAGTAATAGAGGTGGGAAGAGATGCAGACTTTACACTGATAGAACTGCCTGACACCATTCAAAATATTAAAAATATTACTTTACAAACTATTTTACATACAAAAGAGGTCAATGAAGTCTATATAGATGGAAAACGTATAAATAATATTTAACTCTTAATAAGGTTTTAATGCCATTGAATTAAAGAATTAATACTCAAACTTTGTAGGTTCGATTTCATCGAACAGATTGTTTTATAAACTTTAATTCTTGTTCGATAAAATAAAATTTACAGGATTCAAGCTTATTTCATTGGCATTACAATAAATCGACCTTACATTTTATTTTTCCTCATCGGTGGAGTTCTTGTCTCTTTTCTCTTCTCCACCACCCCCCATAAGATACTTTCCATATATCATGGCAATCACAACACCAACAACAACTAAATAGACAATCCATGGTTCTCTGTTCATCTTAATCTCCTATTTTTTTGTAGCAGTTTTAATATAAAGATACCCAACATCACTACCAATAGTTACTTTTCCAATTATATTCCAATAACCTTGTAGCTCTAACTTAATAGAATCTGTTCTGTATTTCCCATTGCTATATCTAAAATTATTAAGATTAATATCATGATCATTTTTAATTGGTCGTGTTATCTGAAAAGAGATATTTGCATCATCAACAGCACGTTTACTCTCTCTATCTACTATCTCTAATGATAAATGATTCTCTCCAACAACCAACATCTCTTGATTCTTACTGTACTTCTCTAATGAACGTTGACCATAACGAATATCAGAAAAATCCATACCTACAGTTCGACCGTTGATGGTTACTTTTGTATTATATCGAGCATTAAACTTTGCATTGGCAAGAACCATATCGTTATAATTGTCATCAACCTGTTGATACTTCTCCATAAAACTTCTATCTTCGTAAACTGGTGTCTCAACAGCACTCTTAATCGTCCAGACAATTAAAGAAAAAGTGTAACCAAAAAGAAAAAAGAAAAAGAGCAACCATAAGTGATATTTTTGAATCTTCATTGATTATTTTCTCCCTTTTCTCATTGAATACATGTATGCTAAAAGACCTGTCAAGACTAAGAAATACATTAAATATCTCCAAAACTCTTTAAAAGCAGATGCACCACTCTCAATACTTGAATCTAATTTTATCCCTTTAAGTTTCATCGCAATGGTATCAGCAATCTCTCCATAACCATTAAGCAGTGCTACTGAAACCTTTATATCAAGAGAATTTTTATCTGGTGAAGCAAGAATTGGGATAATTGTTCTATCTAATATCTCATCTTTATCAATAACATTTTTTAAATCTTCTGATTTAAAAAGATTAATATGCATATCATCAATAGCCATTGAGATAAGAACATACGACTCTTTAAGCCCACTTAGAATCTTCTCTTCATATGCTTTAATCTGTAAATATCGCTCTTTTTTATCTGTAACATCTTTAGAAAGATAGGACTTTTTTGTGTAAATATAAACGTTAACACCAGTCTTGTCAAACAACTCTCTTCCCATCTCATCAATCTTCTGAATGGTTCGGGGGTCAATAAGTTCTTTACCTTCTAAAATAAAACGGCTGTTGATATTAATAACTGGGGGTACTGATGATGAGGGGGTACTAACATTTGCATTTGGAGAAGCAACTAAAAAACTAATATTGGTGATAAGAAGGAGTGCAACAAGCACTCCTAATTTTTTAAGTAAAACTTTCACTTTAAATAAATACTTTAAGTGGATTAAAGAATGAAAGCATAAGCGAAGTAATTGCTAAACCAAGCAACATTATTCCAATAATTCTGTCCATCTTATTCTCCTTGATTTTTTCTATAACTAAGATTATCTAAACTCTTCATTTTTAAAGCATCTAAATCTTGATTCACTGTATAGAAGTTTGTCGCTTGTGACTGCTGAACGTCAATTGCTAAATAGGTTAAAACAACAAGAAGCGTTAACATTAAACCGACAGCTGCTGCGTAACCTTTTAAACCGTGAATAAAACTAAATAGTCCACCCTCTGTTCGAGGGTCTATTTGTGTATTTCCTGCCATACTATTCTCCTTGAATTGACTGTAGGTAACTTGCTACAGCGTTTACTTGAGTCTCATTTAGGCGACCTTTAAAGCTTGGCATTGTACCAATAATACCTTTTTTACCTTTTTCAAGTACATGAGATACTAAAGTATTGTCATATCCTGAAAGGTTTGGAGCCATACCGTTCATACCTTTACCATCTGCTCCGTGACATGATGCACACGCTGCAAATTCAGCAGGTTGAGTTCCCTTCATACCACCAGAAATCCAAGTTGCAATTTTCTCTGCACCCTCTCCACTAGCCATACCTGGAGGCATCATACCCATTGGGTAACCCAATTTGTTTGAACCGTTATTAATAACATCAAGAATCTGCTCTTTGCTCATTCTTCTAGTTAAATCTTGAGCTTTACCATTAATACCATCAGCCTCTGCACCATGACATGGAGCACACTGAACAAAGAATAGTGATTGACCCATTGCTACTTTAGTGTCATCATTCATATTCTCATGAGTGGTTTTAAACTTAACGTTATACTCTTTTACCTCTTCATTGTATTGACCAATTTGAGAGAATTCATTAATTGGATACCCTTTAAACCAGTACCAAATTACCCATACCATGGTCATCATAAATATAATTGCCCAACCCATAGGTACAGGATTTTTATACTCACCAATTCCATCCCAGTTCTCTTCTGCAAGTTCACCACTTGCAGTATCATTTTTAATCTGATTTACATATTTTAGTGAAACAAATACGGTAATACCAATAATTGCCACTGCCCCTAACATCGTAAGGTCATTTATGTAATCGTCACCCAATGAAAAAGCGTCACCAGCCATAAAGTAGGTTGCAGCTATTAGAGCAACAACCAGTAAAAGACCACCTTTTGCCATAGAATTCATACTATTTCCTCCTTAACTTTTATTTTTTTCTCTCTTCAAGAGGAGTTGCATCAAGAGAGTCATTATGCACTAAATCTGAATACTTCTCAAAGTCTCTCTCTCCTGTTCTGTCTCTCTTGTATATTGAGTAGGCATAACTATAAAAAACTATAAAAGCTATCAGTGTCATAAAAAACTTTGCATACCCTTGTATGGTTAGTATTGTCTCTTGATCCATAATCTACCTCTTATTTTAAAGAATTTAAGTATGCGATTAACGCTACTATCTCTGGAATTTCTCCATTTGCTACTTTATCTTTTACTGATTGTGTCTTCATATCAGCAACAACCAATTTAGCTTCAGCTAACGCTGATGCTTTAGCATCTTCTAACGAACCTAATTTAGGCATACCTTCTTGGTCATAAGGAACATGGAATAGTGTTTTTACAGTATACGCTTCAGCATATGCTGTATCAATATCAGCAAGATTCTCAAACATATGAGGATAAGCTGGCATTACTGTACCTGGAACTACTGATGCTGGTGATTTCATATGATTTTCATGCCAATCTGTTGTTCTGTAGTTTCCTACTCTTAACAAATCTGGACCAGTTCTTTTAGAACCCCATAAAAATGGTCTGTCATATGCATACTCTCCACTTAATGAATACATACCATATCGGTCTGTTTCAGCTTTAAATGGTCTAATTAACTGTGAGTGACATGCGTTACATGAATCTTTAATATAAACGTGACGACCTGCCAACTGTAATGGTGTGTAGGGTTTTGTCCCTACTGTTGGTTGAGAAGCTTTTACAAACTCTGGAATAATCTCGATAATCCCTGCAAAAGCAACAAATGCAAAAAGAACCACTGCAAAGAAAAATGGTCTTTGTTCTAGCCAATGAAACATAATTTCTCCTTTCTCTTAAGACGCCATAGGTGACGCATTAGCTGGTTCTTTATCAAGAACTCTACCTGATGTTGCTGTTTTGAACATGTTCCATGCAAACATCAAGAATCCGATTAAGTAGAACAATCCACCAACACCTCTAATAGTGTAGTAAGGGTGTAATACTTCAACTGTGTCAATAAATGAGTACAATAAAGAACCATATTCGTCATATGCTCTCCACATCATACCTTGTGTAATACCTGCAATCCACATAGAAGTAAAGTACAATACAATACCTACTGTCTGAATCCAGAACTGTTTTTCCATTAAAGATTTAGAGTAAAGCTCTCTTTTAAATATTCTTGGAGCCATATGGAATAGACCAGCCATAATCATAAATCCAACCCAACCAAGTGTACCATCATGAACGTGACCTGGAATCCAATCTGTAAAGTGAGCAATTGCATTTACTGATTTAATCGCCTGAATAGGACCTTCAATTGTTGATAACATATAGAATGTTGAACCAAGAATCATAAACTTAATCAATGGAGATGATTGAAGCTGTTGCCACTCACCCTTCATTGTAAGAAGCATGTTAATTGCAGAACCCCAAGATGGTAAAATAAGCACAACCGACATTGTAGAACCCATAGTCTGAACCCAGTCAGGAACAGTAGAGTAGATTACGTGGTGTCCACCAGCCCATAAATAAACAAACATTAATCCCCAGAAAGCAAGAACAGAAAGTTTATATGAGAATACATTTTGACCAGACTCTTTTGGTAAGAAATAGTAAACTATAGCAATAATTGGTGTTGTAAATACAAAGGCAACTGCATTATGTCCGTACCACCATTGAACCATCGCATCATTGGTACCAGCATACATAGATACAGAGTGCATAAGTGAACCCTCACCTGAAACCAAGAATGTTGGAACTTCCATATTGTTCCACAAGAACAACATAGCAACTGCCAAGAATGATGACATGTAGTACCAGATAGAAACATAGATTGTTCTCTCTCTTCTCATACCAATCATACCAAACATAGCAACACCCCAAAGAACCCACCATACAACAATAAGTAAATCTAATGGCCACTCTAACTCTGCATACTCTTTAGAAGTACTGTAACCAAGAGTCAATGTAATTACTGCCAACATAATGGTTACAAGATAAAGCCAAAAGTGAAGTCGTGAAACTATTGTTAGGAATCTTGATTCCTTTAGAGACATTTTTAATGTTCTCTGCCCAACATAATACCATGTTGCAAAAATACCACTTAAGGTAAATCCAAATGTGACGCCATTGGTGTGAATTGGTCTTAACCTAGAAAATGTACCGTACTCTCCAGCTAAATTGCTTAACTCAGGGAACGCTAATTGAAAGGCTATGAAAACACCTACCGTCATACCGATGATACCAAACAAAATTGTCGTAAAAGTAAACATTTTTACGATTGAGTAGTCATACTCAAGTTGTGCATTGCTTTGCATCAATACCTCCTCTTAAAAATTTAATGAAATAGTGACATAATGTGACTATACGGTATAAATATTATAATTATAACTATTAACATTTACTTAAAAGAATAAGAAAATCTTATCTTGTGTATTATCTGTTTAGTTTTTACAGAGAAAATATTTCCAATTTAATTTTTAAATGTTTTTAAATGTTTTTTTAAAATAAAGTAGATTTTTTCTCTCTTTTAATCTTAAAAAATATGCTAATTTTTATATAAAAGGGAGAAGCTAGAATTGAGTAATTAAGCAATACTCAAGATTATTCTAAAGGTCATTTTTGGTACAGACATTCAGCTAGGACTCTTTTGTTTTTTTCATCTCTTCAAGCTTTTTCTCTCGCAGTGCTTTCTGCTTATTTTCACGATTTACAGCGTCACGTAAATCATCTTCTGAATCAAAAAGTACACCATCCATCATACGTTTAGAGTCATCAAAACCACCTTTTTTGATACTCCATATAAAAATGGTCAAAAGTGTAAAACTTGTAAACAGACCAACAATAAGCTCCAGTTTTAAAACAGCATTCATTTTTTATAACTCCTTTGTTTTAATTCGCATTGAGTTTCCTACTACCAAAAGTGAACTCAAACTCATAGATAACGCAGCCACCAAGGGAATAACAAATCCAGCCATTGCCAAAGGGATGGTTATAATATTATAAATTAATGATAACAGTAGATTCTGCTTAATAAACTTATAGGTTCGTCGTGAAATAATAAAACTATTTTTTACCCCTTTAAGTGAGTCATTTAAGACCACGACATCAGATATTGCCAGTGCCACATCGGCTCCAGAACCCATAGCTATAGCCACATCAGCTCTAGAGAGTGCCAATGCATCATTGATACCATCACCAACCATCACCACTATTTTACCCTCATCTTTAAGCCTTGTTAAGAGTTCAGCCTTCTCTAGAGGACTCATTTCTGAATAGACACACTCTATTCCCACCTCATCAGCTACCCTTTGTGCAACTCTCTTATGGTCTCCTGTTGCCATGATTGTCTCAACCCCTATCTTTTTAAAATAGGCTATCAACTCTTTTGTATCCTTTTTAATGGTATCTTCAAGTTCAAATGAGGTTAAGAGAATGCCATCCACAGCAAAGTGATAGATTGTATGTAAACTCTCTAAAGTAACGTTAATACCATGCTCTTCTAAAAGTTTACGATTTCCACCTAAAAGTTGATGCCCATTAAAAACTGCACGTATTCCCTGTGCATGAACCTGCTCTATCTTCTCTACCTCTATCTTTTTAATCTTAGAAAAATTATCTTCTAAATATTTTTTAATGGCTTTACTTACAGGATGTGTTGAGCTATCAACAAGAGCATAGAGAAGTGATAAGTTTTCATCTGAAAGAGAATTTGATTCACTTTTTACCATAAGTTTTCCCTCGGTTACAGTACCTGTTTTATCGACAATGACTGTTGTTGCTTTTGCAAAGGTCTCAATAAATTTCGCCTCCTTAAAAAGCAATCCTTTCTCTGTTGCCCATGAGATACCAATTAGCGAAGCAATCGGTGTTGCCAATGCCAAAGCACAGGGACAAGCGATAACAATCACAGAAATAGTAATAATCAACGCCTTCTCTAAATCCCCCGAATAGAGATACCAACCCAAATAGGTAAAGAGTGCCAACAGAATGATAGTTAAAGAGAAATATTTTGAGAGTTCATTTGTCATCTCCTCAATTTTTGGTTTTGATGCTAATGAATCCTCTAAAAGATTTACCATCTTACTTAATGTAGAATTGGCATAATTCTTTGTCGCCTCATAACGCATTACCATTCCAGAATTAATCGTTCCAGAATAGATACTATCCCCTCTCTCTTTCTCTACAGGAAGAGACTCCCCACTAATGGAACTCTCATCATAGGTTGCTATATCAACAATAGATTTACCATCAACCGATGCTTTCTCTCCATGTTTAACTTCAATAACATCTCCTACAACTATGCTATCTAGTGCAACCACCTTTTTGACTCCATCTTTAACAACTGTTGCCTCTAGTGGAACTTGTGATTTAATTCTGTCCATCGCATCAACAGCTGACTTTTTTCCTAAGACTTCCAAATATTTACCTACCAAAACAAAGGTAATAATCATTGTAACCGAATCAAAATAGCTATGACCCTCTGCACCAAAGAGAATAGTCAACGAGTAAATATAAGTAATTAATGCCCCACCTGATACCAATAAATCCATATTGACAATTCTATTTTTCAAGCCATAATAAGCACCTCTAAAAAAAATCCAACCCGAATAAAAGAGAACAATAGTGGCAAAAAGAGACTCTGCCAAATGGACAAGGTGGAGATTTTCAGCTTTTATCCCAGAAAAATATCCTGCATATTTGGCAACACCTATCATCATCACATTCATTGAACCAAAAATAGCAACAGCCATACGCATAAAATAATCACGCTGTGCAGAACTCGCTTTAACATCTTCAGCACTCTGGTCATAAGGGTAGGCGTTATAACCTATACTTCTTATTTTTGTTATAATTTCCGATAGTTTTATTGTCTCTTCATCCCAAACTATTTTGGCTTTATTATTGGTAAAATTAATTGATGCTTCCAGTACCCCATCCGTATCATCGAGTATCTTCTCATTTAACCAAACACAAGCAGCACAGTGAATCCCTTCTATTACCAAATCTACTTTGGAAAAACCTTCAGAAGTTCTTTTAATGTAACGTTCTTTAAAGCTCTCTAAATCAAAATTATCTGCATTATCATCACTCTCCAAAGGTGGTGCAATCGTCGCATTTCCCATCTTTTCGTAAAAACTCTCTAAGCCATCATCTTTCAAAAGATGATACACCCCTTGACAACCATTGCAACAAAAATATACATCAGGATTCTTCTCTTCTGTAATCATAACTGTTTCATCAAACTCTAATTGACAATGAGTACACTTCACTATAGACAACTGCTACCCCTTTATGTTACTTTTTGAAAAGTAACTATAATTTATAATAATAATTATTATAATCTTAAAATATAATAAGCCTTATCATATCTAATTTTATATATTATATAAGCATTAGAGAAAAATTACAAGGAGCTTTTAATGCCATTTCGCATAAAACGGTATTATGGTTATGTTATTGCAACAATTGTTGCTCTAGTTACGCCATTCATCACAATTGGAGGACACCATATCTTCCTTCTATCTTTCGATAAAAAACAATTACAATTGATGGGAACAGCTTTTGATATGCAAGAGTTGTACCTTATGCCATTTCTACTAATGCTTCTATTTATTGGTATTTTTGCAGCTACGGCTATTGGTGGTCGTGCATTTTGTGGATGGGCTTGTCCTCAGACCATCTTTCGCGTTATCTATCGAGACCTTATTGAAACTAAGCTTCTTGGGCTTCGTAAACGAATTGGAAACAAACAGAAAGAGCCTGATTACACTAAAAAGGAAAATCAAGTAAAACGGATTATTGCCATCTTAATATGGTCTCTTCTAGCACTTATCGCAGCAGCTGACTTTATCTGGTATTTTGTTCCACCTGAAGATTTCTTTCAATATATTCAAAATCCATCTGAGCATGGTGTTGTTATTGGTCTTCTTTTGGGGATTGCTGGTTTCCTTATTTATGATGTTGTCTTCTTAAAAGAGGATTTCTGTATTTATGTATGTCCTTACTCAAGAGTTCAATCTGTTCTCTATGATGACAATACATTCCAAGCACTCTACAATCCACATCGAGGTGGAGAGATTTATAATGAGAACAAAGAGAAAATCGTCTTTAAAAAGAAAGATTTAGCCGATGAAAATAGTGAATGTACCACCTGTGAAAAGTGTGTTACGGTCTGTCCAACACACATCGATATTCGTAAAGGTACACAACTTGAGTGTATTAACTGTCTAGAGTGTGTTGATGCTTGTACTACGGTTATGGGGAAACTTGGAAAAGAGTCTTTGGTTCAATGGACAAGCATGAATGCTGTACATAAAGATAAACCAACAAAATTCCTTAGAAGTACAACCTATATGTATGGTATTGCAATTATCGCTATATTTGCCATGTTATTTGTTATGGGTGGTCAAAAAGAGTATATGCTTCTAAATATCAATAAAACAACCCAGCTATACAAAGTAAAAGCAGACAATGAAGTGACCAACTCATACCTTATGCTCTTTCAAAATACAGAGTCTAAAAAACATACCTATAAATTAGAAGTTGTAGGAAAATATGCTGGAAAGTTTGAGATTAAACGATTTAAAGATGTAACTCTAAGCCCTGGAAAGTTAACCAAAAAGCTTCTTGTTCTTTCGACAAAAGAGAGACTTGTTGATGACAACACCAAAGATACACCATTAAAGGTAACTTTAAAATCTTATGCTGTAGATGACCCAGAGCGTATATTTGTCTTTAGAGAGATTGTCTTCTTCTATCCACGAGCAGACAAATTAAAATAATCCTTATTCTCAACCATTAACAGTAGCTAAACAGCTACTGTTAATTTTTATCTTTATAATTTCTTAATTTTATAACTTAAATATCTTTATGCTATAATTTCACCCTAAAAAACTGAAATCAATGCTATAAAGGTACATCTAATGAAGAGCTTTCTACCCATTTTAACGCTACTCACTGTAAATCTTTTAGCTACCCCCAATAATGTTTTAATTATAAAAAATAGTGATGGGAAAATAGCAAAAGGAAAACATATTAAACACAGTAAAAACAGTTACTATGATGATTTAATTAAAGAGCAAAATGAAATTTTAAAAGCCCTCAATAAACTTCAAGAGAAGCGACGCAATAGTGGATTTTATGACAAAGACCCCATGTTAAAAAATGCCAAACACCACTTGGGTGGTAAATATGTCTGGGGAGGTACCGTTCCTTCTGGATTTGACTGCTCTGGATATGTCCAGTACCTTTATAAAAAAGAGGGTGTCCAGTTACCAAGAACAGCCCTTCAACAGTCAAAAGTAGGTAAAGATGTTACGTGGCAACCCCTAAAAAAAGGTGATTTACTCTTCTTTTTAACTGATAGGAAACGAGGAATTCCTGTAACTCATGTGGGAATGTATTTGGGTAACAATAAATTTATTCATGCTGCTTCAAAGAAAAAAGGAATTATTATCTCTCCCTTTACACCAAAAAGTAAATATGGAAAACTCTTTGTAAGAGCCAGACGAATTATAAAGTAAATTTTCAACATAAATAAATAAAATAAAATTATTAGCCATCTTTTTACTCTCGAAAAGAGTAAAATCAGAGATTTTTCTCGATTAAATATAGTTTTTTTATGAAAAATTAATATTAAATAAATAAAATTGATAACCTAATTTCAAGAAGGATTTAAAATATGAATAGAAAATTATTTTATAGTGGAGTAGTATTGGCAATGGTGACTTTTGCAGGATGTGACGGTTCTGACGATACAACCGAGACGACAGCCCATACAGAAAAAGCACATTTTAGCTATGCTGGAGATACAGGTCCAGACCATTGGTATGAGTTGGATAGTGCATGGGAAACATGTAAAAATGGTTTAGATATTACACCTGTAGTCGAGGGGAAACCTCATCAGTCTCCTGTTGACTTCAGCTCTGCTGTTCCAGCAGATGCTAACTTTACGCTCAACTATAATAAAAATTTAGAGTTTAAAGTAGTAAACAATGGTCATGCCATTGAGTTTGAAGCCGAAGGAAATAGCACTGTTGCTTCACTTATGATAGGAACAAAAGTTTATAACTTAAAACAGTTTCATTTTCACTCATTGAGTGAACATACCGAGAATGGAGAACATGCAAAAATGGAAGGGCATTTTGTTAATGTTGCGTCAGATGGTTCATTAGCAGTTATAGGTGTTTTAATTGATGAATCTAATAACACTTTAAATAGTGAATTAGAAAAAGCTTTTTCAATAACCATTCCTGATGAGAATACAACAACATCTCCAGTTGTAGAGTTAAATCCTTCTCTTATTTTACCAACAGGAACGGTATACAGCTACTCTGGTTCATTAACAACACCTCCTTGTACAGAAGGCGTTTCATGGAATGTTTATACTACCCATATTAATTTAAGCCAAGAAAAAGTTGGTGCTTTTAATAAAAAGTATACAACAAATTATAGACCAGTTACAGGTACCTATTAATCCAGAATGATGCTAAGAGACCCTTAACATCATTAAAATTGATACACCTCTAGGGTGTATCAAAAACACTATTAATAATCGTTCCTTTGGGTACAATATCCCCATAACTTGCAATATCCACAGCATCTATAGCAGAACTTTTTAAAACACCCAAATGGTACTCATTTTGCATAAAATATTGGTATCCACCCACATCATGTTGAGGATTATCAAAGAGTGACATCAATGCAAAACCAAACAGTCCATTAGCTTGAAGTGTGCTTTTCATTGCAGATAGACTCTGATAAGCATTATCTGCTTCTCTCTCCCAACCACTATAATCAATTTCACTCTCTTCAATGGCTTGATTGTTGTTGCTATCACTCCATGATGCAGTGGCAATAGAGATATAAGGTAAGAAAACAGGTTTATTGTACTTCTCTTTTAAGAAAAGTGCAAAATTAGAGATTCGTTCTGCTAGAAACTCAATACCTGTATCATCATTGCTATAAGAAATTGGAATGGGATTTGTCCATGTTCCTGAATTAGAAGGGTCTCTACTAAACTGTGCCAACATCTCTTGGAATGAGATAAAATCTAACTTGTGAATTAAATCATTATAGACAATAGAAGGTTTTCCCCACTCATATTTGTCTCCTAATGCACAAGTTGTATATCCACACTTCTCATAAGTACTGCTCACTCCTCTACTCCCCGTATCGGTCATTGCTAAAGAGAAGTAGACATCTTTCGTATCTGCTTTGATTGTATCAATTGCAGTACCAATAATTGAAGCAAAATCATGTTGTGTTGTCTCAGATATAAGAATCTCATTTTTATTAAATTCAGGTTCCATAATTAAAAATTTTGTTCCATTTAATTTATTTAAAAATGTCACTATGCGTTGATTATCAGCTTTATAAGCCTCTTGCTCTTGAGTTGTGGGAATACCATCTAGCTTATCTCCAAAATACCAATAATTAAAAACAGGAATATATCCTGCATCCATTGCAGTTTGAATCTTGGTGGCATTAAACCATGACTCATCCCAACCCTCTGTAAACCAATAGACTAAGAATTTACTCTTTTTCAGACTCTGTTGTAACGAAGAAAAAGCTGTAGGGTTAAAATTTTTAATACCACTGTAGTAACTATTCATCCCTATTCCCTCATCTGTTGTTAAATTAACAGAACTCATCCAAATCTTCTCACCCTCAACAGTAGAAGCAAATGGTATGGCATATGCCCCACCAAAACCCACATTAAAACTGTTAAAAATATCTAAATTAGCCGTTGATACACTATTATTTATATCTATAGAAGGGGGAGAAGGAGGTGTTGCTGTACTACTATTAGCACAATAACCAAAAGAGACAAGCTCATTGGCTTTAATTACATTGTTCCAATCTAAACCATTAGAAACCATTAGCAAAGTGCTATTATCTTGAACATATGTTGCATTCCAAATACTGGTAACCTCTCCTTCTACAGGAAAAGTTACTTCCCAATCAATACTATGAGTGGTTAAATTCTTAACTTCAACACGATTACAAAATCCTCCATCCCATGCCTCTTTCTGCGTTTGTATTACCTCTAAATCTCCATCAAGAGGAGGTACAGGAGCTAAAGCAACCCTATTGGCACAATAACCAAATTTTTGAGTTGAATTTGGTTGTATATACGCATTCCAACTAACACCAGAAGCTGTTGTTAAAAGCGTTGTTTTATCCTGCGTATAGTTTGCACTCCAGAGTTTTGTAATTAATCCTTGTGGATTAAAAGAGATATTCCATTTTTCTTTAATATCTGAATTGTTAGAGACAATCACATCTGCACAAAATCCACTTCCCCAATCATTTTTGGTAATCACTTCAACATCTGCTCCAAAGAGCTGTGAACTTCCCAACGCTATTAAAAGCGTTGCCTTTGTCATCGTAGATAGACGCATCTTCTTTTCCTTAAGTTTTTATTTAAAAGGTAGGTTATCATTAAAAGATGTCTAAAAGATGTCGTTTTTTAAAATAATTTAAAATTATGTTAACTCATAACTTTATTTTTCTAATATAAAGTAATAAAATTCTTAAAGCACTATTTTAAGGGCTTTATAGTATATTGCTATCCAAAGAAAAAAATAAAAGGATAGCCATGCTAGAACTTTTTTCAGAAGATTGGATTCATCTTCTTAAAGATTTATGGAATGCAAGTGAGGATGTATCGGGAAAACTTGCAAAAATTAACTTCTGTGCCACAATTAGTTGTGGATTTAAAAATGAGGAGTCTCCACGATGTCTATTTGTTGTTAAAAATGGTGTTGCAACCTATGCAGGAGTCTATCACGGAGAAACAGTTGATTGGGATATGAGAGCAGATAGAGAAAACTGGGAGCAATGGGCAAAAAAACCATTGGGATTGACAGCGATGGGTATTGCTGTAGCCACAGGGAAACTTCAATTTAAACAGGGAGATTTTAAGCGTATGCTTATAAACCCCTCTATGACTGGTCCATTTATTAAAAGTTTTGCATTAATGAGTCATATGTAAAATATTTATGGGCAAACTGCCCATAAAACTACTGATTTTTTCCACCTTTAGCACTCTGAATCGAATGAATATAACTGTAGTCTATTTTAATCTCTGACTCTTTAGGTAGATGATTAATCAGACGCTCTACCATCCCTTGGAAATCTTCAAACAGATAGTTTGCCATTGACCCAGGTATTGGATTAATCTCGTTTAACAACACCTCTCCATCTACAACAAAAAAATCACAACGAATAATTGAACCTTCAAAGATAGTGGCATAAATCTTTTTAAATGCCTCTTGAATATCACTTTTTAACTGAGCATCAATAGAGGCATCTTCTACCTTTCCATCACGAGAAAAATCAAGATATTTTTTCTCAAAATCTAAAAACTCCTCTTTATTTGGCTCTTCGACAATCGAAAGTTCAAATTCGGATGTTTTACACCCTGCTTGATTGTACTCCAATACCCCATCGATAAAAGGTTCAATTAATACCTGATTATCAAACTCAAATGCCACATCTAAGGCGTAATCCAACTCATGAGAACTCTTAACTATACTTACACCAATACTGCTTCCTAGACGTACAGGCTTAATAATCACAGGATACTCTAGCTCAATATCACGACTATCATCTACATTTAAAACAGAATATGGAACAACCTTGACTCCTAAACTTTCGGCATAAAGTTTGGTATAGAGCTTATTATAAGAGAGAACCGAAGCATCCACCCTAGGAGAGATATAATTGATTCCATTAAACTCTAAAAGTGAAGCCATCTTCCCATCCTCTCCATCACGTCCATGAATCAAATTAAGCACTGTACCCAAATTTTGCTCTTTTAAACCAAAGAGTCCCTCTGTAAAGAATCCACCCCTTTTTAAGATAAGTTTTTTATCTTTTTTATACACTCCATCAGAGAAGTGATTAGATTTCATATTTTTAGAGTCTATTAAGTAGAACTCTCGATTGCTGTCTACAAAAATAAAAGAGAGATTTGCTTTTTTTAAAACCTTTTTTACTGTAATCGCCGAGACGATAGAGATTTCATGTTCAAAACTAGAACCACCAAAGAGGATTGCTATATTCATATTGTTTACCTTACTAAATTATTGGGGGTATTTTAGCGTATTTTATATTTAAGCCAAACTACTATACCAATCCAAAACCTTAACAACATACCGTAGCCAAGGTACTGACAAACTAAACATAAAAAA
>Ga0256843_1001795_pt1 | contig 16368 bp, 15 predicted proteins | sample AlvinellametaG_FD_191572 | JGI IMG/M metagenome (GOLD analysis project Ga0256843, IMG submission 191572) | Pompeii worm associated microbial communities from hydrothermal vent at the East Pacific Rise, Pacific Ocean - Alvinella | ecosystem: Host-associated > Annelida > Integument > Unclassified ... | reverse complement strand
TCACCAACAAAAGCAGTATGGAAAAAAGGTTATATTTTTCAGCACTGACATGACGAAAAATCAGTACATTTCCAAACGCTACAATCAAAGCGAATGTCACCAGTACCGCAGTAAACCAGACAAAACCACCTATCAAAAACGCTCCGTTTGCCTTTAAAATGGAAAAAGGGATCCAACTGATAAACATCCCCGTAAACGAGACTGTCGGCTCCCACATCACCATAGCGATGCCAAGCCATATCAGAGCAAGCGGAATACCCGTCAACAGCGCAATCTTAATCACATTCCAGCTCAAGGTATCGCGAATACCCAGTAAAAGTGTCTGTGTCATCTTCATGATATACTCCTATATACACAGTAGTTGAAGAAATTATAACATAAACCAATTACATTCTATGTCAGTTGACTAACAGAATAAAAAATAGATTTATGATAAAACTACATAAGTTACAAGCCAACTCCCAAAGGAGGCTCTCATGAAACGAAAAGTAGTCGAAAACAGCAAGGTTTATTTGGTGGGAAGCGGTATCGCTTCTTTGGCAAGTGCACACTATCTCATCCGCGATGCCGGACTCAATCCGGAGCATATCACCATTCTGGAGCAGGATAACATCACCGGCGGTGCGCTGGATGGTTCGGGCGATGCACAAAAGGGCTACCTCATCCGAGGCGGGCGTATGCATGAAAAAGAGTACCGCTGCTACTGGGATTTGCTCGCAGATATCCCATCATACGACGATCCAAATGTCAGTGTCAAAGAGGAGACGATGGAGTTTAACTCCCGCTTTGTCTCACACGCACAGGCAAGGCTTTTGCGAAACGGAAAAAAGGTCGATCTCTCCTCCTACGGTATCCCCCTGTCACAACAGCTCAAACTGATGGAACTTACCTTTGCACCCGAAGCGATGCTTGACAACAAACGTATCGAAGACTGGTTCGATCTGGACTTTTTCAATACCAACTTCTGGATGATCTTTACCACGATGTTCGCCTTCCAGCGATGGAGTTCGGTCGCGGAGATGCGCCGTTATATGAAACGTTTCATGCACCTGATGCCCGGACTTAAATACATCGGCGGTATTTTACGTACCAAATACAACCAGTACCACTCTGTCGTCCTGCCGCTAAAACGCTACCTCGAAGACAAAGGCGTACACTTCGCGCTCGATCATCAGGTGGTCGATATCGACTTTGAGATCACACCTGCATCCAAACGTGCCACAACGCTGCATGTCAAAACCAAAGAGGGCATACAAACCATCATGCTGGGTGAAGATGATTACTGCTTTATGACCAACGGCTCCATCACCGAAAGCACCGATACAGGAGACCTCAATACCGCCCCGAAACTCAAAGGCATAGAAGACTCCGGAGCCTGGCAGCTTTGGAAAAAGATCGCCGAAAAAGATCCCTCTTTTGGAAATCCGGGCGTTTTTTGCGACAATATCGATCTGCAAAAGTGGTACTCCTTTACCGTCACACTCAAAGACAGTACTTTTCATGACTATATGGAGAATTTTTCAGGAAACACTGACGGCACAGGCGGACTTGTCACCCTCACCGACTCCAACTGGCTCATGTCTTTTATCATCGCCAGACAACCCCACTTTCCAAATCAGCCCAAAGATGTCAAAGTATTCTGGGGATATGTCCTCTATCCCGATCGCATCGGAAATCATGTCAGAAAAAAGATGAGCGAATGCAGCGGCAGGGAGATCCTCGAAGAGCTTTGGTACCATCTCAAAATCCAGGATCTCATGAAACCGGTGATGGAGAGCGACAAACTTATCAACTGCATCCCAGTCAGTATGCCTTTTATCGATTCACTCTTTATGCCGCGTGCCAGAGGGGACAGACCTTATGTCATCCCGAAAGGTTCTGAAAACTTTGCATTTTTAGGGCAATTTACCGAGGTGGAAGATGATTGTGTCTTTACAGTCGAGTACTCCGTACGCACCGCGCAGGAAGCGGTCTACGGCTTTTTCGACTGTGACAAAGAGCCCATCCCCGTCTATGTCGGTGCACACAACCCTATAGCGATGATGAAAGCGGCAAAGGCGATCAGTGAGTAAAAAAGTGAAAGGTCATTCATATTTTTCATAGAGTATAATCCAAATTTATAAATTTTATAACTTTTAGGATATACTTTTTATGAGAAAACATCTTCTTACCCTTAGTGCGGCAGTCGTTGTGGTTTTACAAAATGCTGCCGCATCTTCCTGGATCAATACCCAATGCCAGAATTTTCACTTTAAAAACTCCAAGCAAAAGGACAAAGGTAAGCGCTATATCCTGCATCTAAATTACCAAAAAGACGGTAACGGTTATGCATTTGCCTATGCAAAGACCAAAACAAAAACCTTTCAACCACCCATGAAAGATGATCTTGATGAAGATAAGCTCTTCTTCAAATACACTAAATCACTTTCAACACAAAAAAGTCTCTCTTTTTGCTATGGTATTATTCATGACAATTTAACCTATGAAACGGATGGAGGCAAAATTTACGGCATCGGATACCACTACCAAAAACTCAAACTTACCCAGTACCTCAGTGACTATAAACATTTCAACGTCTACCAGACTGATCTCGCATATAAACTGAAACACAATCTGCATGCTATCAGATTACAAACAACCTTTTTAACAAAATATATGTATCTACAAGACAGAAAAAGCAACCGATACACACAAAAAGCAAAAGCCAGCTACTTCACTACCGCAATGATTTTCAAAGCAAAATATCAAGACTACTATAGCCGTACCGGTCTGTTTCTGGGAGAGCGCCTTTTTGCCGTGATGCAAGATGGCTTTAGTGTACAACACCGTGCGATGGAGTTTGACAGAACATATTTTTTTGAAGTTGGCAAACAGATCAAAACCTATACACTCATGTTAAAGTATTTGTATATGCACGCTACTGAAGTTCCCATAGAGAATAAAAACGTCAGTATGAAAGATATTATCGTATCACTGACATACCATTTCTAAATACAAAGGAGGAAAAATGCAAAAACGTACACTTAGCATACTATTGGTCTTGCTACAATTTCTATCAGCAAATGATCCGGATCATACAAATGCGGAAAAACTCGTTGCACATAAACAAAAATCAGATATGAGCTACAAACAGATGATGCAGCGTATGGGTGAAGCATATCATATGATTCAAACAGGAATCATCAATCAAAATAAAGCGCTCGTAACACTTGGAGCATCGCTTATACAAAATCACCCCGCACCCAAAAACAAACCATGGAGTATTGTTAAAAAAGAGGATGTAGCTGCATTTAAACAAACCCTTCTGGCATACGATAAACTACTTCATGAAGGAACCCGAAAACTGCAAAAGAGTGTAAAGACAAAAACACCCAACTGGTCACTAGTCAATGAAAATGCTTTTGCACTTTCAAATCACTGCGTCAGCTGTCACGCTATGTGGAAAGAGAATCTAAAATAGATTCTCTAGCGTTGCGGATATTCCGGATGACAGTAGTCATCTCCCAAAGAGCAACAACCATCAGAAATACCCATATTCTTCAAACCTTTGTCAAATGCCCAGTAGTGGTTATAACTACCGTCACGTAAAAAGTTGAAAATATCCACAACATCACCTGCCCCATCGCCCTCTGCCAATGCAATATCACGATCGAGATCATTGACATCGGTTACTTCGACCATACATCCCACTTCCAGAGCATCCTGTGCGGAAGTGATTCCTTTGGCATAGAGTGTATCATACAGGTATTGCACCTCTTCGACAGGAAACTGACCGTCGCCAAAGCGTGCCAGCGCCTCCGCATCGTAAGGTGGTACGGTATCAGGATAGCGAGTGATATTGAGATCATATTTGATGGCAAGACGATTGACCGCATCCATATGCTCTACTTCCGATCTTGTCGCGATATTGTAAAGCTGCTTTTGGGGTTGTACCGCATAAACATCCAAATAGACTTCATGTGCCAGTTTCTCTTCACTGTACATATAGGCGATCGTGTCTTTGACCGGCTGAGAGAGGGTAGAAAGCGGTGCATTGATGGCATCGTCGACAACAGCGGTAGAGATATCACCCTGATGTTTTCCGCCACCTTTACCTCCGCCACCGCCACAAGCAGCAAAACTGCCAATGACCACAATACTGACGGCACCTGCAAAAAGTTTTCGCAGTGTTATCATAGATGCTTCTCTATTATGGTAAATACCTCTTCCATCTGCTCTTTGGAAAAAGGTCCGGTGTGGGTATAGAGTACTTTACCGTTTTTATCAAATACCACAACATTGGCACTATCATCTGCTAAACCCCACTCTTTAACAAGGTATTTTGTCTTATCTTTGGCATATGTTGTCTGAGGAAATTTTTTCTGTTTGGCTTTGAGCTTTTGTTCTATCGCAAAGTTAGGCAGCCATGTCGCTTTGAGGTTAATGATTGCCACCGAACCGTATTTACTACGATTGTACTGTTTTTTATGCAGTGCTTCGATAAACGCCTCATTATCCTCTTTTTTGTCCGGATCGACATAAAAGAGTACATAGACTTTATCTTTGAGCATTGACGAGCTCCAGGGTTTGCCATCTACAAGACCACCGTTTTTACCTGAAAGCGTTACCTCTTTGGGTACTTCACCGACGGTGAGCGCAAAAAGGCTCATCCCGCTTAGCAAAAGTGCTACTAAAATATTTTTCATTTTTACTCCTTATCGTAAAATACTAAACAGTATATAAAAAAGATGAATTTTTTGTGTATTAGGAGACCACTTCTATCACGTCATCACTGTGTTCAAAGACAGTTTTCACCATCTCCTGAAAACGTTTCGGAAAACTCTTTTTATCTTCTTCAGTCGCATTTTCACCGATCGCACTCATCAAAATCGCCATAGGATTGACTATTTTACCGGAGCGGTAGTTCACACCCACACTTTTACCCGTATCGGTTCTGGTAAAACGTACATCCGTATCGATATCTGCCTCATAGATCAACAGATCTCTTCGGTTAAATTTCCCGGTAGGTATACCGCCAAAACCATAATCTGTCGTCGCACCGGTAATATTGGAAAATACACAACCGACAACACCGGTATTCTCCTCACGAGGCGCTTTTTTCAGCTCCACTTTGATCTCACCACGCTGTGGTATGTCACCTTCGTAAAGTGCTTTGAGTCCATAAAGTGCCATCAAATAAGCACCCGCCACGGTTGCACAACTGTGCCCTGCACTCTTGACGATATCCGGATATGTGATATCGATGATCCCGTCATCGTTCACTCCCAGAAACTCCGCCAGCTCATCGCGCACGATAATCGGTTCGATATCATCGAAAAATGGTAAATAGTGCATCTTTTCTCCTTTTAGGTTAAATATCCCGAAAGTATAGCATTTGACTGTAAACCCTCTATGAACTATACAACTTCAAAACGCTCCTGTAACAGTAGTTCTCCATCCATAAAAAGCTCCGCTTTAAAAACATCATGAAGTTGATAGGTACCAACCCCTTTAGGCGTACCGCTCATGATAATATCTCCATCTTCCAACGACATAAAACTTTTAACTTCCGAAATAACTTCATGAGGTTTATACATCATCAAATCATACGTAGCATATTGCACAAGCTTATCGTTTATGTAAAGTTTCATTTCTACTGTTTTTATATCGCCCTTCAGCGGTACAAACTTTGAAAAAACCGCACTCTTATCAAAAGCCTTTGCCCTCTCCCATGGAAGCCCTTTGGATTTGAGGTGGTTTTGTAACTGCGCTTTGGTCAAATCAAGACCAAACCCGATACCCAGGATCTCTTCTTTTTCGATCAAAAAGCAAATCTCCCCTTCAAAACGACAATCCTCCCGGATAAAAAAGAGCGTATCCGTAATAGCCGAGTTTGGTTTGTTAAACAAAACCATTTGAGAGGGTACTTCATTGCCAAGTTCATGAATATGCTCGACATAGTTTCGTCCCACACAGATTACTTTACTCGGGTAATATTTTTTATGCATAAAATTTATACTATTCATTATCTGACCTTTATATTGTTATTGGATGTTATTGTACTATCTATTTTTCTGTTTTTACAGGCATAGATAGTGATATTTGAAGTATGTGGTAATTTGTATATGAAGAGAAGTTATACCATAAACAGAAGCAAAATGCTTCTGTCTACGATCTATTTTTTATCATGTACTTCTTCAAGAACCTCTGCAAGCTCTTTTTCGACATTCGGATCGATATGGATATCGTCATCTGTCAATATGCCCGCATTCGGATCATAGTAAGTATCGATATCGAGTTTTTTCTCGCTTTTTGCCACGATAACCGATACAGCGGCATCTCCTGAGACATTGACAGCGGTTCTGATCATATCCAGAAGTCTGTCCACACCGAGGATAAGTCCGATACCTTCAACAGGAAGCCCAACCTGAGCAAATACCATAGAAAGCATAATCAAACCGACTCCGGGAACACCTGCCGTACCGATGGATGCCAGAACACTCATCAAAATAACAGTCAAATACCCGGTAAGCCCTAGATCGACCCCATAAGCATTTGCGATAAAGACTGTCGCAACACCCTGCATGATCGCAGTACCGTCCATATTGATCGTTGCACCGAATGGAACGGTAAAAGAGGCAACAGAGTTGTCAACACCCAGTCTCTCGGTTACAGTACGCAAAGTAACCGGGATTGTAGCGTTTGAGCTGGAAGTGGAAAATGCAAAGACTTGTGTATCTTTCATCTTTTGTAAAAAGACTTTCGGGCTCATACCGGAGAATATTTTCAAAATCGCCATCAGCGTTACAAAAAGGTGAATCATCAACGCACCGATAAGCACAACCACATATCCCGCCAAGTCTACTAAAAGATCGAGTCCGAGGTTTGCAATCGCTTTTGCAATCAAAGCAAAAACAGCATACGGAGCAACAGCCATGATGATATTGACCATAGCCATCATGATTTCATTACCAATTTCGATCAACTTGACAACAGGTTCCGCTTTTTTTCCTACCATCAAAATGGAAATACCAAGTAAGATAGAGAAGAAGATCAACTGAAGCATTTTACCAAGTGCCATTGCATTGACAATATTGCTAGGGATGATATCGATAAGCACTGAACTAAGCGGTGGTGCTTCTTTACCTGTAAAGACAGCAGTAGAAGTCATATTGACCCCTTCACCAATACCTAAAGATGCAGCGATCGTAATTGCCACGGCAATAGCAATAGCGGTAGTAAGCATATAGAGTGAGAAAGATTTCGCACCCACTTTTCCAAGTTCTTTGATATCTCCTATACCGATAACACCGGAAATAAGTGAGAAAAATACCAAAGGTACAACAAGCATTTTCAGTGCCGTAACAAACATTTTACCTATGATGTGAAACAAACCGTTGACAATATAGTCACCGACAAACGTACCCTCTGCATTCAAGCCGGCAAAGTTGATTGCCAAACCTGTCAATATACCAAGCGCCATACCAATCAAAACTTTGGTAGTGAGCGTCATCTTCTTTTTCTCTGCCATAACATCTCCTTTATTTTATGTTTTTCAGCAGAAGGGAGTTGCCTCCCTCACCTCCGACTAGAAGTTTAGATAGTAAATCACTCTGAAGTCATCTCTATCCTCTTTACCGGACTCTTCCGTCTGGTCTTTTATAGAGTATCTGACACGAACTTTCGAGTTACTTGTCAATTTATATTTGATATCTACATTGGTTTCACTAAAGTCGTCTGTAACATACCCATCGTCAGCAGATACATCTACATAACCAAGCTTCACACTAAGCCCTGCGATAGGATGTGCGATGATCTGCCCACCAAAAGCCTCACTTGGCTCATAGTTTCCATAACCTTGCTGCCAGTCAGAATACATAGGTCCTGCTTCTACCGCTTTAAAAATGTTGTCCTCGATTTTGTTATACAAAAGTGCAACATCGAACATCCCGAATGTCGTTCCACCTTTGATACCATACATTGTAGAATCATCGCCTACATTGTACGCATTTCCACCATATTGTGCTTTGATATAGGTATTTTGTCCAAGAGCGGCAAGTTTATATTTGATATCGAAATATTTATAATCATCATACGGAATCGTATTTCCGGCATCATCTTCATCACTAAGCGCTTTGATATATTGCGCACGGATCGTCAAGTCCTGTACTCCTGTATTTTTGACATAGATATATCCAAGACCATCTTTACCCCACTTGGTGTTATAGTCGTTGAATTTGTTGTCTTTGGAACAAAAACCGGTATAACGCTGAACATAACCCACTTCAACCATTGTGTTTTGAATATCTTTGTTGCGAAGTATCGCTGCTTCATATACTGCAGGGAGAATACGAAGATCATGGTTATTCATAAGTGGAGTGGAAAGTTGTTGACGACCGATTTTAAACATTGTATTTGCATTGTCATACTGAATATATGCTTCACCCAAAAATGCAAGATCCTGCCCATCTCTACCTAAAATACTTGTACCTTTACCCTCTTCTCTGGTATATATACCAAAAAGTCTGTGGCTTCCGTAATATGCAAAACCTGCTTTAAACCCCTGCAAATCTCCGGAAACATACTTCATGATACCACCGGCAGTTAATGCTCTGGCTCTTGGTTTTACTCCGTCAAACCCTCTGTTGAAATAAAACACTCTCATATTGGTCGAATACGTACCCTCTTTTAGTGCTCCTTCAATCGTATCTGCTGCCGTCGCTGCCTGGCTTAGCGCCATTACTGTTAATGCCGATAATAAAACTTTTTTCATCTTTTTCTCCTTTGAAATGGTGTAGCAAAAAAGCTACACGTTATTTTGAACTCTTTTTTTCTGCATAAGATAGACTGCAGCATAGATAAGAGCACCTATAAGATATGCGACATACTCCGTTCCTATCGGAAGCCACTTCTCCACAATGTTTGGTACCAGCATAAACGGTACGACAATCAACAACAACAATCTTTCAAAACCGGTTGTTTTGGTAATCACCCATCCCTGTGTCGCGGAAGAGAAGGCAAACATACCAGCTGCCGCCGTCACAAAAATAAGTGTAATCTCAAACGGATTGGTGATCCACTGCCATCCTGCAGGATTGTCAGGATCCATCGCATCTACCCCCTCAATCAACAAAAGCTTGTTGTTGAAGAAAAATGCAAACGGTAAAATCGCCGTACGAATATCATAGGCAAACCCCTGCAAACCGGTCTTGATCGGATCACTTCTGGCGATTCCCGCAGCGGCATATGCCGCCATCCCCACAGGCGGTGTATCATCTGCCAAAATACCGAAATAAAACACAAACAGGTGCGCCGCAATCGCAGGGATAAGATAACCAAGATCTCCCGCCAGTTGCATGATCACCGGTGCAGTAAGTGCTGCCATAACGATATAGTTCGCCGTTGTCGGAAGCCCCATACCAAGGATGAGTGATACCACTGCCGTAAAGAAAAGTACCGCAACAATATAACCACCCGATACCTCTTCGATCACTTCAGAAAGGATCAATCCAATCCCCGTCAATGTCACTGAACCGACCACAATACCTGCAACCGCCGTTGCAATCGCAATAGGTACCATATTTTTCGCGCCATTTACCATACCATGCCCGATATCGGTAAAACCACTGAGTAAAACTCCCAAATCGATCTTCTTACCCTCTAAAAACGCATAGACCGGACGCTGCACAACCATGATAAGCATCATGAACAATATGGCGTTAAATGCCGCCATCTGCGGTGACTGCCGCAACACAACCAATGTATACATCAAAAAGAAGATCGGAATGATATAGTGAATACCACTTTTAAATATCATGAAGGCATTTTGCAACTTGGAAGGATCTTCACCTTTGATACCAAGCTTTTTCGCCTCCAAATGCACGATGTAAAAAAGTGCGAAATAACTCACAAACGCCGGAATAGCCGCAGCCATGATAACATCAGTATATGCCAGTCCCAAAAACTCGGCGATAATAAACGCCGCCGCACCCATGATAGGAGGCATCAACTGACCGTTTGTCGAAGCTGCAACCTCTACCGAAGCTGCTTTATAGCCCGGGAAACCAAGCTTTTTCATTAACGGAATGGTAAAAGTACCTGTCGTTACCGTATTGGCGATGGAACTTCCGGAGATGATTCCCATCATTCCGGACGCAGCTACCGAAGCCTTTGCCGGTCCACCATCATACTTTCCAAGTAGTGCATACGCCAGATCGATAAAATATTTCCCCGCTCCGGCGCGTTCCAAAAGCGCACCGAAAAGCACAAATAAAAAGACATAACTCGCACTTACCCCTAAAGGTACGCCAAAAATACCTTCTGTCGTCAGATACATCTGACCGACTATTTTATTGATACCGGCACCTTTATGCGCAATCAAATCAGGCATATACTGACCGAGATAGTCATACAAAATAAAAACAATCGCGATCACAGGAAGTGCCATACCCAAGGTTCTTCTGGCAGCTTTGAGGAGTAGTATTATCGTCATGATTCCCATCCCTACATCCAGATGAGACCATGCACCACTTCTGGCATTTAACGCATCATAGTTGTAGTAGATATACAACGCCCCGATAACTGCTGCGGGAGCAATCAAAAAGTTATACCGGGGAATTGTCGTCATCGTCCACTTTGAACGAAACATCGGATACATCAAAAATGCCAACGCCATCGCAAACGCCAGGTGAAACGCACGGATAAAAACACTATTTGTCGGTACCACGACAACATATATCTGATATGCCGACCACAAAAATGCAATCACAACAATCAGCCAATGCTGCCAGGATCCTTCAGGAAGTATTCTTTGTCCTTCCAACTTATCGACAAGTTTCTCTTCATTGTCGATAAAGTCGTCGGAACTTTCGATCTCCTGCTGCTTTGCTTGTTTCATAACCTAAGCCTTACTTGATAAGACCGGCTTCCTTAAATGCTTTGACAGCACCAGGATGTTGCGGAACAGCCAAACCGTCCAAAAGTGACTCTTTGGTTATTGTTTTATATGCAGGATGGAGTTTTTTGAACTCATCGAAATGATCAAGGATTGTTTTTGTTACGGTATAAACCACTTTATCATCGATAGTATCTTTAGTAACCAAAACCGCTTTTACACCGATACTCGGCGTATCATGATCCACACCTTTGTAAAAAGAACCGGAGATCACACCTTTTGCATAGTAAGAGTATTTTTTTACCAAATCATCGATAGGTTTGCCTTCGATAGGCACGAGGTCGATATCCACAGAATTCGCAGCATCTTTGATATTTGCGGTAGGATGTCCGAAAACACCGAAATATCCGTCGATTTTGTTGTCTTTTAACATCGTCGGACCTTCAGAAGATTTCAACTCGTTTGCAAGTGCAAGATCGGAGTGTTTGATACCAAACGCTTCCAAAACGATATCCGTTGTCATTCTAGTTCCTGATCCCGGGATATCGATATTGATCTTTTTACCTTTGATATCTTCCAGTTTTTTAATACCTGATTTTTTACTTACCACAAATGCCAAAAGTTCAGGATAGATCGCAAGAACCGAACGTAAACCCTTAACTGGTTTATCTTTAAATTTTCCCTCTCCATGATATGCCTGATACGCAGTATCACTTTGGGAAATTCCAAAATCAAGTTCATCGGCATTGATCGTATTTACATTATATACAGAACCTCCGGTAGACTCGACAGAACATCTGATACCTGTCTTTTTTCTCTCTTTGTTCATCATACGACATATCGCACCACCTGTCGGATAATACGTACCCGTAACACCACCTGTACCAATAGTAATATACTGCATCGCAAACGCTGGAATACCCATCGCAGCTACCACTGCCAATCCTGAAACTGTTCTCTTCATGAACGCTCCTTTTGGAAAAAATTTTTGACCAGTTCATTATACAAGAGAAAAATAGCGTGAAAATAGCAAAATTTTTTCACCATAAATAAAAATTAGTTCATTTTTTAAATATAAATTTCATTTTATCTTTTGAGTAACTATCACCTTACCATTTTAAAGTATGATTGGCTTATAAAATTCATAATAAGTTTATATACATTGAATATAATGCAACTTTATTGCAAAATCTAAACAAGGAGTAAAAATGGGAAATACAAAAGCAATGAACTTTGAAGAGAAGAAAAAGATCTCTCTTTATTCTGTTGGAGTAAACTTACTGCTCTCTGTCATCAAAATCGTCGGAGGTATCATCTCGGGAAGTGCCGCGTTGACAGCAGACGGTGTACACTCACTCTCAGATCTTGCAGCATCGCTTAGTGTCTATGCGGGAATTGTCATCTCAAACAAAAAGTCAGAACTCTTCCCCCATGGACTCTACAAAGTCGAAAACCTTGTCGCACTGGTAAGTGCCTTTGCCATCTTTTTCGCAGGGTATGAAATCGCCAAGGATGTCCTCTTCGGGGAAGCACAGGAGATGAAAAACCTCGCTGTGGCTGTGATTGTCATCGGTCTGACGGTTCTGATCACCTACCTCTATTCACGCTGGGAAAAGCAAAAAGCCATCGAACTCAACTCACCGAGTCTTTTGGCTGATTCCGAACATATCAAAACGGACTTCTATACGGCGCTGGTCGTTTTGGTCGGTGTACTTGGGCAATACTTCGGATACCCTATCGTCGAGAAACTTGCCGTCGTCGTGGTTGTCTATTTTATCTTTCACAGCGGTTTTGAGATCCTCAAAGAGGCAATCAAAGTATTGCTCGATGCATCACTCGATCATGAAAGTATCGAAAAAGTCAAAGAGATCGTTACACAAAACCCGCAGGTAAACAACATCATCAAAGTAACCGGTAGAAATGCGGGAAGTTACAAGTTCGTGCAACTTGATCTGGATATCAAAACAGACTCTCTCAAAGAAGCCCATCAAATCGCACATCAGATCGAAGACAGCATCAAAGCATCGATGCCGTTTGTCGAAAAAGTGGTCATCCACTTCCAGTAATTTCAGAAGGAGCGCAATGCTCCTTCAGCACTAGACTATTTTCTCATCCGGATCAAGCTGATCCTTCATAATCACCTTTTTATCCTTGATCTCCATCACCTTGTCACAGTAAGGCAACATCCTCTCATCATGCGTAACCATAATGATAGCAACATTTTGCTCTTTGGCGATCTTTCGAAGCATCTTCACGACACTCACCGCACGTTCCATATCCAAAGCCGCTGTCGGTTCATCCGCAAGGATGATATGCGGATTGTTCGCCAATGCTCTGGCAATAGCCACCCGCTGATTCTGTCCGCCGGAGAGTTGGCTTGGCATCGCTTTGGTTTTATCCCCGATATCGAAATAATCCAAAAGTTCCTGCGCGTTTTTGGTCGCCTCCTTTTCCGGTACGCCGTTTTGCAAAGGCAGCAAAATGACATTTTCCAGTACATTTAAAAAGGGGATCAGATAGTGCGCCTGAAAGATAAAACCTATCAGTCTGCGCCGTATTTCACGCGTATCACTACTGAGCCACTTATCGTCATACACCAGTTCGTCTCCCAGCCGGATCTTACCCGATGTCGGCTCCAGTACACAGCCGATCATCATCAAAAGCGTCGTCTTACCGGCACCGCTTGGCGCAACCAGCGCAACGAACTCTCCCTTTTTGATCTCAAAAGATGCCCCCAGCAGTACCTCAACCCGAGTATCTCCCTCACCAAATATTTTATATAAATTTTCTACCCGTATTCCAGTATCTGTCGCCATATCAGCCTCCAATCGCCTGTGTCGGATCGGCTTTGATCACTTTGTGTACACCAAAAAACGAAGCCAGTATCGACGCTATCATGATAATGGCAAACAGAGCCAAAGCATCTTCGGTAAGCAGTACGACCCGCTTGGGAAATTTACCGTATATCATATGGGCAAAAAGGTTACCACTGACAAACGCCAGGATACCAAGTACCACCGTCTCCTGAATAATCATCTTGACAATCGTCCAGTTCGGAATACCGATGAGCTTCATGATAGATATCTCCTTGATCTTCTCCAGCGTCATGGTATAGATAATGAGCGCAATGATGACCGTCGAGACAATCACCAAAATCACCGTAAACATCCCTATCTGCTTCGATGCACGTTTAATCATATTTTCAGTCAAAATCTTGACTTCCTGTGGATTGGTATAGACACTTTTGTGTTTCCAACGTGCAATATTTTCAGCAATCTCATTGATATCCCTACCCGGTACAACCCTCGCAACAATCGTATTGACCAGATGCGAATCACCGCTGACATTCATCCCTCTGGCACGATCGTTTCGGATACGGGCGTTGGAGTAGAGAAACTGTATCTTCTGCGCATCTTTGAGAGAGACATAGACCAGAGGATCACCACCTGAGGAGACAGTACCTTTGGTCACTCCCACGACCTTGTAGATATCGCGTCCGATTTTGATACGATCCCCCAGTACAAATCCTGTCGACTGAGAAACGACGATCTCATAATGGCTCTTTTTCAGATCCCTGCCATCGACCATTCGTTTCAGGTTGATCGGATTGATCTGACCAAAGGGATCATACCCCACCAGGTTGACACGTACCGCCTGATTTTGTGCGTTAAAGAGCTGTATCGCCTGAAAGGTCATCGCTTCCGCTGCAGAGATACCATCCTGTGAACGAATCGTATCCCTGAGATCTTCATGAATACGCGATGCCTCGGCAAAAGGTCCCAGCGTATCCTGCTGCACGATCCACAAATCAGCATCGATATCGTTGATCAAAACCTTGGCATCGACAATCATTCCGCGGTAAACACCCACCATAATCATAACAATCCCCAGCAACATGCCCACACCGATAGCGGTGATCAGAAACTTGCCAAGGGTATGTTCGATATCTTTTCCGGCTAAATTGATCATGGGTAAATTTTCATCCCTTCACTAAGCGGTTTTTTGGTCGGATCAGGGAGGATGATCTCAGTGGAAGCATCCACCCCCTCTTTGATACCTGCACTCTTCTCGTTTTGCGCAACTACTTTGGGTGTGATAAAGTGGGCTTTACCCTCTTTTTTGATCCAAAGCCCCCGCTTCTCTTTATAGGTGGCAAAATAGCGAAGCGGTATGATCCATACATCACCCACTGCTCCCGTATCGATCGTCACCTCTGCCTGTTCAAGCAGATAAAAAGGCTCGGGAATCCGGACAAATGCCACATCCACTTCACGCTCCTGCGTGATAGGGTCGCTCATCGCTTCGATACGCACCACTTTACCGGCAAATTGTTGCTCTTCATGCGAACGAAGTTTGATCGATGCTTTTTGCCCTTTGGCAATCACGCCGCTAAGACGCTCGTCGATATAGGTAGTCACCCAGAGTGTTTTAGGATCGACGATCTTAAAAAGCGGCTTGGCGGGGGGAACACTCTCACCCGCTTCCGCCTCTTTCCAGGTGATTTTCCCATCTATCGGTGCGACAATCTCCAGTGTCTGCAAACGACTCTCTATCCCTTTGATACTCTCTGTCAGTTGTCTGATGGTCGCATCCGAAGCAACTATCCTGCTTTTGAGGCTGTCGAGTTTGGATTTTGCGTCGTTATAATCACTCTGTGCTTTGTCAAACTCTGCCTGAGAGACAAATCCCTGTCTGAAAAGCTTTTGATAGCGGCGATACGTTTTGTTTGCCAACGTAAACTTTGCCACCAATCCCTTCTGATCTTCCATCAACGCTTCTTTATCCAGTTTCGCACGCTCCAGCAGTGCTTCGGCTTCTTTAAGTTTTTGAGGCAAATCCACAGGATCGATTCGTGCCAGAAGTTCACCTTTTTTGACAAAATCCCCCTCTTCTTTCAGAACTTCCAGAAGCTTCCCGCCTGTCTGCGAACCGATATCGTAAATATCTTTGGCGCTCACTTCCCCGATACCAAAACGTGTGATCTCCAAATCACCTTTTTTCGGCTGATAGGTTGCAAAAGTATGTTTGGGAACAAATACTTTCTTGTAAAATACCACTGCAATAATCGCCAGTATCAGTGCCGCAACGGCATATTTAAGTGTTGTTTTCATAGCTTGTCCGCTCCTGTGAGTGATTTGATTTGGTAGAGAATATCGCTTTTGCGTGCCAGTGCCCCGATATAAGCGACCTGACTGCTTTCATACAATGTGACTGCATCCAAAAGCTGCAGGTATGTCACCAGCCCCTCTTTGTATCTGGCTCTTACCACATCCAGTGCCTCTTTTGCTGCTTTGATACTCTCTTTTTTCGCGGCGATAGAGACATCGGCATGCGAGAGATCGATCAAAAGTGCATCAAGCTGCTCCTGATACTTCAATAAAAGTGACTGATACTGCATCTGTGCTTTGGCTTTGGCTATTTTGGCTTTTTGCATCTGTGCTTTAAGCTTGCCACCCATATAAAGCGGAAGCTCGGCTTTAAGCGCTACCAGTTTG
>Ga0256843_1001793_pt1 | contig 16375 bp, 12 predicted proteins | sample AlvinellametaG_FD_191572 | JGI IMG/M metagenome (GOLD analysis project Ga0256843, IMG submission 191572) | Pompeii worm associated microbial communities from hydrothermal vent at the East Pacific Rise, Pacific Ocean - Alvinella | ecosystem: Host-associated > Annelida > Integument > Unclassified ... | reverse complement strand
GAGGAGCTCTTTTTGCAGCTTTTCCTCTATTTTATGCTGTAAGTTTTGGAGGGGCATATTATTTATGGATGGGAATTCTATTTTGCTTTATTATCCAAGCTGTATCGTATGAGTATAGAAAAAAACCAAATAACCTATTTGGAGAGAAATTTTATGAGTGGTTACTCTTTATAAATGGTTCTGTTGGAATTTTTTTAATTGGCGTAGCAATTGGAACACTATATAAGGGGGGTTATTTTGTAGTAGATGATATGAACCTCTCACACTGGACAAAGAGTAGTTATGGTCTAGAGGCGATACTAGAGCCTTTTAATATTATATTTGGTTTAGTATTGGTATATCTAGCAAGAGTTCAAGCACTACTCTATTTCTATAATAATCTAAAAGATATATCAATAGAAAAGAGAGTATTAGAGCTTCTAAAAAGAGAGTTTTTTATCTTCCTTCCACTATTTTTAATTTTAGTTGCAATGGTATTTCTTCAAGATGGATATGGATATGATAAGAGTGGAGTTATATTTAAAGAGTCTCAAAAACTACTACACAACATATTAAAATATCCAATTTTAGCTGGAATTTTAGTTGGTGGAGTTTTAAGTTTCCTATATGGAATATACCTTGCACTAATAAAACATAATAAAAAGGCTATCTGGTTTAGTGGTTTAGGAACAGTAGCAATTGTCACTATACTACTGCTTATTCTTGGAATAAATCACACAGTCTACTATCCATCGCTAAGTAGTCTTCAAAGCTCACTTACTATTGAGAATAGTTCAGGAAGTCCCTATACACTAGAGGTTATGAGTGGAGTAACTCTAATGCTACCTTTTGTTTTGGGATATATATTTTTAGTTTGGCGTTCAATGGATAAGAAGCCATTGAGTATTGAAGAGGTAAAAAATGACCCTCATCACTATTAAAAACTATAAAAAGGAGAAGTTTATATGGAGTATCTAAAAGAGATTATTTTATATCTTAGTTTACCACTTACAGTATATATAGCGTATAGATTTGTATTATCTAATTTAAATAGAGAAGAAAAATAGATATTTTACCTCTTGGTATAGGAGAAGTAAGACCTGCTATTGTAGGCATCTCTGCTTTTTGTGCTTTATAGCACTCTTTGTGAGAAAGCCAGAATCTCCCGACTTTAGTCGTGGGGGGTATGTCAATCTTCTCTATTATCATATTTTAATCCAGAGTAACTTCCAGAGCCTATAAATTGCTCTTCTAGATGTTCTGGATGCATTGGTCTTTGTTTTATTGTATAACTATCTGGAACCAAATAGTAGTATCCATTTCCATTATCATAGTCTCTACCACACACTCTTAAATGTCTAACTTTAGGGTTAAATCTACCTTTTTTATATAGTCTATCATAGTAGCTATATCCTCTAATATATGGTAAGTAGCACCCATTATAGTAGTATCCATTTTCATCAAAATATCCAAAATCTTCACCAAAATCGTTTTTATAACTTAGGTTTTTTTTTCTATTTTCTCTTTTTTCTATAGATTTAGTATCTATCTTCTCTTTTAATATATGTGTCTCTTTTGGTGGGATTTTATTTATTTTTATTTGTGGTTCTAAAATCTCTTTTTGGTTACTGCTACTACACCCATTGATTAGGGTAGTTAGTAGTAGTATATATATATATGTAAGTATTTTCATATCAATTAAATAGGTCTTTTAAACTTCTAATTGCATCAACACTATCTTCTATAGCCCCCGCTGTGGAGCTAGCTGCTGATGCTCCCTCTTGAATTGCATCTGTTGTTTGTCTTCTTTTCATATTCTCTAATCTTATTTCATCTGCGGTTAAGGCTTGTTGTCTATGGTATTGTCTAGCCTCTTCTGCACTTATTTGTGCACCAGCTGCACCTCTATTTTTATTTAAATATGCAGAGTCCATTCCTGCAGTTTTTGGGGTGCAACCAACCAAAATAGCTACTCCTAGTGTATATATAAATATCTTTTTCATAAAATCTTCCTTTATAAAATACCTATCAAGTAAATTATAACACATATATACATAATTATTTTTTAAACAAAACTTTTAAAAATATTTTAGAAACAATTTTTATATTTCTTTATATTTTATTTATTAATTGTTTTAAACACTCTTTTTTAAAAGAGACCATAGGAACTCTCTTTTTATAAGCCTCATACTCCTCTTTAAATTTGTTTTTGACCTCTCTCTCTTCAAAGATTATTACCATAAATATAATAAATAGCATCTCAGCTGGTGCTACCTTTAATATAAAAGTAGGAGAGCCAATAATTAGTGCTACTCCAAGAGGCAGTAGAGTTAGACCAAATAGCATTGGATGCCTCATACAGCTATATATTCCAGTAGTTACCAATTTATTAGTCTCAAGTCTTGGGATATTCCCAACTCTTCCCTTTCTGTTTAACTCCCTCCCACCCGTAGCAGATGCTCTAAAGGCTATTAAAATTATAAAATATCCAATTATTGCAGTTGTTATATGAAAGGGGATATTGTTGAAGTAGTAGTTATTTAAATCTTCTACTATGCTATAGTATGCTCCTCCCAAAAGGAGTATTAACCATAAGATAATTCTAATAATCACAGATGCTGAAGTTTTTATTTTCATTTTTTATCTCCATAATTTTATATTATAAAAATTATAACTTAATATTATTGACATATAAGAATATTCTTGATAAAATATGAGCATAATATAATTTAGATTTTGAATTTTATAATCAATAATAAAAGGAATAGTATGAAACTTGCAATACCTGTAAAATTAAATAGAGATAATCCACCAATAGCACCGCTTTTTGGAAAGGCTAAATGGTTTGCTATTGTAGATGGAGATAATATTGAGATTGTTCCAAATAATCAACATGGAGGAAGAGCTGTTATTGAGTGGTTATATTCTATGGGAGTAGAAGCACTTTTAATTCAAGAGATGGGTATTGTGCCATATGAGATGATAAAGGAGCTTGGGACTATGACAGTATATCATGTAGGTTTTGATCGTATCTTATTAAATGAGGCTTTAGAGAAGTTCAAAAGAGATGAGCTTGAGCTTTTAGATGATACAAATATTGATAAGATATTAAAACATCATGAGAGAAAACATAGAAATAGAGGTCACTAAAAATAAATTATTAATTTATTTTTATTTAATTATTCTTCTCTCTCTATTTTTACATAATTAAGCCATTTTATATAATCTCTCATATTTTTGTGGTATCCAATAATATTGGTATATATCTTTTCATCTTCACTAACTAAAAATATATTTGGCACAGCATCAATTTTATATATCGATGGGTATTTATCACTATTTTTATCTAAAAATAGGATTACAAACTCTTTTTGAAGTCTTTTTTTTAGTTCATTATTTTTATATATATCAGCTTTTAATCTACTGCACCATTGACAATTTTTTTTACTAAATAGTATAAATATAGGCTTTTTTTGCTCTTTTGCTATATCTATAGCTTTTGTGTAGCTATTAAAGATAGTAAGGTTACTATCTTTATTTGCAAAAGAGAGGTTAATGAGTATTAAAATTAGTAATAGTTTTTGCATTAATATTTATAACTTACAGAAAATCTAATATCATCAGACTCTATATCTACAGGTTTTGGTGCTACCCAACCGCTACATCTAATATTTGGAGTATAATCATGTTGTATATGGGTATATCTAATTTGTGCTGGAAGGCTCTTTTCTCCCATTAAAAAGAAGTTCCAATATGCCTCATAAGCATCACCTCTTACAGCAATCTTAGAACCTGTCGGGCTATCCTCTGCCCATGTCATAGGAGTCCAATATTTTGAGCCATGATTAAATTCCAATCCAAATCTACCATCATCTGTTATCATATCAGGCACAGTTACACCAATCCAATAAGATCTTCCTGTCTCATCATCAGTTGAGCCTAAAAGTTCTTTTCCATTGTCTGGTTGATATAGAGATTGTGCAACTGAAGCAAATAGAGTTGTATCATCTAAGAAATCATTTATCTCATCACCAACCCCATCTACTTGTAGAGATATTGCACTAAGTTGAGCAGTTCCAGCATCTAAAGATTTATTTAATCCACTTCCATCTGGAAGTTCCTTTCCAATTGGAGTGCCAACTCTAGCCCCTTTTGTATTAAAAATTACAGCATGTTCTGCCATTAGATTATATTGCCCATCATTATATAGAGAAGCTAGTGCTACAAAGAAGTCAACATTCTCATTTACATCTCCACCATCTTGAGCATAAGGTCTATACCCTTTAGAGTCATATAGTGTCTCCATACCACCAGCATGAGCTCTACCATAGATTAGTTTTAGATATGAACCCTCCATTAACTTGTCACTATTTAATTTAACCATAGCAGCATCAACTTCCATATTTGTAATGTGTGCTAGAGGAGAACCAGCCTCTTTTAGATTTTCTCTATGGTTTATTAAAAATCCATCGCTAGATGGTCTTCTACCTACACTAAATGAGTATGGTAGTTCATCATCACTATATACAAAATATGCTTTTCTAACTCTCATTAGAGTATCTGAAGCCTTAGAAGATGCAGACCAGCTCTTAAATGCTGGGTCATGATCGCCCATTAAGTGTGCTCCCCAGATATAGTATGCTGCTAATTGTCCTTGAAAAGATATCTTATCATTTGGAGATGATTTCATATTTAAAAATAGTCTGCTTGTAATTAGTGCATCATTACTAGCCTCTGTGCCAGATAGATCTTTTCCTTTATAGCTATATTTATTGTAATCATAATTTATATTATCAATAGATGTTCTAAAATCTGTGCTAAATTTTATATTGTCAAATGCATCGTGTGCTTTTACCTTATTTATCTTTTTATTTAGCTGTTTTATCTTCTTTTCTAGTTTAGATATCTTCTTAGATAGTTCATCTTCACTCTTTTTATCCGCTTTGGCAGTTTTATTTTCATTATCTGTTGCAGATCTATTTTCAATAGCATTTTTTTGGCTCTCTAATGCACTAACTCTCTCTTGCAGTTCACTAATGGTTGACATAATATTGTCACTGGCTTCATAGTTTGTATTTGTATTGACATCAATAATATCTCCTCCAGCAGTAGCCAGCGTTAAGATTGCACTTGTAGATAATAGAATTTTTTTCATAAATATTCCTCTCTTTATTTTAATTATAAACTACAGAAGATTTTAACAGAAAGAGATTGATAACTCTATTAATATAAATTAGTTTTATAATAATTATTAAGCTTGAGTATAAAGAAGTAGCAGAAGAAGAGCTATTTATTAAAAGCCCTCTGAGGGGCTTTTTGAGTTAGATTAACAGCTAGGAACATTTCCTGAATCACTTGCATACTCAACCACAAAGTCACCTAAATCTGGAACATACTTATCTTTAATTTTACTAATATCAGCATCTTTACAGATTGATTTAATTTCATCTTTTAGTTTTCCATTTTTAATGATATCTTTCCACTCATCTTGTGTGTGATGCTTAGCAAATTTTCCACCGTCCATTCCACAAACTTTTTTAAGTTTTTTAGAATAAATTTTTTGTCCCTTATCAGCGTCTGCGAAAGCAGAAGTAGAAATTACAGCCATTCCAAGTAGTGAAGCTAATGCAATTTTAGTAAGTTTTGTCATTTTTATCCTTTATTATAGATTTTTAAGGCAAACGCAGTATAGAACATTTTTGTGTAATGATTGTGATATTTAGGGGATTTTATAAAAAAAAAGGATAACTATTATAAGTAAACATTAATTTGATAGATATTATTTATTATAAATATTAAGTAGAATAAATTATAATTATATATTTGAAATATATATGGGGAAAGATATTCCCCCAAATATTTGGAGAAATTTAAAATTTTTAATCTTTTGCTCTATCAAGCACTAAAACTCTCTCAGCAATATAGATTAGAAGCACAAATACTCCTAATGCTCCAATTCCAATGCTAAGTTCCACTGCTGATGGAGAATACTCTACAATAGATGGTGGGAGTTGATACTCTTTTATTTTTAGTAGCTGTTTTGGCACAAGTTGCACAGCCTCAACCACATTTACTCTAGCAACCATTAGCCCAATTAGTCCAAATATAGAAGCCAAGCAGAATCTTCCAATTTTCTCTTGGTCTCCAAATATTGCAACAAGTAGAGGAAATAGAAGTCCTAGCCCTACCTCAAATATAATAAAGCTTGGACTCTCCATAATATGTTCTGCTATCTCTATTTTACCTGGCACATTTCCATATACTGCAGTTATATATTTTACAAAATACATAATAAGCAGGAGTGATATTAGAGCAATAGAGGTCTTCTTTAGTAATACTACACCATCTTTAAACTTTTCCGTTTTAATAAAGAATTTTGCAATAATACTAAATAGAAAAATTCCTCCAAGAAGTCCACTAGCAATAAACTCTATTTGATAGAATATTCCACTAGAAAATGGGTTATTATTTAAAAGTCCAAAGATAGACCCTGCAGTAAGGATAGATGAGTTTGCAAAGATTAGTGTAAACATAGCCAAAAGCTTTGGCTCATTCCCTTTAGCGAAGCTAACAAAGGTTAAAAATACAAATAGCATTGTAAGAGGATAAAATACTCCAAGCCAAAAGAGAGCAGATGTTGGGTGTCCACTTAATGCTGTATAGATTATCATAGTAATTGGGTGACCAATCTCAAATAAAAATACACTAAATCCAGCAATTAAAGCTAGCAGTCCAAACATCAACATTCTCTTAACTAGTGGTTTTACGGCCTCTATTTGGAAAAATATTGCACTACTAGCTAGAGCAATTGTTCCCATAGATAGTGCTACAAAAAACTCATAAGCTGATACTAAAAATCCCCAAGGGTGCTCTCTGCTCGTATTAAATGCGTGGTGTCCATGTTGTAAAAATCCAAAAACACCATATAGATATAATAGAAGTAGCAGAGCTGTAGCCCCAGCTAGGAGCATATTTGCTCCATTCTTTTCAAACTTAAAACTTATCTCCTCTTTTATTGGTAGATACTCTTTTATTTTAGATATTAGATTCATTGCCTCTTCCTTATGTTAAATAGAATAGTTTTGGTTTAGTTCCAAGATGAGATTTGAGTGAGAAGTGTTCTCTCTCTCTTAATACTTGACTAATCTCACTATTTGGGTCATCTAAATCACCAAATATTCTAACTTTAGTTGGACATGTAGCTTGACAAGCTGTTGTGGTCTCTCCTCTTGCAAGTCTTGTATCGCTACAAAATGTGCACTTATCAACTGTCATAGTTCTATCATCTACATATCTAGCATCATATGGACAAGCATTCATACAGTATGTGCAAAGAATGCATTTATCACTATCTACCATTACAATTCCACCATCTGCATAGTAGGTGGCATTTGTTGGACAAACCTCTTGACATGGAGCCTCTTCGCAGTGTTGACACTGACTTGGCACAAATGTGCTAGATGCAATGCTAAGTAGTGGATACTCCCCTTCAATCTCTTTTACACCAACCCAAATCCTATGTTTGTCTGCTCCAAGTAGAACTCCATTCTCCTCTTTACAAGCCACTTCACAAGCTTTACAGTTGATACAGTTTTTATAATCTAAAGCCATTCCATATCTAGCCATATTACACCTTTCTTATCTCTACATTAGTCTCGTGCATTGCTGCAGCACCATATACTGGTTCAATTTTATCCTCAATGACTCTATTGTCATTACCTCCATTTCTATAAGCCCAAGTTAGAGCCTCACTCTCTTCTCCAAATCCATGAACAAAAAATACACTATTTGGAGCGATTTTCTCTGTTGGGTATGCTCTAATTACAACTTTTCCAATGCTACTTTTAACCTCAACTTTATCTCCAAATTTTATGCCCATCTTTTTTGCTACTCTCTTGTTGATCCAGAGATAGTTTTCCATAATAAGGTCTCTTAACATTGCGTTATTTGCTGTTCCACTCTGAGTAAATTGTGCATGTCTTCCAGTTAACATTCTAAATTTACCCTCTGGCACACTAAAGTTATACTCATCTCTCCAAGTTGGCATAGAGTCAATACCCTTAGTAGCTAAATTTTTAATATTACACTCAATCTTTTTAGTTGGGGTTTTTGGCTCTCCATCTCTTACTCTATAAGCTCTTTTATCTTCTGGATAATACTCATACTCATTTGCTGAGATTTGTTTAAAGTATTTATCCATATCAGGATAGAAAACTCCATGCTCTTTTAGTGCTTTTACAGCCTCTTCTCCATAGATACTCTTTACCATATGCTCATTTATCTCTTCTTGAGAGTGTTTAAATGGCTCTGTAATATCAAACTCTGCATAAACCTCCTCTTCGCTACTCTCTTTTAGTTCATCTTGTAAATCTTCATCATACTTTTTAGTAATCTCAAATAGAGGTTTAGAGATTTTTTCAGTAAGCCCTCTCATAATCTCAATTACAGGTTTAGTCTCAAACATAGGCTCAATTACTTTATTTCTTTGAGCAATTGCTGGTTCTGCTCCACCAAAAGATTTTACAGGGTCAGTTCTCTCTAGATAGGTGCACTCTGGTAGCACTACATCAGCATACATTACAGTATCACTTGGCATTGTATCAATTGCTACTACTAAATCCATTCTCTTTAGCATCTCTGCTGTTTTTTTAGTATTTGGCATATTCATCATAGGGTTGTGTTTATATATAAACATACCTCTAACTTTATATGGCATTTTATTCTCTAAAAATCTATTTCTCCAACCAATCCAAGAACCAGCACCAGTTACAATAGCACAATCATCATATTGAGATTCACCCTCTTTTGCACCTTTTCTCTTCTTTATAGCTCTAGCTTCTGCTTGTGCGTAGAGTGGTTCAATCCCTTTATGTTTTCCAAGTTTTAGCTTCTTACCAAATATTAGCCCACCTTTAGTATCAATTCCTCCACCTAGGGCTTGGAAGATTGCCATAGCTCTTCTGAGTTGAAAATCATTTTTTGAGAATGTGCTTCTTCTACCTGGGTAGTAAACTGAAGCTGGAGCATATTTCATAAAATCTCTTGCAATCTCATAAATATCACTAGCTTTTATTCCTGTAATTTTTTCTGCCCACTCTGGAGTATATTTATTGCCTAAGATATGATTTTTATAATCTTCAAAACCATTAAAATATTTTTCTACATACTCTTTATCATATAGTTCTTCATTTATTGCTACATAGGTTAGAGCTAATACAAATGCCAAATCTGTTCCTGGTTTGATTGGAAGCCACTTATCAGACTTTGCAGCTGTATTTGTAAATCTTGGGTCAACACAGATTAATTTTGCACCTCTTCCCTTTGTTCTTTTAAATGCATCCATAGTATCTGGAGTAACAATAGCCTCAGCTCTGTTTGCTCCACCCATAATAATATATTTAGCATTATCTAAGTCTGCTTGAGCATAAGCTCCAATTGTTACACTATAAGCTGAAGATACTGTTTGGAGACATATAGATGAGTGGTTTAGCCAGTTAGAGCTTCCAAATGCTTTAAAGAATGTTTTAAAGGTGTGTTCAGCCATCCCCTCTCCAGCACAAAATAGGAAGGTTGAACGGTTATCTTTCTCTTCATCTAAAATTTTTGCCATACCTGGGAATTTATCTGTTCCATTTAAGATTGCCTCATAAGCCTCTTCCCACGATACACTCTTAAATTTCCCCTCTCCCTTTTCTCCAACTCTAATTAGAGGAGTCTTTAATCTATCTGGATCATATAGTGCTTGAATCCCAGCATTTCCCCTTGGACACAACATATTTCTAGATTTTGGAAACATAGGGTTTGGATCTAGCTTAGTTACTACTCCATTTTCCACTCTAGCAATAGCTGCACACTTATTTACACACATCTCACAAAGGGTTGCTACCTCTTTTGCTTTTCCAGTTCCAGTCTTTGTTGTAACTTCTGCTACTTTTTTATGGGAAGACTCCTCATTTCCTAAAAGCTTGGTAACACCAAGTGAAGAGCCACCCACAATTGTCATTGCAACAGTTCCTTGAAGAAATTTCCTTCTTGAAACTTCAACTTCCATAGGCTACTATCCTCCTTCTCTATTTTTAATTAGGAGTAAATTACTCTTAATTATAATTTCATCTTATATATTATAAAAGTTGCTCTTATGTAGAACTTTCCTTTTATAAAATATTATAAGAATAAGAGCTTTTTTTGATAAATGTTACTTATTTTCAGAGTTTTTTTTAATTACCGTTTTTAACAATATTATTTAGGATAAGTTAAAATTAATATATTTATTAGTTATAGTTATGGACTTAAAATTGCTTTCTCTTTTATGGATATTTTGAATATTTAAGTTTTTGGGCTATTAATGTTTAATATTATTAAAAAAATTTATTTAAAATGTTTAATATCATAACTTTTTAAATAAAAGTGATTTAAATATTTATTTTTTAATTTTAAGTTTAAGTAAATATAGATAGACTATATTTATTTACTATAAATAAAAAATATTTTTAATATTTAATTAAAGAGGGCTAGTTAAATGTTTAGGATTGTGTTAGTTTTTTTGTGGTTATTTTTGGGAGGTTGTATATCTACAACAAATGAGACAGTAAAGGGAGGTTCTCCAGATGTAAAGAGGTGTTCTCCTCTTGAGGGTGTGCTTGATGGGGCTGATTTTATACCAAAAAGTGCAGTAGAAGAGCATGAAGCAGATGGAAGAGAACATCCCGATTTATATTATATTGCTTGGGCTCAATTAGATGCTAGAATAGATTTAAGAGATCCAGAAGCTGGATATGATGATACAGGTTTTGAAGATAAACTTTTAGTTTCGAGAAAACAGCAAGATGGAAGCTATAAGACTTGGCAGATATATCCATCTTTAGATAATGAGTGTAAAGATGTAGAAAAGGTTAGAATTCAGAGTTTTGATGTTGCACCAGATGGAAAAAGCTTATATATTGCAATGAGCAAAGCTGTATATGATGAGAATGATACTCTCAAAGAGCATGATTTAAATCCAAATAGAAATCTTGGTATTTTTAAGTTGGACATTGCCACAAAAAAATTAACTCCAATTACTCATGATTATAGTGTAAGCTATAGTTATCCAACATATATTGGAAATGATGAAGATACTGATCATGAGATGTTATTAATATCTAAGACTGTAACAAAAAAGGAGATTCCACTAAACTATAAGACATCTCTGTTAAGAGATGAGTATGATAGGCACCCAGCACCTCTAATTCACAAATTAGATACAGTAACTGGTGCTGTAACTAGAATTGGGTTTAATAACTCTCATCAGACTGAACCTGTTGTAATTGATGATCACGGATTACCACTTGTTGTATTTAATCAATGGGAGCATCAAGCAACAGTAAATAGGTTTTCTCTTTGGAAAATGCAGATAGATGGAAGTGATGAATTTATGTATTTTGGGGAAGAGGCTAGTATAAGTGATACTCAAGATAACCTATACTCTCCTAGACCAGTGAGGAGTGGAAAGTATAAAGATTATATTTTAATGGGGCAGGCTGGACGTATTGGTAATGCTGCGGGCTTTTTATCTGAGGGTAGTATTATTATGACTTATAGAGAAAATTTAGATTTAAGAAGTAAAAAGATTTTTTTATCAAAAATAGATACAAGTGGAGGAGTAGAGAGAAATATTGCAAGAAGTCCAGAACACTATAATGATGAGAGCTTTGTTTACTCTTTTAGAGAGGATACAGATAGCACATATAAGCTCTATGTAAAAGATTATCCAGAAGATATTAATAGTGATGAGGTTGATCCAGATCCAGGAGTTTTGGTTATATCTAGTGATAATTATCACTTTGTTCAAGCTAGAAGTTTTTATCCACCAAAATCTAAAAAGGTAGCCCCAGGGGTTAGTGATTTGAGTGAAAATAGGGTATCTTTTACAAATGAGAATTTAAAAGGGCATGCAGGATATTTAGTTGAGTTTTTAGGTAATTCAGATAATGGAGAACAAAATCAGTTAGATGGAATTGATACTGAAGATGTAAGATTACAATTTTTTATACCATCTCACCATTTTGATGACTCTTATGCTATTGGAGTTGAGAAGAGTCCAGAATTAGTAGTTCCAGCTAGCACTTTTATAAAACCTGAGAGTGATGGCTCTTTAGGAGTTATATTAAAAGAGGGGCTATATACATGGAAAGCTCATAAGAGATTTAAGACGGCAGATGGAGATTTGTGGATACCAATTAGAGCAGAGAGACAAGAGGTAAACTTTGTTCCAAATAGAGTAAATGCATGTAATCAGTGTCATCAAGATAGAAATCAAGAGAATATAGATAAGTATAAAGATTACTACTCTATTGCCAATAAAAAGATGCATGGTGATTTGAGTGATATGTGGGGAACAGATAAGGATATTACAAACTTTGATTCCTCAAAAGAGGTTCCAGATTTTCATAAACAAATTATGCCACTCTTAACAAAGCCTGCATTAGATGGAGGAAAGAGTTGTGTGGATTGTCATAATGCAGGAGATAAATTAAATCTTTCAAATGCTACTGGAATTGATGTTCAAAATACAACTTATAGAAATTTTGTTTTAGGTGCACATCTAATGCCAGATGGAAGTGTTGCACCATATAACTATATAAGTATAAATCCTATGGGAATGGATAATGATTATCATCCAGCCCCATTTTTATGGAGTCTTATTTTAAATGACGATTTAACTGCTCCAGCAGATGATAACCATTCAGATGAGTTTGGAAAGAGTTTAGATAGACCAGATGATTATGGAGCAAAATATAGTAAGGATATAGAAGATGAGATTGCAAGGATAAATTCTATCTATGATCATAGTAAACACTGGTCTTTGCAAGACAAACAGACAGTAATTACTTATGGGGCTACAAGACTTGCAGTTGGATTGTCTGATAGATTAACTTTTGTTCCAAATAAATTGGCTATTGATACAAATCAATCACAAAAGGCGTATCAATCATTTATTAGAAACTGTTATGAGTGTCATAATAATCATACTGTAGGCGGTTTGCATGATGAGAACTTTGAGGATATTATTCCAAAAGAGAAGAGATTTAGTGAACCTTATTATCTAAGAGATGAGATTATGAGATTTTCTATCTATCACTATTTAGCAAAAAAAGGAGATACTAAATTTTCACCATATATTTGGGAGAGTAATTTAGAGTATTCTATGTATAAGACTATGACTTCAGCTCTTTATAGAATTGATTTTAATGATTTAAATAATTCTGAGATATTGGTTTATGCCAGAGGTTTTTATATTGATAAAGATGGCAATAGGGTAGATTTAAATGATAATATAAAGGCTCATAGTTATTTAGATGTAGATAGCGATGATTATAAAGCTATAGAAAATTGGGTAAATGGTGTTAATATGGAAAATCATATTCCAGTTATAGATCAACCAGCAGAAGAGATTGTAATAAAAGAGTATGATGAACCGGCATTTTTAGAGCAAGATATTACTTGGAGTGATGAAGATGGAGATTTAGCTCAAGCTCTAATTAGTAAAACAACTTCTAGTGAACATACATTTGGGGATACTATGTTAGCACTAGAGTATAATAATTTTACATCTGCCAAATTAAAAACCTATGCAATTTTAGGCGATAGAGGAGAGCATAACTTTACATTTAGAGTTACAGATGGGCTTGGAAATAGTGTTATTCAAACTGTCCCAGTTAGAGTAGAGAGTGATTATATTGTTCCAAGACCAAGCTCTAAGCTTCCAAAATCATATCTATTCTATACAGATATGAATACGAGTGAGTTAAAAAGATTAGATAGTAATGGAACAGTTACTACTATTGGAGTGATTGATGGTTTGAATCCAAATTGGACTACTGTTTATAGAAGAGCAGATAAGGGGTGGTTATACTTTTTAAATCAGGCAGAACAGAGAGTATATGTAGTATCTGAAACAAATGCTTCTGTATTGTTTACAATAGATATTGATAATGAGCCAAATAGAGTAGGAACTCACCATAAACAGACACTATATTTAATCTGGTGGAGACCAGCAGAGGGTGTTGAAGGAGATGCAAACTATACTCCAGCAAGATTAGAGGGACTTCTTGAGTCTAAACTTAGTAGTGATCCAAATATTGATGGAGACTATTATGTTCAATTAGGCTCTGGAGAAAATAATGATACAAAAATTATTCCAGCTTGGAAAACAAAGCTTGCAGATGGTGGAAATACTGTTGGAGTATATGTCTGGAGAAGAGCTACTTTTATGACTAAGTGGGTGAGTGAAGGGATAGATAGAATGAATGTTTTAAATCTTGTAACTGGAAAGAGTAAATATCTAACTGATTTTAATTTTACTGCTAAGAGTGTTGATGGAGTTGATTATGAGGCAAAAGAGTATTGGAATGTAAGAGCTATTGTTGTAGCAGAAGATGGAGCATTCTATGGATTTAATAAAGACTTAAACTCTCTGCCTCAAGCATTTAATTTTGATCCAATAGAGAAAATCCAAAAAGAGGTTGAGTTTCCAGATTGGTTAGATGACTATATAGAAAACTCTCAAGATTATACTACACCATTTTTAGTTATTGAGCCAAGAGAAGAGGAGTAGGAAAAGAGAGATGAAAAAGATACTTTTTCTTATTATCCTACTCTTTATAGTTGGGTGTGGTAGTAATAATAAGAATAATGATTTTAAAACTTCAGCATTAGAAGAATCTGAAGAAGTAAATCAAACTATTATAGATAATAACCTATCTGATAAGAATATTAGTAGTTTAGTTGAAGATGATATTGATGTATCTGAAAATAATATAACAGATACAAATGATACATTAGATGATAATGAAGAAGATGAAGTTGAGTATAGTAATATTCCTTATATATCTACAGTATCTACCAAGGAGAAGAACAAATCTGCTAAAGCTCAACTTGGTGTAATTGCAAATGCAACAGTCAATATCTATGAGTTGGATGAGAATTTTAGTAAGAAATTAATAGTTACAGATAAAACATCTCTAGGAGATACTATAGAGACTATAGGTAATTTTAATATAGAGACTAAGATTATAGATACTACTAAACTCTATCTAATAGAAGTTGTTGGTGGAGATGATTTTGATGTAGAAGATGATGGAGTTATTAATATATCTCCTACGCCAAATAGAGGTAGATTTTATCTATTAGCTAGAGGTGATACGCTCTTAGAGAGTAAAAATATCAATATTACTATTGTAAGTGAGATAGTATATCAAACTCTTTTAGATGATTTAAATAGTAGTAGCACTATAGCTATTGAGGATAGATTAGATAGTATCTCAAAAGAGATTGTAGAAAAAGATATTAATGGAGATGGTGTTGTAGATATGATAGATATATTAAACTACAATCCTATCTTAGATAAAAAGCAGTTATCTTTAAAATATAGAAATGGTCTAGATAGGATGGTAGATAATGTGCTTCACAATAGGGCTATCGATTTTATTGGTGATATTCCTATTCCTACCGATTTGCTTGGGAAATACTCTAAAACAGAAGAGGGTATCCAAGAGGCATTAGATAGTGCAGATTATGACTATGTTATATATGAGCTTTTAATAAATAGAGATGATTATAACTTAAGTGATGATGAGGTCTATTTAAATGTTGCTGGTGCTTATGTTGGAAAGGGTGGATATAGCGTATTTGATATTACAAGTGCAATGGCAGGGAGTAGTGGAAGTTTAAATGGGTTTGTTTTTAATACTACAAAGGATAATGATGCTCTATATACAATAAATCAATTAAAAGAGGCAGATAGATATTATACTAAAGTTATAGATGGAGCAGATTGTTCAAATGTGGATACTCTTACAGAAGAACAGAAATCTGCATGTTATGATTTAGGACTTGTGAGACTTACATCTCTATCTAATAGTGTAAAGCTTCTCTTTGGAGGAGATGAGGAGATAGTAAAGAGTTGGGCTGAAGGGGTCGATATTAACTCTTCAGATGATTTAAATGGAAATGGAGTAATAGATAGTGCTGATGCTTCAGCTTGTGCTATAGTATATGCTTCTAATCCATCAGACTCTTGTAGAGATGGCTCTATGGCTACCTATAGAAAAAAGGTAACTTTTACAAAAGATGGATTAAGCTATGATACAACTCTAATTGATGTAGATGTTGGAAATCCAAATTTGGGATATACTACATTTAAAAAGTTAATTACAAATGGTTCTAGCCCAAATTCTGCAGTTTTAACAGATGGTGTTTGTGATGTAAACTTTAATAAGACAACAAATGAGGTAGATGGAGTAACCTATTTTCCATGTCCTGTTATTAATGATGGAGTTTTAATGAATATAGCAGACTCTTTGAGTGTTGCTTCTGGCATTCAAAATCTCTTTCCTATAGGGAGTGAGACTAGAGA
>Ga0256843_1001792_pt1 | contig 16377 bp, 13 predicted proteins | sample AlvinellametaG_FD_191572 | JGI IMG/M metagenome (GOLD analysis project Ga0256843, IMG submission 191572) | Pompeii worm associated microbial communities from hydrothermal vent at the East Pacific Rise, Pacific Ocean - Alvinella | ecosystem: Host-associated > Annelida > Integument > Unclassified ... | reverse complement strand
TACGCAGTGGTGCATACTCCTCTTTAATGTGAGGATAGAGAGCAAAACTAATCGCTACAATATCGTAAACACCATTGAGTGCATCTTCATTAAGGGTTTGAATATCTTTTGCGATATTGTCAAATTTTACATCTTTCATGCCTACCCAGCCAAATTTAATGGCGTAGTACATAAAGATATCGTCGGCGTCCGGTGAGTGTGCTATAAGAGTCTTTTTCATAAGATGATTTTATCAAAAATAGAGAAAAATATCTACTAAAAGCGATAAAGATGGCACAATATCTTAAAATAGTGATTTTATGATATACTTAGTTAGAATTTTTTATGGACATTACAAATGAATCTTAAATACCATATTTTGATTGTAGATGATATACCTGATAATATTCAGGTGGCTATGAATATACTGCGTGAGTCAAATTATGATTTCTCATTTGCGGTATCGGGAGAGGCTGCTTACGAACTTCTGTTAAACAATGATTTTGATCTTGTTTTGCTTGATGTGATGATGCCGGGAATTGATGGCTTTACATTATGTAAAAAGATGAAAGAAGATCCAAAGCTACGGGATATTCCTGTTATCTTTTTAACAGCAAAAGCAGATATAGACTCTGTCTCCAAGGGGTTTGAAGTTGGTGGAATTGATTATATTACCAAACCGTTTCAGGCTGATGAATTAATTGCAAGAGTAAAAACACATCTGGAACTCTATAAAGCAAAAGAGGTCTTGCGGCAAAACAATCTGAGTCTTGAGCATGAGTTAAAGTACAAGGTAGACAGACTTCTCTCCGAGCTTGAAGAGTCACAGATAGAGATGATCTTTATATTGACAGAACTTATGGAGTCAACTTCGGATGAGACGGGCAAGCATATTAGAAGAGTTGCCGAATACTCCAGACTTTTAGCACATTACCATCCAAGTATTTCCAACGAGGATGCAGAGATAGTCTATTTTGCCTCACCTATGCATGATATCGGTAAAATAGCTGTTCCTCGTGATATTTTACACAAATCCGGAAAGTTAACCAGAGAAGAGTTTGAAATTATGAAGAGCCATACGACAAAGGCGCATGAATTTTTGGGTGTCTCTTCTCGAAAGATTATGAAAGCGGCAGATGTGATCGCTTATGAGCATCATGAAAAATGGGATGGCAGTGGTTATCCGAGAGGGCTAAAAGGAGAAAATATCAATCTCTTTGGAAGAATTGTCGCTCTGGCGGATGTTTTTGATGCTTTGACACACAAGAGAGTCTATAAAACCGCATGGAGTGTAGATGAAGCAGTTGCCTATATTCTTAAGAACAGAGGGATACACTTTGATCCTGCTTTGGTAGATATTTTTGAGGATCATTTGGATGAATTTGTTGCGATCTCAAGGATGTAGATTCTTATTACTGCTTTTTTTCCTAAGCACAGCTCTTTTTGCCGAAATAAAATTTACACAAGAGGAAAGAGCGTATATAGAGCAACATCCTGTGGTTGTTTTTGGATCTGATTTTAGCTGGCCTCCTTATGATTTTGTCAATTCCCAAAAAAAACATGACGGCATAGCAGCAGATTATATAAAACTTATAGAGCACTACAGCGGACTTACTATAAATGTCAAGACAGATATCTGGGCTAAAACATTAGCAGCTATGAAAGATGGAAAGCTTGACGGACTGAGCTGTGCAGTAAAGACACCACAACGAGAAGAGTATCTTCTTTTTAGTTCTGTCTATCTCTCCATGCCTCTGGCAGTTATTGCCCAAAACTCCCGTAAAGATATAAATACTTTAGCAGACCTTCGTGGCAAAGTTGTTGCTCTGAACAAAGGCTCTTATCTGCATGAGTGGTTACAAAAGAACCATAAAGAGATTCAACTCTATTTGACAGACTCTAATGATGCTGCACTGCAGGCTGTTACTTTTGGCAGAGCAGATGCCTATATTGGGAATGTTGCCGTTGCAAGTTATATTATTAAAGAGAAGCTTCTTTTAAATCTTGAGATCAAGAGTAAGTTGGAGGGACTCAATACAGAAGTCTCTTTTGCTGTTGCAAAAAACAATCCTCTGCTTCTCTCTATTATAAATAAATCACTGGCACAGATTACTCCAAAAGAGAAACATGCGATTTTACAAAAATGGTACAGTGAATCAAGAGAAAAAGAGTCAAACAAAAGAACATTTCTGACAGATGCTCAGCAGCAGTGGATTGCAAAACACAAACATATAAAAGTGGGAGGTGGTCCTGATTGGGCTCCTGTTGATTTTGTGGAAGATGGTCACTATCAGGGTGTTGCAAATGACTATTTGGCTCTGATCTCAAAAAAAACGGGACTTCTTTTTGATATTCATATTGATAAATGGAGTAATAATTTACAAAAGATTAAAAATGGTTCTGTTGATATGCTGGATGCTGTCTATTATACAAAAGAGAGAGCTGCTTTTATGAACTACAGTAATCCCTATTTTGAGATGCTTGATTACTTTTTTGTACGGGATGATCTGGATCTCAAAAGTCTAAGCGATCTTGACGGGAAACGGGTGGCTATTCCAAAAGGTTATGCTCACAGAAAAATTATAGAGAAGGATTTCCCAAAAATCATTATTGTTGATGTCGATACTTTTTCTGATGCCATTGATGCTGTTTTGCAAAAACGGGCAGATATTTTGTTTGATACCTACGCTTCAATAAACTATGCACTGAAAAAAGATGGTATATCTACTATTGTTCCTTTCAAATCTTATCGTGGAAAACATGCAATGAAGTTGCATATGACAACAAAAAAAGATCTGCCGATTTTAAGAGATATTATCAATGCTGCTTTAAAAAATATTTCCCAAAAAGAGAAAGAACATATTTATGACAAATGGATAGGCTCCAAACAAAAGCATTTTCAAAGGAGTGCAACACTCCATTTTACTGCAGAAGAGAAAGCATATATCCGTAAGCATAAAGTTCTTCGTTACAGTGAAGTGAACTGGGAACCCCTTTCGATTATCCATCAACATAAAGTAGGTGGTTTTCTTGGAGATTATCTTAATATAGTAGCAGAAAAGACAGGGCTCTCTTTTGAATTTAAACCTTCAGAATCATGGGATGCAGTATTGCATAAATTAAAAAAGGGTGAGATTGATTTGACACCGGGTGGTTCAAGTGACAGCTATGAAAGAAATTATGGGCTTGTCAGTAATAGTTTTGCATCTTTTCCTTTTGTTATTATTACAAGGAATGAGCAATCGTTCATAGAGTCTATAGATGCTATTAAAGGGAAAACTTTTGCACTGCCAAAAGGGTGGAGCAGTTATCAGTACATTCATAAACATTATCCTGATGTCAAAATTATAGAGACAAAAAATATTGAAGAAGCTCTCTCTTTGGTTGCAAAATCCAAAGCGTATGCTACATTGGCACATATGGCCGTTGCCATCTATTATGTTGGACATTACTATCCAAAAGAGCTTCATATCGCAGGAAAAACATCTTATCAATTTCAACACACATTCCTTATTAAAAAAGGGAGTAAAGTTTTACTTGGTATTATAAATAAGGTTTTTGCATCATTAAGTGCAGAAGAACAGCGAAATATATATAATAGATGGATACATATTCATGTAGAACAGGCACAGGACTATACGCTCTTTTATCAATTGATAGTTATATTTGTCCTACTTATGAGTGGAACACTCTATTGGAACCATAAACTCTCCTTGGAGATTAAACGGAGAAAAGAGGTTGAAGATGCACTGCATAAAGCAAAGGAAGAAGCGGAATACGCCAACCGTTCCAAATCGGAATTTTTAGCCAATATGTCTCATGAGATACGAACACCGATGAATGCAATTATGGGTTTTACCGAACTTTTAAATGAACAGTTGCATGAAGCGAGATTAAAATCCTATGTAAAAACGATTCAATCAGCCGGCAATACTCTTTTGATGCTTATTAATGATATTTTGGATCTTTCCAAAATAGAAGCAGGGAAGATGCTGATCCAAAACAAGCCGACAAATCTGCACGATCTTTTTGCAGAAGTCGGTGCCATATTTGCTATGAATATTAAGAATAAAGGGCTTGAACTCCATATTGTGATTGATGAAGATATTCCTAAAAGTCTTCTTTTGGACGGGGTGCGTTTGCGTCAAATTCTTTTTAATCTTATTGGAAATGCAGTTAAATTTACCCAACATGGCAGTATCACGTTACGGTTGCAGACGCTCTCTATTTATGATCATACAAGCAAAGTAGATATTTTAATTAGTGTAGAAGATACCGGAGTCGGTATTCCAGAAGATCAACTGGAGCGTATCTTTAATGCTTTTGAACAAAGAGAGGGTCAGGAGAGTCGTAAATTTGGTGGTACCGGACTCGGTCTTTCCATCTCAAAGCGTTTGAGTGAGATGATGGGCGGAGAGATTATGGTAGATAGTGTTGAGGGCAAAGGGAGCTCTTTTATGATCAAACTCTACAATATCAGTATTGCTTCTGTTGAAGATGAGACACAGTATGATAAAGAGATTAAAGAGAAGAGTGAAATTCTTTTTGATGCTGCAAAAGTTTTAGTTGTTGATGATATTAAAGACAACAGAGATCTGATTGTTAATGATTTTTATAATACAAAAATAGCAGTAGAGACAGCATCCAATGGTCTTGAAGCGTATGAATTGATTCAAAAAGAGCATTTCGATCTGGTGATTATGGATATCCGTATGCCTGTAATGGATGGATATGAAGCAGCCAAAAAGATAAAAGCATATAGGGCAGAACTCCCTGTTATCGCCTTGACTGCTTCTGTTATGAAAGGAGAGTTGGAGGAGAATCTTTCAGGTGATTTTGACGGTTATTTGAGAAAACCTGTCTTAAAGGCAGACCTCTTTAAAGAGATGAGCCGTTTTCTCTCTTACAGGGAAGTCTCTCTGAAAGTACAAAAAGAACTCTCTCGTGCAGATTTTCAATTAACAGACTCTTTGAAGAAAAATGAAGTAATGATAATGGATCATTTAAGTTCAGAGATTGCACCTTTAAATGAAAAAGCACTCAAGAGTAACAACTTTAATGATATGAAACGTTTTGCAGAAGCATTACAAATATTTGCACAAAATTATGAGATAGTACAATTTTCGGATTATGTTCAAGAGCTTCAAGAGGCAATTAATGTTTTTGATATTGTAAAAATAGAGGGATTATTGCGAGAATATTCAGAGATGCAAAAAGCTTTTTTTCAGATATTTCACTAAAAATATGACATATTGTCATAATTTTGCACTATAATACAAAAACAGAATAGAATACTCAAAATTTAAAACAAGTGAGCCAAAAAATGGACGCAAATAAGCAAAAATCATTAGACTTAGCGATTAAACAGATAGATAAAGCTTTTGGTAAAGGCGCATTGATGCGTCTTGGTGATAAAGATATAGAACCTATCCAGTCAATCTCAACAGGTTCTTTGGGCTTGGATCTTGCACTTGGTATTGGTGGGATTCCACAGGGAAGAGTTGTTGAGATCTATGGACCGGAGAGTTCGGGTAAAACAACTTTGGCACTGCAAATTACGGCAGAGTGTCAAAAACAGGGGGGTGTCTGTGCATTCATAGATGCGGAGCATGCTTTGGATGTTATCTATGCAAAAAATTTGGGTGTAGATATTGACAACCTTCTTGTTTCCCAACCAGATTATGGAGAACAGGCACTTGACATAGTAGAGACAATAGCACGAAGCGGTGCCGTTGATCTTATTGTAATCGATTCTGTTGCGGCACTTACTCCAAAAGTAGAGCTTGAGGGTGAAATGAATGATCAGCAAGTCGGTGTTCAGGCACGTCTGATGTCAAAAGCTCTTCGTAAATTAACGGGTGTTTTAAATAAAATGAATTGTACGGTAATCTTTATCAATCAGATTCGTATGAAAATCGGAATGATGGGGTATGGTTCTCCTGAGACAACAACAGGAGGAAATGCACTGAAGTTTTACGCTTCTGTTCGTATTGATGTTCGCCGTATTGCATCACTTAAACAGGGTGAGAGCCAAATCGGTAACCGGGTAAAAGCAAAAGTTATCAAAAACAAGGTAGCACCACCATTCCGTCAGGCTGAGTTTGACATAATGTTTGGTGAGGGGATCTCCAAAGAGGGAGAACTTGTTGACTATGGTGTTAAGCTTGATATTGTAGATAAAAGCGGTGCATGGTTCTCTTACGGAGAGACAAAACTTGGACAGGGACGTGAGAATGTCAAAGCGAAGTTTAAAGAGGAACCTGAATTGGCAGCAGAGATAGAAGAGAAGATCAAACAGGCAATGGGGATCAGTTCTCTTATGACAATGGAGACATCCGATATTGCCGCGGCAGATGTTTAACCAGATTTTTAATCAAAATTTGTTAAAATAGCCCAATTTATTTTAATGAAGGCGAGTATATGTTTATAGATAATGTAAGTGCAATAGAAGTAATGGATTCACGTGGTAATCCTACAGTAAAAGCCACAGTAACTTTGAGTGACGGTACCACTGCAAGTGCAATAGTGCCTTCAGGAGCAAGTACAGGAAAACGTGAAGCATTAGAGCTTCGTGACGGCGGTGATCGCTATATGGGTAAAGGTGTATTGCAGGCTGTTGAAAATGTAAACAGTGCTATCTCTGATGCACTTATCGGTATGAGCCCTTTTAATCAGGCAGTAGTGGATGCTGTTATGAAAGAGATTGACGGTACTGAGAACTACGGTAACCTTGGTGCAAATGCAGTTTTAGGTGTATCTATGGCAGTAGCACGTGCAGCTGCACAGAGCTTGGGTGTTCCACTCTACAGATACCTTGGTGGTGCAAACGCTATGGTTATGCCGACACCGATGTTAAACATCATCAATGGTGGTAGCCATGCGGATAACTCAGTAGATTTTCAAGAGTATATGATTATGCCTGTAGGTTTTGAAGATTTCGCTGAGGGTCTTCGTGCATCTGCAGAGGTTTACCATAACCTAAAAGCTATTTTAGCAGCAAAAGGTCACTCTACATCTTTAGGTGACGAGGGTGGTTTTGCACCAAACTTAAGCTCAAACGAAGAGCCTATTCAGGTGATTATGGAAGCGATTGAAAAAGCAGGATATAAACCGGGTGAGCAGATTGCAATTGCTCTTGATGTTGCTGCAAGTGAGATCGTAGCTGATGGCGGATACAGATTAGATAGTGAAGATCGTACAGTTACTAGCGAAGAGTTAGTTGCTTATTATGAAGATTTATGTGCGAAATATCCTATTGTATCTATTGAAGATGGTCTGAGTGAAGATGATTGGGATGGATTTAAACTGATGACTGAGAAGTTAGGTGATAAGATCCAGATCGTAGGCGATGATCTTTTTGTTACAAATGCAAACATCTTAAACGAAGGTATCGCTAAAGGAATTGCAAATGCGATCCTTATCAAACCAAACCAAATCGGTTCAGTTTCTGAGACTATGCTGACAGTTCGTCTTGCACAAAGAAACGGTTACAAATGTGTTATGAGTCACCGCTCCGGTGAGAGTGAAGATGCTTTCATTGCAGATTTTGCTGTAGCACTGAACTGTGGTGAGATCAAAACCGGTTCAACTGCACGTGGTGAGAGAACTGCTAAATACAACCGTCTTTTAGAGATTGAAAACGAAGTTGTATATGGTGAGTATTTAGGATCTGCTCTTTTTAACTAAGAGATATTATGAATACAGAGGAACTTTACCAAGAGATTGATACCGATGAGAGTTTTACTCAAAAGTATTTGGGTCTCTCTTTTGGAAAGTTTTTCTTTCTTATCTTTTTAATTGTTCTTTTGGGTATCTATCTTGGTGTTTTGCTCTATGGTACAAATTCAGTCGAGGTACTCTTTGGATTACAGGAGTATGAAAACTATCTACAGGATGAGGTGAGCCATCTCAAAAAAGAGAATGCACAACTACAGCGACAGTATTTTGAACTCAAAGAGATTTCGGCACAATAATCTTCTTATGCTATAATGTCTCTAAAAAACAGGTTTAAAATATGATAAAGTTTTTTCTCTTTTTCTTTCTACTCTTTTTTTCTGCTCTTTTCGCTCGTGAAAATCCATTTTTCCCTGTTGAAGGTTCTGAAGCACTTCCTGTTACATCTAATCTGGTAGAAGATGTTCCACCACTGGAGCGTGCAAGTCTGAAACTTCCATCTACAGCAAGAGTTCTTGAAAGCATAACTGTTGAGTATAAAAATCTGGATGGTTCTATAGCAACAAAAAAGATAGCTGTTAATAACAGTATTGATTGGCACCTTCCTCTTTTTATAACACAGGATTACACCTCTGAACGTAAACAGCAATATCTTAAGAAGAAAGTGAATTACACAGAAATTGCAGCTTTACGATTTATAAAGCTTTATGCATCTGAGAAACGATTGAAAATTGTTACAAAAGATAAAATGCTGCGTAATTTTCTTCTTGTAAAGCCACACAGAATAGTATGTGATTTTCAGCGTGATACAGACTTTGGCAGTTATGTGAAAAAGGTAAAAAAAGCGATGATTTTTAAAAAGGTCTCTATTGGAACACATAGTGGTTACTATCGTGTTGTTATTGAACTTGACGGACATTATCAGTACACGATAAAAAAGAGTGCTGATGGTTATATTTTTAAACTTTTATGATGAAGCTTTTTTTAATTATAACGTTTTTATTTGTTGCGAGTGCAGAAGCCATTGTCAGTGTTGCACCTGTAAATATAGGAGATAAACCCGGAGTGAGCGGTATGCTGGAGGGTTCGTTTGAGACAAAACGTGGTAACAGTGATGTCGATAACTACAGTGCGGGAGTTCGTTTACAGTATGACAACAACAGCAGTTATGTTATCTGGAGTGATTTTACCTTTAGTTACGGTACAAGTTCGGGTGAGACAAATACGAACAAAAGTTATACCCATATTCGTTATATTCACTCTCTTTTTGAAAAAAGTATAGATTGGGAGACATTTTTACAGGCAGAACGCAATGAGTTTACTATGGTCAAACATCGTTATCTTGGTGGAGGCGGATTGCGTTTTTATCTTCATAAGAAAAGTTTTGGAGAACTCTATTTTGGTCTGGGTGCTTTTTATGAAGATATTTTTTATACAACAGATGTTGATCCAAGAGAGAAAAATATACGCCTAAACAGTTATCTTGCCTATACAAACCGTTTTACAAAAGAGTCGTATCTCTCCTATGTCTTTTACTATCAGCCACAGGTAAATTATATTGACGACTATATCTTCTCCAATGCTTTGGAGTTAAATATTTTGATATATAAACAGTTATATCTCAATATTAAATTTCACTATGATTTTGATAATGCTCCGGCTGTGGGAGTAAAAAAAGAGGATATCTCACAAAAAACAAGCTTTCTCTATAAATTTTAATCGTTCAAGCTAACTTCTTTTTTTAATAATTTTTTATAATACCACTTTATATAATATATATTATTATAGGAGAATAGATGAAAATTTTATTGTTTGTTTGGATATTGCTTTTTAGCACGCTACTTTTTGCAAAGTCAGAGAACTATACTGTTCAAAATATTCCAAAAAATATGAGTGTAAAAGAGAAAAAAGAGCGTTTTTATGCACTTTTGGTTCCCGCTGTTAAAGATGTTTACGATGAGCGTATGAAACTCTATTTGCATATAAAAGAAGATCTTACAGAGCATCGTAATGGAGAGAAAATTAAAGCATTGAAAAAAAAATATAGAGTAAAAACAGATCGTGCTCTTTTAATGGCTTTAAAACCGCATCCTATGAGTATAACACTTGCTCAGGCTGCTATTGAGAGTGCGTGGGGTACTTCCCGTTTTTTTAGAGAAGCAAATAATATTTTTGGTGTACACAGTGTCAATCCAAATGAAAAGAGTATTGATGCCCGTGTTAAAATCGGAAGCAGAACCGTCAAAGTAAGAAAATATAAAGATCTTGATGCTGCAATACGTGATTACTATTTTATGATTGCTACAGTATCTAAATATCAGGCTTTTAGAGAGATGAATTATGAGAACAGACCGGTTTTGGAGATGGTTTCTGGTTTGGAAGAGTACTCTGAAAGAGGGCAGGCTTACGTAAAAGAGTTGCGTAATATTATTCGCTATAACAAGCTTACAAAATATGATGCAAAAGTAATCAAATAGTGTTGCAAAATCTGCTATAATTCCACCCATGAAAGAACTTAAAGATTATATAGAATCTCACGATGTAAGTGAGATGCACCCTTCTGAAATTGCCAACATTTTACGCGGTATGGATGATGAAGAGTTTAGCAAAGCCATTAAACTTGTTCCAAAAGAGCTTGTCGGTGATGTGGCTCTGGCTCTTCCTGATCGCTATTTTGATGATGTTGTAGAGAATTTGAGTGTTGATGAACTCTCTCAGGCAGTTTCTGAACTTGAATCTGATGATCAGTTGGAGTTCCTTCAGGAGCTTGAAGAGATAGATGAAGATATGGCTTCTCAGGTTTTTGAAACACTTGATGAAGATGATAAAAAAGAGATTGAGCAGCTGCAGCGTTATGATGAAGATGAAGCAGGTGCTTATATGCAGATTGAGGTCTTTACTGCTCATGCAGACGAGATCGTTCAGGATGTAATCAAGCGTTTTGCAAAACTTCGTAAAGAGAATGAACTTGAAAATGTTCAGAACCTTTTTATTGTAGATGATCATAATAGACTGCTCTATACGGTAGGTTTGGATGATCTGCTTATTTTTGATTTTTCCAAAACAATAAAGGAAAATATTGAAGAGAGTGAAGATAATTTTGAACCTATCAAGGCGTATGACAGAGAAGATATAAAAGAGGTCGTAGAGCTCTTTAAACAGTATGATGTCTCTGTTATGCCGGTTGTGAATGAGCACAATATTTTGTTGGGACGTATTACATCTGATGATATCTATGATATAATCAATGAACATGCAACAGAACAGATGTATAATCTCGCCGGTGTTGATGATGAGGCAGAAGAGGATGAAGATATCCTAAAAGCCGGACGTACACGTGCTTATTGGCTTGGAATCAACCTCTTGACGGCTATTGCGGCTTCTTTGGTTATCGGTATGTTTCAAGATACGATCGACTCAATGGTAGCACTTGCAGTTTTGATGCCTATTGTTGCCTCTATGGGAGGGAATGCAGGTACACAGACTTTGACGGTCGTTGTTCGTCAGTTGGCACTTGGTGAAATTACACAAAAAGATGCTTTGCGCAGTATTAAAAAAGAGGTACTTATATCGTTAATGAACGGTTTTCTTTTTGCTGTTGTGATCGGTTTTATCGCATGGATATGGTTCCAGATGCCTCTGCTTGGAGTAGTTATCGCTCTTTCGATGATTATTAACCTTTTTATGGCAGGTTTTTTTGGTGCTATTATCCCGTTGGCATTAAAGTGGCTCAATATTGATCCGGCCATAGGAAGTACAGTTATCTTGACAACTGTTACAGATGTTGTAGGCTTTTTCTCATTTTTGGGACTTGCCAAAATTATACTTTTATAAGGAATATTGGATTTGGAATTATTATTACTGTTTTTTCTTCTCTCAGTTGGTGTTTCGTTCGTCTGTTCTGTTTTGGAATCGGTTTTACTCTCTATAAATATGTCTTATGTGGCTGTGTTGGAGAAAGAGAGACCGACTATCGGTAAACTTTTACGTTTGCAAAAAGAGAATATTAATAAGTCAATTGCTTCTATTTTGATCTTAAATACAATTGCGAATACTCTGGGTGCGGCAGCTGTCGGTGCACAGGCATCAGAAGTCTTTGGAAATGATGCTGTTGTTATTGTCTCTGTTGTACTTACTTTTGCCATCCTTTTTCTCTCTGAAATTATTCCAAAAACAATCGGTGCAATCTACTGGAAACAGCTAGCACCGCTTGCGGCATATTTTATTAGAATTTTTATCTGGATGACCTATCCTATTATTTTAACAACACTTGCAGTAACAAATAAGATCTCAAAAGGAAAAGATGATGCACATACTTTAACCAAAGAGGAGCTTTTGGAGAGTATGCTTATGAGTGAAGATGAGGGTGTTATTGATGAAAAAGAGTCTGACGTTATTGAAAATATGCTCAATCTTGACAATATCAAAGTCTCAGAAGTTCTGACACCTCGCAGTGTTGTTTTTGCTTTGGATGAGAATATGACTATTGAAGAGGTTGTAGAGAAAGAGGAGTCTATCTTTAAATTCTCTCGTATTCCCGTATATAATGGCAATATTGAAGATGTAACGGGTCTTGTACTTACTAAAAGAATTTTTAAACAGCTTCTCAAAAACAAAAAAGCAACGCTTGGCGAGATCAAAAAAGATATCTTTGCCATTCATGAGAATGTTCCGGTATCTAAAGCACTTGATCTTTTTATATCCAAAAAAGAGCATATGTTTTTGGTAAAAGACAGTTATGACCAGACTGAAGGTATTTTAACACTTGAGGATTGTGTAGAGACTATTTTGGGTGTTGAGATTATGGATGAGAGTGATACTACTGCAGATATGCGTGAGTTGGCAAAAAGAAAGATGAAGATCAAAAGAAAGCTTCAGGAGAGAAACTCCTGATAGCTTTATGCTAAAACTTCACTCATATTGATTTGATCACCTACTTCATCAGCAAGTTGATCCATTAACATAAAGAGTGCCTGAGAATTCTCTTCTGCTGCTTTAAATCTTGCAATAATATCCTCTTTTGAGTCATTTTTTGCCATACAGCCACCTGTTAAGGCACAGTTGATATTTTCATTAATATATTCGTGTATCTTTTCATGGTGCTCCTGCATCTTCTTGAATGTAGGGTTGTTCCCAAAAAGTTTAATTCCCTGTGAATAGTACCATTGTCCAAAACCACACTGATGCGCATCTTTTTTAAGCTCTTCGGTTACCGTACCGTTTACAACAGATGAGTATGCATCTGATTTAAAGATGATATGGTGAATTTTATAGTTGGATAAAAAGAGTGCAAAACTGCTTCTGTTAGACTCTTTGGATGTAGAATCCATATCATTGTTAAGTTGACTCATTGTTGCTGAGAAGTTATCCATTGTCTCATTTGCACTTGTGGCAATATTACTCATATTAGAAGCATTTTCAGAGATACCGTTGGATTGTTGCTGGAGATTTTGAATGGTAATGCTAATCTCTCCGGTTGCTTTTGTTGTACGCTCTGCAAGTTTTCTTACTTCATCTGCAACAACGGCAAATCCACGTCCGTGTTCACCTGCACGCGCAGCTTCAATAGCAGCATTAAGTGCCAAAAGATTTGTCTGATCTGCAATATCTTTGATAAGATTGACAACATTTGTAATCTCGTTTACATTCTCATCCATAAGCTCAATTGCCTGTGTTGTATCTACAACAAGATTGTTTAGGTCCGAGATCTCCTGTGTTGTTGCCGAAACAGCTTCATAGGTTACTTTGGTAGAATCAGCTGCATGCGAGGTCAACTCTGTAACTTTTACAAAAGCATCTTTTGTTTTGTTGATATCTGCAGTGATAATATCAAAATTCCCTTTCATCCCGCCGTTTAGTTTTGAAAATTCCGTTGTAAGAATCCCCATCAGTTTGTATCGCTCATTGGCTTTCATGGAAGAGATGGCTTTTTGAATCTCTTTTGCAGTTTCAGCAAATTCACCGTGAAGACCGTCAGGAAACATCTGTCTGTACATCTTTCCGTCTGTAACTGCTTCAATAGTGTAACGTGTCTCTCTCAGAATAACTTCCATCTGATCCAAAGAGTTGTTTATATTCCATGCAATCTTCTCCAAAGGGGTGTCATTCCTTTCAAGAATGATCCTTGAAGAGAGTTTTCCGTTTTCAACATCTTTTAAAACGGAAGCTATTTTGCTCATTAATTCCGCATCATTGGAATTGGTACTTTTTGAAAATGAAAAAATACTCATAAACTAGCTCCTAATTGTAAATTGATAATAAATTCTCTATAACCCAAATCATGCTCTTTGAGAAGATTATTTAAGAGTTGCTGGGAAGCCTGTATGCCACCGCTTCGTTCTGCATCAAGCAGTTGTTTGTAGAGTGGTGTTACAATGTCGATAGCAGATTGTGGCATTTTTCTTCGGACAGAGGTGAAACTTGTTATATTGCCGTTTGTGTCGATATCTGCTGTAATATAGGCAAATACCCAATAGTAGTCTCCATCTGCACAGAGGTTTTTTACAAACCCGAAAAACTCTTTTTTACTCTGTACCATCTCCCAGAGAATTTTAAAAGCAAGTTTTGGCATATCCGGATGGCGAATAACATTGTGGTTTGCTCCGATTAAGTCAATAGCAGGATATCCTGCCATTTTGGTAAAAATTTCATTACAGTAGATAATTCTCCCTTTTGTATCGGTTTTGGAGATAATGAAATCATCTTTGTTGAGAATTTTTTCGTTGTTGGTGATATTTTTTGGAGCATCAAGTTTTGATAAACTTTTATGTGACATCCTAACCCCTTTTTAATATATTAGTTAGTAAATACTCTCTATTTTAACAAAAAAAGAGAGTATTTGAGGAAGATGGAAACAAAAAGTTTATAATGTTCTTTAAAAGTCACTGAATGTGACAATAGTTTCGTGTTTCTTTAATTACATTCCCGGAATTCGTGGAATTTTACCGAGTTTAGAGTTTCTACAGTACCAACCCCATCCTTTTTTGAGCCAGTGTCCAAAAACAGGCATTGGAATCATTTTACCGCCTTTGTCGTTTCTGTAAACAAATGCAGCTCCGTTTCCGCTGTCCATTACACAAAGAATATTTAAGTGATCTTTGTACCCTTTACGCTCTTGAGAACCTTTGTTCATCATATCGATATTAAAGGCTGCATTTTTTGCCATAACCTCTGCAATATGTCCCTGTTTTGCTCTCCAGTCAGGACCTTGCAATGCGGCACTGTCACCGATTGCAAAAACTTTGTAGATACCCTCTTCATTTTCACTTGTAGCATCAAAATCATGAACAACTTCACAGTAGTCATTGATCTTGATAAGCCCTGATTCATTAAGCGGCAGATCACTATTTTCAAAAACATTATGACCGCTTCCAGCAGGAATAAACATGGTAAAATCAGATTCAAGTTTACTCTCATCTTCAAAAACAATACCGTCTGCTTCAAATTTTGTAATCTTTTTACCAAAATGGGTATTGATATTGAGCTTTTTAAAGAAGATATCCATCATCTTAAGTGCCTGTTTTCCCATTCTTGCACCCGGTTCTGCCATAGGAGCAAAAAATGTCAACTCAAAATCATCTCGAATACCGAGATCTCTGAGTTGGTTATCTACATTGAAAAGAACTTCAAATGCAGGACCGCCACGAACATTAGATGGATCTTTTGGATTGCCTCCAAATCCCATGGCAATTTTCCCACTCCCTTTTTGAATAAGCGCATCAATACGCTCTTTGATCTGGAGTGACTCTTCCGGTGCACCGCAGATTGATAAAAAGTGTTCGTTTCCTTCGTGTTTTACTTTCCCTGAACCCATTGCAATAATGAGATATTCATACGCAAATGTATGCTCTTTACAATAGACTTTGGACTCTTTTGTTTTGATGGAAGTAACTTCATCAATTACCAGTTCAAAACCGTGAGCTTTTTGCAGATCAGCAAGAGGCACACACATATCTTCAAACGTACTCTCTCCTGTTGGAATCCAGATAGAGGTCGGATAGATATAAAAATAGTCTCTGTTACTCACCAAAGTAACCTGATAGTTCATCTTTCTTAAATGAATTGCAGCATCTACACCGGCAAATCCACCGCCTAAAATAAGCACTTTTTTCATAGTTCGATTCCTGTATAATGTAAATTTATAAAAAATATTACAATAATTGATGTTAAAACTATATTAAGAGAGTGAGTTTCATCGTCATATTTATTTTTTATTGATAAAGTAAACGGCAAGCATAGAGAGCGCTCCACCGATAATAATGTGTAGTTCTATTGGCTCATCCAAGAGTATCCAAGCCCAAAAGAGAGCAAACAGCGGGACTAAAAACATAAATGAGCTTGTCTTCTCACTGCCTAACTTGCCACTGGCAATAAAAAAGATGGTCGTGGCTATTGCCTGACCAAAAACAGCAAGGTAGATAAGTGCCACCCAAAACTCAGTGCCCTGATCAAAGACGGCACCAAGATCAGCATCTTTGGCATATAAAAAGGTAACGACTGTTGCTATAAGCGAGATAGCAAAGCTGTAGTGCAGGGGATGAATGTGTCTTTGTGAGTGTTGTGAGAGCAGTGTTACTCCTGCCCAGATGGTTGCACAGAGTAAAAAGTAGAGATTTGAGGAGTTTAAAAAGTGTGAAAAATCATTGAGTTGCAGTAAAATATAGCCACCTAGAAGTCCTAAAAGCAGACCAAAATATTGTCTTGTTTGGAGTTTTGTACGAAAAA
>Ga0256843_1001791_pt1 | contig 16382 bp, 12 predicted proteins | sample AlvinellametaG_FD_191572 | JGI IMG/M metagenome (GOLD analysis project Ga0256843, IMG submission 191572) | Pompeii worm associated microbial communities from hydrothermal vent at the East Pacific Rise, Pacific Ocean - Alvinella | ecosystem: Host-associated > Annelida > Integument > Unclassified ... | reverse complement strand
TATGTATATCATATCCCTTTCCAAACCTTACAGATAAGGGAATAGCACCATATAAACCACCTAAAAAAGTTTTTAAGGATTGTGGAAAATTATAATATACTGTACGGTATTGGTGTATAAATTCTTCTATATTCATTTCACATCTCCTAATAATAATAATAATATCACTTATAACCTTAAACTATAAACAACATCATATAAAATTATTACAAGTTTAATACTTTAAAAAATAATTTAGTTCGTACTTCACTATCAAAATTATCAAATTTCATAAAAGACCTTACTGACATGTCTAAATAATTATCGTCTGAAAATGTTTCAATTGCTTTTTTCAACTCAATAATATTATTAGGAACAATTAAAAAAGCCATATCCATATTATCATCTAACATTTCTTTAACAGCATCTAAATTCGTTGCGATAACGGGTAAACCAGCAGACATTGCTTCAATTATTACACCTGGATACCCTTCTCTTAAAGATGGAAGTATTAAAACATCATATCCCGATAAAACCCGTGTAACATTATTGGAGTCGAGTATACCTTGATAATTTACATTATATTTATTAAAATAACTTTCTGTATAGTTATCACCCAATATCCCATATAAATCTATTATATAATCATTTAACAATAAATTTGAAGCTTTACATAAAGTATCAATTCCTTTCTCTTCAGTAATCGCCCCTATATAAACAAATCTTTTATGAAATTTTTGATCAGTATGATAAAAAGATTTTTTTCTCACATTTGGAAACCAAAAAGTGTTTGGATTAAACTTCTTAAAATATTCTACTAAATATTTTGTTTCAAAAAAGTTACATGATGAATACTTTAAAATAATTTTGATAATCACTTGTTTAATAATAGAAGAATTTTCATAAATTTCTATAAAATTCCCAGCAAATTTTCTTAAACTAAAATGTTTACCAAAAAGTTTTGAAATAACTAAAGCAAAAGGTGCAATAAAAAAATAATCATTTGCTGTTCCATGTAATGATATATAAGTAGCTTTTTGTGTTTTTAAAAATACAAGAAAAAGTATTTGAATATACGCATATAATTTATTATTGTAGTTAGCTTTATTCGTATCAATAATTTCATAATCTATATTATGTTCATTACAATAATCTATTAAGTTTTCAAATAACACTATTACTCCACCTGTCAAATTAGGATCATTTACATTTTTTTTTGGACCTAAAAATAAATATTTCTTTTGCATAATATATCCTTAAAAATTTTACAAATAATAACATCATATTATATATAATAAACTAATGTCTTTGTAAGTATTTAGCATTTTAATTGTCAATATGGTACAATAAACAAACAAGGAGCTTCATTATGAAGAATTTTATCAATAAATACACTATTAGTATAATTTTATTACTACTTACTGTATTGTTTATTACTAAATATAACCAATCTGACATACAAGTTTCACAAAATATAGCAACCTATTCAGGAAAAGTCATTCCTTTAAACTATACAAACTCTACATTATTAAATAATTTCAATAAAAAGAATATAGATGAATACCAAACAGCAGCTGGCACCTATAACCTTCAAACTATAGCTTCCGAGATCACATCTACTATGCTTAGCGCGTTTAATGGTTCTTCGAAAAGGACATTACCACTTGCAGCAAATTGGAATATAGGTATTCCTGAGTATAGTGATGGACTAGACCCTCTCTATATGATCAATAGATTTACTTATGGAGAACATTTAGTTCCTAGTTGGAAGCTTGATCCTTATTACAATAATACTATAGGATTAAGCTATTATGAAGTATCCATAAAAAAAGCTGCAGAGCTTGGTCTACCTTTAGTCTTTTTACTCCCATCTCCAGAATCTGCTCTTACAAAAGATGATATTTACTTCAGCATGGATAAAACGCAAAATCCTAATGTCATTACTGTCAATGGGACAGTACTTCCAAAACTCAGCCCATTTGGTCCAGACAGTTTATGGAATGAGGTGGGAAAACAATGGAGTACAACCACCCTTATAGCACAACTGCAAGAGTGGTATCCTAATCCACCTTTGGTAATATTTATAGATGAAGATAGTTCAAAAAAATTAGCATGGAGTAGTCTTTCCACATCATCTCGTTACCTTTTACAATATTCAACAAATAACTCTAATGAGTTTAAAAAAACACTTGTAAATGCAAAATGGTTAGAGAAATACCGTCAACTCCATGAAGGATTTAAACAAGGCTTTACTAAAAAATCATGGAAAGAAAATGTCAAGTTTGTCACTAGAAACCAACTTGCATCAAATATGGGTGTTACATCAGACTGGATGAACAATGCTACAACAACAAACCAGTATGCTAATATCTGGCCACTTACTGCAGATGGAGTTACCATTAACTTCGACCTAAACGACAATAAAACAGATACTACAAATGAGCCATATACACTTTTAAATAACCTTCCATTTATGCTTGAAGAAGCAAAAGGACTCAGCCCAAACTTCACTTACCAATTAAGTATAGATGCAAATCAAAAGATAAATAATCCACAAAGATACAGAGGCTTTGCACAGTTTGCTCTTTGGTTTTTACGACCTAGTATCATACGTCAAACACCAAATAAAACTACAATAGATGAGATAAATCCACTTTTTCAAGAAGTAATAGATTCTGTAGAACTTATACATAATAGTAATGTACTAGCAGACTTTTGGACAAATGGAAAACTGGTAAGCACCGGCGGCAGTAACTATACTCAAAACATACCTACAAACTACCAAAGTGTTCCTCGAGAATTTTTACTCAAAACAAATGCTATGGCTTCAGTATGGGCTTTTACTTTAAAAAAAGGTGTAGCACCGAATAGAGAGTGGCTTATCTATATACAATCTCCCGAAGAAAATTTGACAGATATTACTGTGACTGTACCAGACTTTAAAGATATAAGTTTAGATGCCACTCAAGAAGGGAATTTTTATACTTTAATAGAATCAACAACTCAAAATATTACTAAGATTGAAACTAATACAAGTTCACTAAATTCTTCGTTTTCTACACCATCAGATACAAACACTTCAACTACAACAGACTACATCAGTCCCTATTTAGAGACTATTACACTTCCACAATGTGACACGACAAATCCAGAGGTACAAATCATTAGTTCAAATGCTGATTGGAGTCATATAAATGATTTAGATAAAACTATTTTCTGCGTAAAACCTGGTGATTACTCTGATCTTGGAAATATAAAACTTACAACTTCTGGTACAAAAGATAAAGAACGATACATAGTTTTAGATAATGGCAATAACATACATCCAGGAAAATTAAATAAATCAGAACTCGCTAAAGTAGGATTTATTTTGCAGGATACTAATTACTGGATTATTGATAGAATGGCATATTGGGAAAGTCTAAATACTTTAAATCCAATACAAATTAGAAACTCTGATTATAATATCATCAATAGATATTTTATGCATAATGTAGGGAATGGAATTTATCTCTTTCCTGAGTCAAGTAATAATACAATTCAAAACTGTCGTATTGAACGTACTAATATTAATATTCATTATGATAGGGCTGCAATAGGCTTAGCTAGTGATAGTAAATACAAAGAACAAGAATTAATAACCATTAAAAACACTAAAATTCTTAATAATGAAGTTTATAATTTTGTTGATGGATTTCAAGCAATAAGAAGCGGATGGTATGATAATGGAGTACTTAAATTCTCAAACAATGTCAACTATGAAGGGACTATTATTGATAATAATATTTTCTATATTGACGATACTATTTATACAGATTGTCAAGGAAATCATACTATAACTGGGAATTGTGCATATGCAGAAAATGCTATTGACCTTAAAGCAGGTTCAAATAATCCGAATAATCCAATGATAATTTCAAATAATAAAATGTGGGGATTTAGAGAAGCAGATAAAACAAATAGTACTTTGGCAGATCCAGGAGTAGCTATGCCAATTCACTATAGTGTTAATAATATTAAAATCGAAAATAATATTATATTTGACTCAGATATTGGCATTGCCATTACTAATACACTGCCTGATAAAACTTTTACATCTGAAAATATTGTCTTAGATCATAATATTTTTTCTTCAATACGAAAATATGCTATTGATATTGACAACTCTTCAAAAGTACAAATAACAAATAATATACTTACAAATTTTGTATCAAAAATAGAAGATACATTTGATTATAAATATTGGTTAATTTGTGTTAATTCATCAGACTTTAATATCTCAAATAATCTTATTTCAGAAACAGATAATAGATCTGCTAGAATTAATAATGGACTAAATTCATCAACTATATCTAATAACCAGCTTTTTCATAGCTTACCAGGAGAGTTACCCATATTAAGCTATGATAACCTTACAACTAATCCAACAGATACGTTTAAAAACTATACTTTTAAAAACAATATTTTTACTAATCAGCCTACTATTGTCGAACTCAATAATATAATACAAAACTAAATCTATTTTTGATAAGCTAAATTAAAGCTTATCAATATTTACAATGAATTGTTAAAAACTAACTAAAACTTGAATAACATCATAGTTTAAAATTTTCTTCAGAGAATTGAATTTTAACAGAGATATATCGTACTGCCACAATAGCTTATTTACATGTAAGTTTTTTTACATAATATAGGTAATTCCTCTCCCCTAAAAGATAAAACAAAAGATTTACTTTATTATCAACCATATCTAGATTATTTTAAAAACTAAGAAAATACTATCTCTTCCTTATCTTTTTTATTTTCATTATCTAATCCAATAATATTTTTGATTCTTCTCAATCACATATTTAAAAGATTTAGTTAATCTACCCGTAACTAATATATTAATATAATTTTTATCATGAGTAATAGAGAAGATTAGATTTCAAAGTTATAAGTAGAATCTGCAATTTTTTTATTGGGAAAAGTGTTTTTGTACATTGCAAATAGTGTAATAGTATATTCTTTATATATAATACATTGTATACTTTAAACATATTTTATTCTATAACTTAATATAACTTTTCTGCACCTCTTCGCTCCCCCCCCTCAAAAAAAAGAGGTAGAAAGAAAAATAATGTTTTTATTTGCATGAGTAGTAGATTCTTTGATCTAATTTTTTTGTTGACTATTTTCTATGTATGCTATTAAAAAAACTAAACCATACAATAAATACTTACTACTATATGAGACTAATGCTAAGTCCATAAATAATAATATTATAATAAAAATTAAAAAAATGATTTTGATTGTATTACTTTTGATTTTCAATGCATTCTTAATCAAAAAATAATACATTAAATAGTAGAATGTAAATCCTACTAAACCTACATTAGCTAATAACTCCATATAATTATTGTGTGCATAAAGATGAAGTGTATTTAGTTGATAAAAAGTTGCTAATCCATGTCCAAAGATTGGCCCGTCTTGAAATACAGACCATGCCTGTTTAATCAAATATTCACGTTCATATGTACTCCCACGGTAAGCATGTCCAGAAATCTGCGTTTGAAAAGCAGAAAAACGATATATTACATGATCAAACATTATGTTTAATTCACTAATATCAATATAGTTTATTAGAATAAAATATGCTACTATTAACAATACTAACAACTGTATTAACTTTTTTTTATCTTTTAATAATAAAATAATAAAATAACTTAAAAGCAATATTGTGGCAAAAATAATTCCTTTCTTTGAAACAGTTGTTATCACAGTGTAATATGCTAATAAAATATTTATAAAATGAAAATATATTAAATATTTCTTATTTAATATAAATGTATAAATTATACTTATAAATATAGAAAATAACATTATACTTGCTAACCCATTCGCATTACCCATAGTTCCCATTGTTCTATACCCACTCGTAATCGCAAATGGTGCACTGACAATTCCAAAAAGTAATACATAATTTATAAATGATGCAATTAATATTCCATTCATAAAATAATAATATAAATTTAATTTTTTTAATACATTATAAATGATTATCATATTAAGAAAAAATAAAAATAGCTGCAATGCTTTAAATGAAGAAACTGAAAAATCTACTCCAATCAAAGAGCTTAGTAAGCCAACAATAAAAAAACTTCCATATAGGTATAAAAGACCATTCATTGTAAAACTATAATCTTTTTTTATAAAAAAGAATATCAAAACAGAAAGTAAAAATAAAGCATCAATGTAATATGTTATTGTATTATAATTTTGCTTGAAAATTATTATTGCAATAATATATACACTAAGTGTTATCCCAACCACATTTCTTAAAATATTTTTCATGTTTTATACTTTTATAGTCATGGCTAAATTAAATTATATCTTGAATAACATCTTCTATCATCCATTGCTGAGGATTAATACTACCACTATGCCACTTTAATTCAGAATCCCAATATCCTTCACATTTATCATATGCTTTCATTGTATAATCATAACTAATTTCTACTATTAAGGGATGATTTTCAGTATCAAATACAAAATCATAAGCTAAACTTTGAGCACCTAACTTCTTAGATATATCTAGAGAAATTTTTACACATCTTTCATCAATAGAGTTTTTAGAATAATCTATAATACCGCTACCAGAAGCTCTAAAATCATTCTCTCTACAATATCGTTTTATACCAAATGCCTTATTACCAGCTGTAACTATTCTAAGATCAAAACTATTATTTGGAATAAATTCCTGGAAATAAACATATCCACTTTCTCTACAGGATAAATTTTCTAATTCAGTTTTTATAAACAGCCGTCCTATAGATTTAGCAAAAGTATAAAAACTAGATAATGTTTTAGTTCTCTTAAATAACTTATATTTATCTTGCATTAAGACAAGTCTGTTAACGGGAGAAAAGCCATATTTAAATGCAATATTAATTAATTTATATGCATCCTCCTTATTATTTATAAGTTTAACATTACTCGCACCTGCACCTGTACTCAACTTAAAAACTTTTGGATATGAAGTATTTTTTGCCCATGCAAGCGCACTTTTTTTATCATAAAATATAAATGTAGAAATAAAAGGTGCTTTAATTGCCTCTAACAAATATTTTTGTCCTACTTTATCATCATAATGCCAACTAGTAGAACTATTTGGAAAAACAACTTTTCCTAATTTTTCTAATGAATATGTTAATTGTTTAGCAAACTTCCTTGTTTTATAATCACCAAGAGACCAATTCCACAACAACGCATCACAATCTTCTAACTCTTGTATTATGTTATTATCAAAACAATTTACAATTTTATATTCAACTGCATTTTCTTTACAATATTTAATCCAACGCTCACTAAAACTATTTTCGATATGATGTATAGCTAATTTCATTACTTTCCTTTTATATTTTCACACCAAATACTAACTTAACTTGTTTAAGTGTCGGTATTCTAGGGTTTCTAACAAAACCTTCTAGCATTCTTTTTTTACTCCAAAATATTTTATACAGATTATAATATATTTGCTTTTTTGGTATCCATTTAGGAATAGATATATTCTTATTTTTGACAACTCCATTTTCAAAAACTGCAGTTTCATACGTGACATTTAACTTTTCATCTAAATTAACTATAACTGTTTGTTTATTTGATTTTAATTGCTTTTTTGTTGAATTGTTTGAAAAAGATGTTCCATCATAAGAAGAAGGAACATCAAAATCAGGAAAAATAAAATTTCCAATACCATAAAAAATTTTCTTCTTTTTATAAGTTTCAATACTTTGTATTACATGAGCATGGTGTCCAATAATTAAATCAGCTCCAGCATCTATAATCATATGTGCAATTTTTACATCAGTTGCTTTGGGATAAATAATTTCTTCATCACCCCAATGCAAATTTACAACAATAAAATCAACATTATTCTTGCAGCCATTTATATCTTTTATAATCAAATCAATATCTAAAATTGCACTTCCATTCATAATTTCAGAGCCAAATACAGGATGAGTTGATGGACAAGAATAACCTAAAAAAGCAATTTTTTTATCTTCTGAAGTTATTACCAATGGATTGTTATAATTATTTTTTTTATTTCCAGCACCAAAATAACCTACATCATTTTTTTCTAAATAAGAAAGTGTTTTTTTAAACGCTTCTTCACCATAATCCATAATATGATTATTTGCTAAATTAACTGCTGTTGGCATCTTTTTAAATGTTTCTAGTATATTTGGAGTATCAACACCTAAATTTATTTTATTTTTTGCTGGAATACCTTCTCTAGATAAAGCATATTCTAAATTAAAAATGTAATCACCTAACTCTATATCTACATCATATGAACGGTCTAAATAAACATCACCTAATAGTTTCATTAAATTCTTTCCCTCTGATAAAATTTTAAACTTTATATAACTTATTTTTTCACTATCTAATATTAAAATATTAATATTATTTTATTATAATGCTTTAACAACATATTCCACAATCCGCTTAGATGAATGAAAATCTTGATAAAAATGAAATCTATTTGTTATCTTAATCCGTTCATTTAAATAAAGATCAGGACAATCAGAAAATTTGTTTATCCAAATTAAAGCTTCATTCCAGTTTTTTATTTTAGGACCAGGCGTTACTTCATTATAATCATAATAAAAAGTTCTATCATTTATTATATATTCAGCATGATCAAATGGTGCAAATATAATCGGTCTACCCGTAAGTAAGAAATCAAAATATATACTAGAATAATCAGTAATAAGGATGTCATAATATTTCAATTCCTCTTGTAAATCAACATCATTAGAAAGTAGAATAATACTCTTAGTCTTTTTCATATTTTCAATCAGTTTCTTATTTGGTATATTTAAGGGATGAAGTTTAACATAAAGTTTGGAATTAGTTTTTAGTAAAGAACTTTCAATATGTTCAATTTCTTTAATTGAAAAAATATCTAAAACTTTGTTCTCGTTATCTCTTCTTAAAGTTGGGGCATACAAAATTTTTTTTGATTTATTATTTAAATGACTATTAGCTAAGATATCATTTCTTGGATAACCCAAAATTTTTATTTTTTCTTCTTTTATCAAAAAGGCAGATGAAAACGACTTTTTATCCTCTTCTGAACAAGCCGTTAATAAATTATATTTTTCTTCATAGAATGGGAATAAAATATTAATCATTTTCCTTCTACTTTGATATTTTAACTTTGTTTGAGCAAAATGACTATCATGTAAAATTTTTTTCAAAGGAGCACCATGCCATAACTGAACTTTATAAATTGATGGATGTATATTAAAATAATGAAGATCCCCACTAATTGCTTGTGTAACAAATAATACTTTTGCCCTCATTGAATAATATATTGCTTTCATAGAATATGCCAAATAGACTTCAAAACCTTCATTCTGTAACTTTTTTAATATAATTTTATCTTTAGTTATCCATATTCCTCTAATATCTGTATTTTTCTTTATATATTCAAACAAATACCTACTATTATCTGCATATCTATGCCCTCCCCATGAGCCAAAAATCCATATTTTTTTATTTTTAGGAACAATAAAAGAAATCCAATAAAGTAATAAATTAGTTGTATATTTTATCAGTGTATTTAATTTATTTTTCATTTATAAAATTCCTATTCCAAATCTTGTTTTAATTGTGATAAAATAGAAAATGCTATATTTAAATCTTCTGGGGACACAGATAAAAAATTTTTTAAAGATTTTTTCAGTTGGGTTGAAGAAACATTTTTAGTTCTTTCTAAGTATATTACATCACAAAATTCTTTTAAATAATCAAATTCTCCCTTCCAATCATCACCAATAGCAAATGCATCAATTCCATAGGACTTAATATCTAAGATTTTTTGCTCCCAATCTTTTTCAGGTATTACCTGATCAACATATTTAATTGATTCTACAATCTTAGCTCTATGCTCAAAGGGGATAAGAGATTTTTTTTTCTTAAGACTATTAAATTCATCTGTAGATACTGCGACAATCAGTTCCTCTGTCATTGCTTTCAAACGTTTTAACAAATTTAAATGACCAATATGAAATAAGTCAAATGTTCCATATGTTATGAGTTTTTTATATTTTTTCATTTAATTTTCCTTTTTTAACTTGGTATTTTTTTTAAAATATAAAGTAGTAAAAAAATATTTAACAGTACACCGACTAATGCATACAAACCAATACTAACATAAAAATTATTGTACAATATATATCCTAAATATAAAGCTAGTACTCTTGTTAAAAGAGATATAATAGTAAAGTTTAATGAAAACTTTTGTAGTCCTAGAATTAGTACTGTAGTTGTAGATGGAGGATTTATAAATAACATAATTGACCATACAAATAAAAGTTGATAAAACACTGCAGATATACCCCAACTAGTTCCAAATAAAGAATAAAATATTGGTTTAGCGAATATAGCAATTAATAAAAATGGAATGATTCCTATTTTAAATAAATTAAATGTCGTCTTTAAAAAAAGTTTTCTTATACTTTCACCTTTACTAAATATTTTTGCTGCTTTTTGATAATAAACATTTCTAATAGAACCACTTATTAGTGAAACAGGTGCCATTAAAACACGATTTGTCAATGCATAATAACCTGCAATTTCAAGTGAGTAAAAAGTACTTAATAAAACAACAGGTGCATTAGTAGAAAGAGCATTAATTAATGAAGCAAAACTTTGATATTTCGGAAATTTATCATAATCTTTGGCATTTTGTTTCATTTTATCAGTTGAAATATTTGCTAAAACAATTGTATTCATAATAATCGCTTTTCTAATTAGATAAAATGTTGCTATTGTAGATGCAATGAGATTTCCCCACACTAATCCCCCAGATAAATTTAACAATGTTTTAAAGCTAATTTGAGTACTAACTGCTATAGTTGATCTCAAAACAACTGATTTACTTAAATGTCTATAAAATTCATATCTACTATTCCAAGAGGACATAATTTGATATAAACCACTTATAAATACACCTAATGGTACAATCCATAAAAAAGTTGAAAATTCATCTGTCATCAATGAATTTATCATATCTTTAAAAATAAATATAAATATAAATATAAATAATGACATTAAAAAAGTAATAAAGATTGATAAGTATAATAATGCTCTAGCGTCTTCTTCAGATTCTGGTAAGAGAATAGCACTTTCATATCTCCATGAAGAAATTATACTTAATGGACCTATTATAGCTAGATATAATGAAAATACACCAAATTCTTCGGCATTGTAAATCCTTGTTAGAAAAGGTGTAGCTCCAAACATAATACCTTGAGATAATGCTGTACCAGACATCAGTGTAATGACATGAAGAACAAAAGTATGTTCCTTAATTTTATTAAAAAAATTTATCATTTACAAAAAGAACTCTCTGTACCATTTTACGAACTCGCCAATCCCATCAGAAAGTTCTGTGTTTGGTTTATATCCAAAATTATTTATAAGTCCACTAACATCTGCATACGTAGAAACCACATCACCATCTTGCATTGGCATATAATTTTTTTCGGCTTCTTTCCCTATAGCTTTTTCAATAGTTTCAATAAATTCCATAAGTGATACTGGTTCATTATTTCCTATATTATATATTCTATATGATGCTGATGAGCTTGATATATCTGGATCATTTGCATCCCACTCTTCATTTGGTTGTGCTGGATTATCTATTACTTTTATAATTCCATCTACAATATCATCTATATAAGTAAAATCTCTACTCATTTTTCCATGATTAAAAACATTTATAGCTCTATCATTCATAATAGCATCAGTAAAGAGCATAGGAGCCATATCTGGTCGTCCCCATGGTCCATATACCGTAAAGAAACGCAATCCGCTTGTTTGGATACCATATAAATGAGCATAAGTATGTGCCATCATCTCATTTGATTTTTTAGTAGCAGCATAGATACTGACCTGATGTTCTGTTTTATCAGTAGTTTTAAAAGGTTGAGATTTGTTTAAGCCATATACAGAAGAACTTGATGCATAGCACAGGTTTTTAACTCCATAATTACGACAGCCTTCAAGTATATTCATAAAACCGACTACATTACTATCTATGTATGCATGAGGATTTTCAAGAGAGTATCTTACACCTGCTTGTGCAGCAAGATTCATCACAGCATCAAATTGCTGCGTTTGAAAGAGTATATCCATTGCATCTTTATCAGCTAAATCAATTTTAAAAAATGAGTGTTTTTCATATACATGAGAAGGAACTTCTTTATTTTCTTCTATCTCTTCTTTATTTATGCCAAGTTCACCCAGTCTTGCATATTTTAGGTTAACATCGTAATAATCATTGATATTATCTATTCCTACTACTTCATCACCTCTTGCCAGGAGCTTTTTTGCAAGTGCATGACCTATAAATCCTGCTGTTCCTGTTATTAAGATTTTCATTATTCTGCTCCAACTTCTTGCAAATATTGATTAAATCCAACATCATATTTTGAATTTTTTTGAATAAATTTTTTATTTCTTATCCATTGGATATCTTTTCGCACTTCTTTAGCTGGATTACCAGCTAACACTACATGTGGTTCATAAAAACGTTTTGTTACAACAGAACAAGCTGCCACAATACTTTCAGAAGGGATAGACGTTTTTTTTGTGATATATACTTTCTCTCCAATCCATACATGATTACCTATAAAAACTCCATCAGAATGATCTAAGTATTCACCTGTTTTTTTATTAAATATAAGATGTGGTGAATCACCGCATCTTATTGTAATTGAATTAGAAAATAAACAATTATTTCCTATAATTAATTTATTATTATGATTATCTAACAAAAATCTCCCCCCCCCACCCTCAATGGAAAAACCAGAATCTATAATTAGCGTACAGTTATTAGCAGGGGTATGATTACCTATTCTTATAGTTAAACCTTTTAAAGCAACAGAATCTTTAATAATTATATTATTATTATTACCATTTACTGTTATGTTTATTTTACTTGGATGATCTGATTTTCCTATTTTTATTATATTATCTATACCTTTCACATAACCATTTATCGATATATTTTCACCGAGAATAGAACTATTTTTATCTAAATTAATTTCAAATTCATTCATACTTTTTTCTCCTATAATTAGCATATTATAAACTTGTAATAAGCCTATTTACTTCTCCCGCAATATAATCATCAGTTGACCTAAAATGTACATCAGCCATAATTTCTTTAGCAATTTTCCAATCTTGCTTCATATACGAAGATTTTACAAATTCAATCATATTTAATGCAGAATTTAAATCATCATTTTTTAACAAATATGGATAATCATTACTCAAATAATAACGACTATCACTTTCAAATTCAGGTACAATTATACATGCTCCACATTTTGCAGCCGTAAAACCTTTTAAAAATGGCTTAAAACCATCAATATCACGTCTTTGCCTTACTGCATAGTGAAAATTATACCTTTTCAAATGCTCAATCCAATCTCTAGAACGTGTTTTTGTATTTGTAAGAATAAAATCAACTTGACTTGACAACTCATTATTCCATTTAGCATTTAACAATTCGCCAAAATATCCAATTTTCACATCCTTAGGTTCTAATGAAATCAGAGGAATATCTGGATCTGTATGATGGGTAATAATATGTGTATATTTATTGGGATACTGATTTTTATAATAAATACTTTGCGATATTGATGAAGCTATTAGAACATCTATAATTTCAACGATTGCTTCTTTTTCAGGATCATCAACAAAATCCACACAAATAATATTATTACCGGATTTTAACTTAAGCAATTCTTCTTCACTGACATCTTTTAAGAAGCCTTTGGTTAAAAAAACTATACTATCTTTAATCAATTCTAAATTATCCTCATTTGTATAAGTAATATCAAAATTATTTATCCTAGATTTAATTAACTCAGACAACTGATATCCTCTCATATAAGTTGATGCTACCTTTTCAGCCTTCTTTCGAAAAATCCAAACTAAATTTTTTCTCTTCAATTTCATCAATATAGATCCTTATTTTGTAGCATTTTTCTGAGATAAAGGTGATTGTTGATGTTCTAACTTAACAAAAAAATCATTTTTCCTAGTATTTCCATACTTAGAAGAAAAAACTTTAGGTCTGATATCATTTTTCCACATTAAATATGTTAAACCTGGCTGATCTCGATTACCATTTTCTTTTACAAATTCCCACCAACTGTTCATTAGCTTAGAAACAGAAGAGTTTTTGTGAGATCTCCAAATAAAACAAGCTTCAATCATACCACTGTTCTTTGGTACTTTTGCTTTTTTAAAATACTTATACTGCCCTATCATTTTTTTTGGCTCATGCCTAAAATTACTCATAATTGCAAGAAGTTCTGAATAAATATCACTTCTTTCAGGATGTTTCCATGCAACAAAATCCTCTAAAATTAAATTAGAAATTAATTTATTAAGATTACCTGTAAGATAAATATTTGCATCTATATACATAGAGTAGTCATAATTAGTCAGATAAATATGAGGTAATATTTTATATTTTCTATTAGATAAAATTGGATTATTTTCATAACTGTCAACAAGTATAGTTTTCCAACCAGGGATATCCCTATTAGTATTAGAAAAACAAATATAATCAATATTATCATCTACCATTACAGGTGTTTGCAATTTATCATAATCGCCAAATAATGCTGTATAAACGCAAACTTTTTGTTTAATCTTATAGTTTTTCTGATGATCCAACGTATATTCTTGAAAAATACTATCATTAAAATAACTATTTTGTAACTTTAAATTAGTTTGACGAACAAAATCATTACTATCAATTGCTTTATTCCAATAAAATTGCCATACAACTTCAGCTTCTTTATACTTTTCAAGCTGAATTAATGAAATAGCCTGTAACTGTATAAATAATTTATTATTTGGCCATTTATTAATCAATGCTTTAGTAAGTTTATATATAAGTTTAAATTCATTTTGTTGCATAAAATATTCAAGATTATTTTTTATATCAACAAAAAAATCTTGAATTTCATTCTCTTTTATGACTTTAATACACTCCATCCAATATATAACAGCCTTATTATATTCTATTTTTTTACGATAAGCTATAGCAAGTTTTTTACACTCATTATATGTACTACATTTCTTCAAATTTATATGATTTTTAAGCTCATAAATACTTTTTTTTGATAAACCAAGCTTCTTTATACATAACTCAATATTAAAATCAATAATATTTTTTAATTCTGGCTTGTCATTAGAAGCTTCTATATATATATTTAATGCTTCTTGATAATTTTTTTGCCTAAATAATTCATTGGCATTTTTTAATAATACTTTATTTTCAATCATTATTATTATTTCCTTTTATAATTTTTAATATTTTTCTTCTCAGTTTTTTTGTAAAAGTTGGTCTTGTATGAATTGCAAACTCAAGAGCATCCCACTCTTTTTTAACTAACTTAGCATCTATTGCATTATAGATTTTATTATGTTCTGCTTCTGAAAGTTGAATTTTTTGCCAATGAAATTCAGCATATATCTTATCTAAAAGCTTTAAATTATCATCTTCAATCAACTTTTGTAAAATTTGATATTCCGCTCCTTCTACATCCAGTTTTAAAATTATTTGTGAATAAACTTCAGATTGCTTTTTTATAAACTCTGACAAATCTACAGATAAAACAGATATTAATGGACATTCTGAATTATGTACTCTTTGTTTAATATCTATCACCTTTTCTTTTATAATAGAACTACCATCACTATCAATAGAATCAATCATTAAATTTACTATACCATTAGCATTACTAACTGCTTTTTTTATTAATTGCGTCGGTATTTCTTCATAATATTCCCATAAATCTGGATTTGGTTCAAATGTAATAACATCATAATCTGGATTATCTAACAAAAATTTTATTGCTGAACAACCATCATAACCACCACAATCAATAAATAATTTTTCATTTTTCTTCCTTATTGGGAGTTGATCCAGAATATTACTTTCCATTAATGCTTTTATTTGTTTTTTATATAATTCATTCTCTTTAGCTGTTTTATCTATAAGAACCTTTATAGACTTTTTTTCATTTTCTAGCTTTTCATTCAGCTCTTGCTCTTTTTGGGTTGTGAGTTTTTTCAGCGCTTCTAGCTCTTCTTTACTTTTAGTGAAGTTCTCTGTTACTTCTTTAACTTTTGTTTGTTCTTCTTGAAGTTGTTTTACTGTTAACTCTTTTGCTTGGGTAGCTTGTTTGAGTTTCTCTTGTAATTCTTGCTCTTTTTGGGTTGTGAGTTTTTTCAGCGCTTCTAGCTCTTCTTTACTTTTAGTGAAGTTCTCTGTTACTTCTTTAACTTTTGTTTGTTCTTCTTGAAGTTGTTTTACTGTTAACTCTTTT
>Ga0256843_1001790_pt1 | contig 16389 bp, 21 predicted proteins | sample AlvinellametaG_FD_191572 | JGI IMG/M metagenome (GOLD analysis project Ga0256843, IMG submission 191572) | Pompeii worm associated microbial communities from hydrothermal vent at the East Pacific Rise, Pacific Ocean - Alvinella | ecosystem: Host-associated > Annelida > Integument > Unclassified ... | reverse complement strand
GACACAAAGTTCATCCTGATGTGCGTCTTATCGTAACACCGGGAACACAAAAAATTCTTCGCGAAGCGAATCATTTAGGCTATATTGACATTATTGTTGATGCCGGCGGTGTTGTTAGTAATCCTACCTGTGGTGCTTGTCTTGGTGGATATATGGGAATTCTTGGTGACAATGAAGTAGCGATCTCAACAACAAACAGAAACTTTGTCGGTCGTATGGGAAGCCGTAGCTCAAAAGTATATCTTGCAAACTCCGCTGTTGCCGCTATTTCAGCAATTACAGGATACATCAGCGATCCGAGATAAACAGAGATTAAGAGTCTCATCCTAATTATGTTATAATCGTAATACTATTTTTATAAGGAAATTAACGATGAAACGTTTACTCTTACTTCCAGCACTTCTTTTAGGGAGTGCCTCTTTTGCAGCAGATGCAAAATATGAAATTTCTCCAATGGTCGGATATAACTTCTCAGAAGGTAATATTCAGTTAAAAGATGACGGTTTCTTTACCGGGGGTGTAGAGGTTCAGGTAAACTCTTCTGATTCAAAACTCAGCCCTGAAGTTTCTCTCTTCTATACACATAACGCTGACTATACAAATACTTCTGTACAAAGTGATATTGCCCGTGCAGCAATCAACGGTGTCTATACCTTTGATCCGCTTAACAAAATCATCCCTTTTGTAAAACTCGGAGCAGGATATGAAGCTGTCAAAAATGATACTGCCTCAAATCGTGATGGTCTTTTTGCCGATGCCGGAGCAGGGATCAAGGTTCCATTTAGTGACTCTTTCGCATTCAAAGCAGAAGCTATCTATCTTGCAAAAATTGCCCGTACACAAAATGAGTATTCAGACAACAACCTCATAACACTTGTCGGTTTAACCTACTCATTTGGTGCAATGAAACAAAAAGCGGCACCTGTTGCAGCGGCAGCTGTTGCGGCAGCAGCCGTAGTAGAAAGTGACAGTGACGGTGACGGTGTCTATGACAAACTTGACAAATGTCCAAACACTCCGGCGGGATCAACTGTAGGAGCAGACGGATGTCCTATTAATATGGATGATGATAATGACGGTGTTTTAAACAGTAATGATCTCTGTCCAAATACTCCGGCAGGTCAAAAAGTTATGAAAAGTGGTTGTCCTGCAATTATCAATCTCCATATTAATTTTGAGAGAGACTCGGCAAAAATTCTTCCGTCTGCAGATACAAAACTTGACAAATATGCAGCATTCTTAACCAAAAACAGAAATTATGCTGCAAAAATTGTCGGATATACAGACAGCAGAGCAAGTGCTGCATACAATAAAAAACTCTCTCAAAGACGTGCTGAAGCAGTCGTTGCAGCATTGATTCAAAGAGGAGTTAAACCTGAACAACTCTCAGCTATCGGTATGGGTGAATTAAACCCTGTTGCAAGCAATGCTACAGCAGAAGGTCGTGCACAAAACAGACGTATTGAAGCAGAACTTACGCTACAATAAACAATAAAAAATCTTCTATGCAAAGAGATGCTTTTTTTCTCTTTGCATACTTTTAACTTTTTCCTAATAAAAAATCACTAAAAAATCACTCTTCTTGTGCTATAATCGCATACTTATTTTTTTACAAGGAACATTTAACGATGAAACGTTTACTCTTACTTCCGGCACTTCTTTTAGGAAGCGCCTCTTTTGCAGCAGATGCAAAATATGAAATTTCTCCAATGATCGGATATAACCTCTCAGAAGGTAATATCGGTATGGACAGTGATGGCTACTATATGGGTGGTCTTGAACTTCAGGTAAATAGTGCTGATTCAAAACTAAGCCCTGAGCTTTCAGTTTACTATACACATGATGCTGACTATGAAAACAGCTCAAAAGATACAGATATCCTCCGTCTTGCTTTTAACGGTGTTTATACATTCGATGCACTTAACAGCGTTGTACCGTTTGCAAAACTTGGTGCAGGATATGAAACAGTAAACAACGAAATCGCTTCAAATCAAGATGGTTTCTTTGCAGATGCCGGCGCAGGGGTAAAAGTACCTTTTAGTGACTCTTTTGCATTCAAAGCAGAAGCTATCTATCTTGCAAAAATAGGAAGCTCTCACAATCAGACAGCAGATAACAATCTTATGGCGCTTGTTGGTTTAACTTACTCTTTTGGAGCAGTTGAGCAAAAAGCTGCTCCTGTAGTTGCAGCTGTTGTTGCAGCACCTGTAGTTGTTGCTGCTATAGTAGAAGTAGACAGTGATGGTGATGGCGTTTATGATAAACTTGACCAATGTGCAGATACACCTGCTGGTTCAACTGTTGGAGCAGACGGATGTCCAATCGCTTTAGATGATGATCATGACGGTGTTTTGAACGCTGATGACCTTTGTCCAAATACACCTGCTGGTCAAACAGTAATGAAAAATGGTTGTCCGGCAACTGTTGATCTAGGAATTAACTTTGAAAATGATTCTGCAGAGATTCTTCCATCAGCAAATGAGAAACTTGACAAATATGCTGCATTCCTAAAACAAAACAGAAACTACGCTGCAAAAATTGTTGGGTATACTGACAATGTAGGAAGTGCAAGCTATAACAAAAAACTCTCTCAAAAACGTGCAAATGCAGTTATGAAAGCATTGGTACAAAGAGGTGTTAACCCTGAACAACTTTCAGCTATCGGTATGGGTGAATTAAACCCTGTTGCAAGCAATGCTACAGCAGAAGGTCGTGCACAAAACAGACGTATTGAAGCAGAACTTACACTTAACTAAATGATTACCACCCCTTGTATCCTCTTTGCAGGTGGTAAAAGTTCAAGAATGGGAGAAGACAAAGCACTTCTCCCTTTCGCATCTTTCTCTACACTGGCAGAATACCAATACTCCAGACTCTCAAAAATTTTCACAACTGTTTATATCTCCTGTAAAGATGCCTCAATCTTTCCTTTTGAAGCAAATTTTATTGAAGATAGTAAAGAGCAGGAACTATATGCTCCTACAGCCGGATTTATGGCTGCATTTCAAGCTATTGAGGATGAAAAATTTTTTGTACTAAGCGTTGATTCTCCTTTTGTTCATGAAAAAATCATCCAACAACTCATAAATGCAGACAAAGAGACTTTTGATGCAACAATCGCAAAAACAGACGAAGGCATACAGCCACTTTGCGGAATCTACCATAAAACACTCCAAAAGCCTGTATCAAAGATGATAGAGGAGGATAATCACAGACTTGGATATCTGCTTAAAAGTGTAAAAACAAACTACTGCTATTTTCCTGATAGCTCCCCCTTTTTAAATATGAATCATCCCCATGAATATAAAAAAGCACTCTCTCTTATAAATTCTTTGCTATAATAGTAAAAAAGCAAAAAGAAAAGCCTATGAATTTAACACACCTGGATGAAAATCAGAGACCAAAAATGGTCGATGTAAGTGATAAGGAAGATACAACACGTGTTGCAGTAGCAAGCGGAAGTATTGAGATGAGTCAAGATGCTTACGATGCAATAGTTAATGAAAAAACAAAAAAAGGTCCTGTACTGCAAACTGCAGTTATTGCAGCAATTATGGGAGCAAAAGAGACAAGCAGACTCATTCCGATGTGTCATCCGCTCAATCTTAGCGGTATCAACTGCGACATAGAAGAGCAACCGGATCTACCCGGATTTAAACTGACTGTCACGGCAAAACTGACAGGACAGACCGGAGTTGAAATGGAAGCACTGACGGGAACATCCATCGGTCTTTTAACGATTTATGATATGGTAAAAGCGATCGATAAAGGAATGATTATTCACAATGTTCAACTCGAGAGTAAATCAGGAGGAAAAAGTGGAGACTTTAAACGATAAACTCAAAGGAGAAAAACTTGAGCTTCAGTATCCTTGCAACTGGTGCTATAAAGTAATTGCCAGTGAAAAAGAAGCTCTGCAAAAAGCTGTCAAAGATGTTATTGACGAGAGAGAGCACAAGCTAAGTTCTTCAAACAGTTCCAAAACCGGCAAATATATCAGTATGAATCTTGATATGCTTGTTCACAATGAGGAAGATAGACAATTTATCTATGATGCACTCAAAAAGCATCAGGATATCAAAATGGTATTATAAGGAGTTTACTATGGAATTAAAAAAAGTTGAAAAAGCGTATAACAAGCGCTATAAAACAATAGAAAAAAGAGTAAGCAATGCATTTAACAGTGCCAAAATCGATAAAAAAAGCCTCTCTCTTGACGAGATCAAATCACTCACCAATATTTTCATAACAAAAGAGACACAAAAACTTGAAGAAGATGTAGCAAAACTTTTAGAACAAAAAGAGGCTATAGAACGTGCTTTGGAAAAAAAATCCGAAGAGCTTCAAGAGAAAAAATATGAAGTTTTCAATGCACTTGAAACTGAATTTAAAGAGGATGATTCACTTCTTGTAAAACTGCATCAAATCAAACTCCAATCCATTGATCTCTATGACATTCTCTCTGAGATGGTTGAGTCTGCAATTATTACTGCTCTTGAGAAAGACAGTGAAGGAGACATTAAAGAGGAGATCAAAGAGGTAATCAAAGAGATCACCTTTGAATCGATCAAAGAGGGTTCCCTCAATACAATCCGAATCCGAAAAATTCTCTCTACTATTTTGGCAACATCTATTGATATTGCAGAAGCGACACCAAATCGTGCAGAGAAGATTTTGGAAGCTACACTCAAAGGGATGCGTACAGGACTTATTCAATCCATTGACAGATTTAAAAAACGTCTGGCTTATATACCGGTAGAGGCAAAACATATTCTTATTGAAGATTATGACACTATTATGGAAGATCTCAACCAGAGTGATACACTCTTCTCTCAAGTTATTATTACACAGGCATCAGAGAGTTCTCAAGAGATACGAAAAACTCTTTTAGAGATCAACAATGATATGAAATATGATCTCCAAGAGCTTGTCCACATCTCAAAAGAGACTGCCGAAGCGATGAAAGAACGTTTTTCTTCTTTTGCAAAAGAGGCTGTAAAAAAAGCGGACAAAACATTAAACTCACCGAAAGCAAAAGAGGCAAAACGTATGGGTGTACAAGTCTTTAATATTGCAAAAACAGCTCTTGGAAGTGCCTTAAAATCGGCAAAAGACGCCATAGATAAAAAGTAGTTTAAAATAATAAATTATTATATTTAATTAAAAGGGTATTTCTATCTTTTTACTATAATTGACAAAGATTATAATAAAAAAGGATACCTTATGATGATACATCCAGCTACCGTTCACTTTGCTATGGTTCTGCCTGTTGTTGCTTCTGCTTTTGGCGTTGCCTATATGATAAACAGAAAAGAGATCTTCTCAAAACTTACAGCAAGAACAACACTTCTTGCTGCTATTGCCATGCTTGTTGTTTACTACACGGGGACACAGGCAGGTCCTCAAATATTTGAATACCTCAGCCCCGAAGGAAAACATGAGCTTTTAGAGCATAAAGAGCTTGGTCTCTATCTTGCAGTTGCTATGGGGATAATAGCGCTTATGCAGATTATCGGCTGTCGATTCAAAAAATTTCTTCTTCAGACATTTGCAACCATTTTACTTGTTGCTACGATGTTTACAACTTTTTTACAGGGAAAAGATGGAGGAGAGCTTGTTTATAACTACGGTATGCCCTTTAAAGCATATATGATAGAAGATTCACTCAAAGAGGCAGTACAAGAGGCAGAAGATGCTCAAGGGTGTGATGAGCAAGTTGAGATTTATGAAGATGCCATAGATGATATTAACTCTCTTTCAGAGGATATCAATGCTATCTATGGAAACAAACCAAAAACAGAAGAGAAGGATGAGGATGAATAAACAAGAACAACCTACAATAGACACAAAAGCCAAAGAAGCGATGCAAAAAGCTTTAGAGGCATACAAAAAGGATACAAACTCTGCAAAAGAGTTTTATCCCTCTTCCCAAGAAATTTCACTCTGGCTACAGACAAAGAAGTGCTCATGAAGATCTTATGTACAGATGTATTCGAGTCTCAGCTTAAAAACCTCTTAAATGAATATGCAAAAGAAGATTTTTCAGCAACACTACAGTATAAAATGTATCTTGACACTGTTATTTTAAATATGCCGACAAAAGTTCAGAAGTTCAAAAAGTCGATCTATTTTGACGATGAAAATATTAAAGACATTGAACACCAAGGGCACATAATTCCTTTCTATATTGATGAAAAAACGGATACTTATCTTATTTTGGGCATTGTAAAAAGATAAGTTTTTTTCATACTAAATAAGCTCAAATTATTATAAAAATTAGCTGCTAAAATATTATTTTTTTTTATATTTTTTAGCAGTTACCAATCGAAACACTTTCTTCCAACTATCACATTTTTATCTCAGTTTTCATAAGAAAAGTCCACTTTTTTTATAAAAAATGGCACAATGATTTAGTCAAACTCTTTGTTATATCAAAAAATATGCAAAGCGTACTAAAAGAAAAATTATGAAAGACAATCTTATTAAGGAGAAAATTGTGGATATTAAAAAATCTCAACAAGACGTCAACTCTTCAGATACAAAGAGTTCTAACGTCAGCAGAAGAGACTTTTTCGCAAAGACAGCAGCACTTGGTGCTACTGCACTTGCCGGAACCTCTTTACTCGCATCTGATGAAACAGGTGATCCTGCTATATTAGAACCTCAACCATGGGGAACAAAATGGGGAGATCCTATTACAAAAAATCTTTATGGTATGCCATCAAAATATGAGCATAACGTAACAAGAAGATACACAAAACTTCTCGCATCCGGAAACTTTCGAGCCTCTATCGCAGTTACTCCAATTCAAGAGTCCAGTGGTATCATTACGCCAAACGGTCTCTTTTTCAGCCGTTCACACGGTGGTGTTGCGCAAATCGATCCCAATGAACACAGATTGATGATTACAGGTTTGGTTGAAAAACCACTTGTACTTACAATGAAAGAGCTCAAACGCTATCCGAATGTTACACGTATTCACTTTATTGAGTGTCCTGCAAACGGTGGTCAAGAGTGGAGAGGTCCACAATACAACTCACTGCAGTTTGCAAAAGGCTTTATGTCTTGTGCAGAGTGGACAGGTGTTTATGTAAAAGATATTCTCAAAGATCTCAATCTTAAACCAGAAGCAAAATGGATGCTTGCAGAGGGTGGAGACTCTTCTAAAATGGGAAGAACGATTCCTATTGAAAAAGTTCTCGACGATGCAATGATTGTCTGGGGACAAAATGGTGAAGCACTCCGTCCTGAGCAAGGTTATCCGATTCGTCTTTTGGTTCCGGGCTGGGAAGGAAACCTCTGTGTTAAATGGTTACGCCGTTTAGACTTTGCAAGTGAGCCTTGGTACTGTAAAGAGGAGACTTCAAAATACTCTGTTTTAAAACCAAGCGGAAAAGCAGTACAGCAATTCTATGCGAATGAAGTAAACTCAACAGTTACCTCTCCATCTCCGGAAATTGACTGGTCTGATCTCAAAGATGGCGACATTGTAGAGATTGAAGGTCTTGCATGGTCAGGAATGGGAACAATTACAGGCGTAGATATCTCATTTGACGGTGGGAAAAACTATGTAGAAGCAAATCTTAAAGGTCTTGTTCTTCCAAAATGTTGGACACGCTGGAGCTATATGCATACCTATAAAAAAGGTGAAGAGTTACTCTTAACTTCTCGTGCTATGGATGATGCTGGATATATCCAGCCAACAGTGGATCAGGAGATTTTAAAAGTTGGTGTTGAAGCTGTTTATCACAGAAATGCGGTTGAGACATGGAAAGTTGAAAAAGATGGTAAAGTAACTCACGTAGAGATGCGTTCTCAATATGGACGTAAAGAAAACGGTGAGCTAGTTATCGAAGGGAAGGCATAATGTTTAAATTTAATCAAAAATTATTTATATCAATCTCTGCAGTAGCAGCCCTGTCGTTAAGTCTCAGTGCATGCATGGAGAGCAGTGCTGCTCCTTCTTCTGCTGTAAAGACAAAAGCTTCTATTGACGGTGGGCTTATGTACCCTGTTGCCAACGGTAAAACAGGTCCATACTTCATTAATGAAAAAGCACATAATGCAAATATAGTCTTTGGTCGTACTCCGACAAAAGATGAGTATAATGAGTGGGATTCTGATGTAATGCCTGATGGAACAGGTCTACCGGAAGGTGAAGGCTCTGTTGAAGAGGGTGAAGAGGTTTATGAAGCCAAATGTGTTATGTGTCACGGTGACTTTGGTTCAGGTGGCGGTGGCTATCCGTCATTGTCAAAAGGGAATGCTTATGAACTGCATGAGACCTTGACAAATCAGAGAATCAAACCTGATACAGACGGACCGGTTCGTGTTTTTGGTACATACTGGCCAAAAGCAAGTACACTCTGGTGGTACATCAAAGATGCTATGCCGCATCCGACAACAGACTCATTAAGCGATAATGAAGTATATGCACTTGTTGCCTATATTTTAAATATCAACGAGATGGAGATAGACGGACAGGAAGTTGATGACGAATATGTTCTTAACAGAGAAAAATTCCTAAAGATCAAAATGCCGAATGAAGATGGTTTTGAACCAAAAATCGATGGTCCAAACGGTCCTGAAAATGTTCGTAAATTCTATGCGAATCCGGATAATTTCGGTGCTATTAAAGTAAAACGAAGTGAACGTTGTATGCACAACTGTCAAGAGCCTACTGTAAAAGTAGTACATATTAAAGGTGCAGGAATCAGTGATTTTCATCCGCCACTTTCAGCAGTAAGAGATCTTCCAAAAGAGAAAGAAACAGGTTTCTCTGCGAAAAAAGCTTACGAAACAAACTGTGCAATGTGTCACAGTGCTGATGGTATGGGTGCTCCTGTAATCGGGGACAAAGCTGCTTGGGCAAGCTATACTGCAAAAGGTATGGATAAAGTTTACAGCAATGGTATCAATGGTATCAATGGTATGCCTCCAAAAGGCGGAAGCAGTCTATCAGACAAAGATTTCAAATCAGTTGTTGACTACATAGTCAATCAAAACAAATAAACTCAAACAAAGGACAAAAAAATGCAAAGAAGAAAATTTTTAAGTATGACATTGGGTGCAGTAGCTTTAGCTGCTGTTCCTGCAACAATAAGAGCAGAAGATTTTAGAAAATCAAAGCCTGCTGTATGGAGTGCACACACTGTAGATGATGCTATCAAAGCAATGTACGGTTCAAATGCTTTAACTATGGAAGGTGTAAAACTTACAGCTCCGGATGTTGCAAGTAACGGTGGTGCTATTCCTGTTGATTTTTCAACAGACAAAGATGTAAAAACAATTGCAGTTTTTCAAGATGCAAATCCTGAAGCTGCTGTTCTTGTAATCGAACCTAACAAATACAGTATAAACAAATACTCTATTAAAATTAAAATGGCAAAATCTGGTACTATCACTATAGTTGCACAAGGAAAAGACGGAAAACTTTATGCAGCTAAGAAAACTTTAGACGTTGCACTTGGTGGATGTGAAGGCTAAGCCCTTCTCTTGAAAAATAAAATAGAAACAGAAGGAAATTACAATGGGTAAAATAAAAGTAAAAGCAAAATTAAAAAATGGTGTAGTAAAAGTCAAAGCTATGGCAAAACATCCAATGATGACATACAATATGGCAGAGAAAAAAACAGGAGACAGAGAGAATGCGAACTTTATTACACATATCTCTGCTACTGTAAACGGAGAGACTGTTTTAGATATGTCAACTTCTCAGTTTTTATCTAAAAATCCTATCTTTAAATTTCAATTCAAAGGTATTGGGAAAAAAGGCGATAAAGTAGAAATGATCGCTGTAGATAGAAAAGGTAAAACGTATAAAGGAAAAGGAAAAATCAAATAATTTTTTGATTTTTCTTTCTGTGTGGAGCAAGATACAAAGCTATCTGCTCTTAACACAAGAATAAAGACTCTTTTTTTAAATTGATTTTATTAATAAAATTTACAAAAAGAGTAACAAGAAAAAAAGATAACGGATAAGGAATGCAGGGAAAAGTTCTAAAACTCTATATCACAAAAGCAGATAAAGAGAAGAGTAAAGAGTCTAAAAAGAGTATCACCATTGACAAAGAAGGTGTTCAAGGTGATAAATTTTATGAAAAGGACCCTCAACGAGCCATTCTGATTACAACAATACAGAGCTATGATCTTGCAAAAAAGAATGGTATTGAACTTCAAGAAGGTGCACTTGGTGAAAATATCCTCATTGATATCAATCCCTATCATCTTCTTCCGGGAGAAACACTTCAGATAGGAGAACTCTCTTTGGAGATAACACAAAACTGTACCTTATGCAAAGGTCTCTCAAACCTCAACAGCAAACTACCAAAACTACTTAAAGATGACAGAGGTATTTTTGCAAAAATCAGAGGAGAATCATCATCAATAACTATTGGTGATCCCGTAGTGATCTAATCACTGCTTAATTTTATAAAAAAGGAGTAATATGAAAACATCATTTACTAAAATCATAACTGTGGCATTAGCCTTGTTTTTCTTGGGTTCATACAATGCAACTGCAAGTACAACAACAGAAGATGTACAACTCTTCTCAGCACCAAACAAAGATCAAAAGATCACACCAAAGAGCATTGCAAAAGCTTTTGGAGATACAGGTTTGAGTATTGTCGGAAATAACAATATGAATACACCTTTTTCAAAACGTTTTCCTAAACTTTACTATAAAGTTTACAATCTTGCGATGTTTGTTAACAACGATTTAAGCTTTAAACTCTTAAAAAAATATCCGTCATTTGGTGCATTAACACCGCTTACAATGTCAATCTGGCAAGATAAAGATGGTAATATGAACATAGCAACACTGACAGCCAGAGGAATGGCTAGAGTGACGCAGATACCAGTTAATGATCCTGATCTCAATGCCTATGCGGCTTTGGTTCAAAAAGCATTAAAAAATGCTATGCCAAAAGGGAAATTTCAAAAAACATCACTCAACACAACAGATCTGAAAAAACCACTGCAAGTAAATTTTGTCGCAGATATCGATATGGATGATGAAGATTTTGATCTTGATGACTATATTGATGATTTTGAGAGTGAGTTTGAAGGTGAAATGGAAGCACTCGGATTCCTCTTTCCAAACATTACAAATGTTCAAGAAGAGATCTTTGACGAACATGATTATAAAGCGTATGACTTCTATCATACCTACTCTATGTGTAAATTTGATGTTATCTACCCTGTTTCAAAACTACATCCTGCAGCCGGAGCATGGGCACCGTGTTCTTTTTATATCTATAAGAAAAAAGGTGAAAAGAAACTTCACATGGGATTTTTAAGTGTTGAGAACTGGATAGAATCACTCAATATTAAAGATCAAGAATCTATCAAGCCGCTTAAAGAGGCTGAAGGTATGATTAAAAATATACTTAAAGAGATTACAGAGTAATTCTCTTTTGCAGTACACACCCTGTGTACTGCTCTGCTAGCTGTAATACTTTACAACTCCCTCGATTTTACTTCCCATATTTAAAAGTAACATATCTGCAATAACAAGTGCAGCCATCGCTTCACAAACAATAGTACCGCGAATAGCAACACAAGGGTCATGTCTGCCTTTGAGTGCAAAATCGACCTCTTCATTATTTGTTGTAACGGTATGCTGCTCCTGAAAGATAGAAGGTGTCGGTTTAAAATAGACATTGAGTACAATATCATCTCCATTACTGATCCCGCCTAAAATACCGCCTGCATGATTAGATTCAAAACCCTCCCTGCGGATAGGATCATTATTTTGCGATCCAAAAAGACGTGCACTCATAACACCGTCACCAATCTCAACAGCTTTTACGGCATTGATACCCATCATGGCATCACCAAGTACCGCATCTAACTTATAATAGAGAGGTTCTCCAAGACCGACAGGAGCACCTTTAATCAAAACACGTGCTACTCCGCCAACAGAATCGTGTCGCTGTTTTGCTTCTAAAATAACGCGTTTTTGTGCCTCTTCTATCTGTGGATCAAGAGCATAAATAATACTCTCTTTTGCATAATCATAATTACAGACTTCTGCTTTAATACCATGAATTTCACTGATACCACTTACTATCTCAATGCCAAGTTCTCGTAACATCAGCTTTGCAACAGCACCTGCGGCAACACGGGCAGCTGTTTCACGAGCGGAACTTCTTCCGCCCCCTCTGTAGTCACGCAGACCATATTTGTGAAAATAGGTAAAATCAGCATGTCCGGGACGAAAAACATCTTTAATATTTGAGTAGTCGCGTGACTTTTGATTTGTATTGTAGATAATCATAGCAATTGGGGTTCCTGTACTTTTTCCTTCAAAAACACCACTGAGTATTTCTACTTTATCAGCCTCTTTTCGTGCTGTTTCAAACTCACTCTTTCCCGGTTTTCTCCGATCAAGTTCGCTCTGAATAAAAGCCTCATCAATAAGTAATCCCGCAGGAACACCGTCAAGTATGCATCCAAGTGCTTTTCCATGAGACTCCCCAAATGTTGTAAATCGTAATTTTACTCCGAAACTATTCACTCTTTTTCCTCTTTCAATATATCTACTGCCAATTTTGCAGCCTCTTGCTGTGCGATCTTTTTGCTCTTACCTATAGCACGGGCATACTCTTTGTCTTCAATAAAAACAGCCACTTCAAACTCTTTTTTATGATCAGGACCACGGGAAGCTATCACTCTGTATTCAGGCGTAATACCAAAACGAGCCTGCGTCAACTCCTGCAACGTTGTTTTAAAATCCCGAAAGAGAGAATCAAGAGAGATCTCCTGATGATTCTCCTCAATCAGGCGAATAGCTATCTGTTGTACTTTATCTAACCCCGCTTCCAGATAAACAGCACCCATAATTGCCTCAAAAGCATTGGAGAGGAGAGAGGACTTCTCTCTACCCCCGTTATTATCTTCTGCATTGGAAAGCAGTATATAATCTCCTAGATTTAATGCCCTTGCAAGTTTGTCAAAACCTGTTTCATTAACCAAAGATGCCCGTATTTTCGAGAGTTTTCCCTCATCTGAGTTTTGAAACTTTCTAAAAAGGTACTCCCCTACTACAAGATCCAAAACCGCATCTCCCAAGAACTCCAAGCGCTCATTATCGTAGGGCTGTTTATAACTTTTATGTGTCAGCGCTTCGATAATGAGCTTTTTATCTCTAAACTCATATCCAAGTTTTTTTTCCAATGTCTCTATATTTTTATGCATAATTTCCCCATTTTACAATACATCCTTTGCTCTTTGTGCCGCATCACGAGCCAACTTGTCACAACGTTCATTTTCAATATGCCCGTCATGTCCGCGCACCCAAATTGCATGAATTTTATGTGGTTTTGCCGCTGCAATATACTCACGCCACAAATCCGGATTTTTCACCTTTTTAAAATCCCTCTTTATCCAGTTTTCCAACCATTCATTGATCCCTTTTACAACATAAGAGGAGTCCGAAACTATATCGACTTCACAAGGCTCTTTTAAAGCTTTTAAGCCCTCAATAACCCCTTTTAGCTCCATTCTGTTATTTGTGGTATGTGCTTCATTGCCACTGAGTTCTCTCTCTTTTTCGCCATATCGCAAAATAGTTCCATAACCGCCGGGCCCGGGATTTCCAAGCGCACTGCCATCACTGAAAAGAGTTATTTTCTTCACCAAATTCCCTACTGTAATCTTTACTTAAACTCCACTCAACCTGTGCCGTATCAATAGCATGACAGATACTGCAACGACTAAATACAAACGGGGCAACACTTTTACAACTGCTGCATATATACTCAAAATTGAGTGTGGCATTTGCCCTTCCCTTCAGCTTAATAAGCAGATCCAGCTCAAAAAGTTCGCTCTTTTGAGACAGGTCAACATCTCCCCGTGCACTATAGAGCTCTGATAGAAAAGAGTTTTGTGCAATTATATCCAAATTCAGATCTTTTTTATCGCATCGCCAAAGGATCTCTGTTATAGCTTTACTTTGAGAAAGCTCCAAGTTTTCCCACGCCTTTTTTGCATCCACACGAAAAACATACTCAAAAACAAGGTATGTCAGATGCTTGTTTTTTCGATAGATAGCAAGCAGTTTTTCCACCTTCTCCGAAGGTTCCATCTTTGCATTACTCAAAATTTCCAAACTCTCCAGATAATCCCGCTCCAATACAACATCTTCACCCAGCTCTTCAAGCGGTTCTAAAACCTCCAAAGCAGCTTTGTAGTCACGCATATACTCATATACCAAAAGCAGATAGTGCAAAGCCTGCGGTGTTCTTGGACTCGATTTCAAAATCTCCAAAAATATCTGCTTGGAACGTTCTAAAAAACCGGCTTTAAAATAGGTTTTTCCAAGCAAAAACATTATCTCTTTTGCATTGATCTCTTTGCCGACATTGAGAATCTCATTGTAGATCTCTATACTCTTCTCATACTCACCGTTTTTATAGTAGGCATTTGCCAAAAGCAACCACGACTTCTCAGAGAGTTCTCCGCTTGAGATTAGTACCTGCAACTCATCTTTTGATGGTAAAGCACGAAACTGTCGCAAAAATTTATCCAGATGACGGGAATCCTGAGTACGCTTATAGCGTCCCCACCAGTAAGAGAAGAATGTAATTACAAAAATAATGGCAAAAAAGACAATAACGGAGAAGAGCGGGTCCCGAAACTCAATAAAAAACATATCCATCAGTTATACACCACTATTCCGTAATCATTTTTCAAATTATAAAATGTCGTATCTGCACCAATCTCAAGATCTTTGAGCTTTCCAAGTTGAATAAGTGCATTTTTAGGAACATAAATACCGTTTTCACGAAAAAATTTACGAATATTGACAAACTTTACATCGCTAACAAATTTATACTCAAACTCTTTATGCAGCTTCATCTTATCACTTGTAAAAATATGTTCATTTGCATGCAGTTGATCCGAAGCATATTTAATCGGAAGATATCCGGAGAGATCTGTTAAAACCTCTTCTATATGCTGATGCTTCTGCGGCAGTGTCTCTTTTTGAATAAAAACATATTTATTGTTGAGTTTGAGTGTTTGTGTATTTTTCCAATATTTGTAGGCAGGATTGGAGACGCCAAGTTTTTGATAAACTTCACGCCATAACCAAAAAGAGTTGAGGGTATTTGGAAGTGCAGACATCTCTTTGTGGCTCCTTTAAAAATATCTTTATAGGATTATATACTCTTTTTTCCTATAGTTTTCTAAAGTAGCCCAAAGAGTGCTTATTTTTTAAAAAATTGCAGTTACAAGTTTTGTAACAACAAAACCGCCAAAAACCAACCATAAAAACATTGAACCTGCCGTATAGAGCGGTGCAAGTCCAAGCCCTTTAAACTTGGAAAAGATAGTACCCATACCAAGAGCCGTCATTGCCATAGTTAACAAGAATGTATCTATCTCATTAATAATGTGCACAATATTATGCGGTACAAGGTCTAAAGAGTTAAAACCGGCCATACCGATAAAATAAACTGCAAACCATGGTATAACAAGCTTGACACCACCGGCAACACTCCCTGTCTTCTTTGCCTGCATAGAGAGGTAAATCCCAAGGACAATCAACATAGGTGCGATCATAATAACCCGTGTCATTTTTACAATAACTGCTGAGTTTGCCATTACCTCAGGTGCACCGGGAACAGAAGCAGGAACAGCTACAACCTGTGCCACTTCATGAATTGTTCCCCCTACATAGATACCAAACTGTTCCGGTGTCATATGCAAAAAACCGCTTGCCGGCTCAATGATTGTTGTATAGAGAACCGGATATAAGAACATAGAGATTGTTCCAAAAAGAACAACCATAGATACGGCAACGGCTGTCTTGTAGCCCTCTGCTTTTAAAACCGGTTCTGTTGCCAAAACAGCTGCCGCACCACATACAGAGGCTCCAGAAGCAGTAAGCATAGAGGTCTCTCTGTCCATCTTGAAAATCTTAATTCCAAGATATGTTCCTAAAATAAATGTTGTTGAGAGCATAATGAGTGAGACCATAAAGCCACTCATCCCGACATCCATAATCTGTTGAAACGTAATTCTAAATCCATAAAAAACAATTGCAAAACGTAAAATCTTTTTTCCGGAGAAGGTAATTCCTGTTCCCCATTCACTTGGAATATGATTATGAAGCGTATTTGCATAAAAAATACCCAAAACGATCCCGATAACAAGAGGAGAGATTCCCAATGCCTTCATAAATGAGATCTGAGCAATTGCTGTTGCTGCTGCTGCAAAAATTGCAACAAAAATGATACCCGAAAGAGTACCTTTTCGATTTTCTTTTGAAAATGCCATTCTTGACCTTTATTTGATTTTTTTATAAAAAATAAAAACAATTATAGCAAAAAATTATTTATCTCCGCTTTGAACTTCAATATTTAACGCAACTTTTACAACTTT
>Ga0256843_1001789_pt1 | contig 16392 bp, 21 predicted proteins | sample AlvinellametaG_FD_191572 | JGI IMG/M metagenome (GOLD analysis project Ga0256843, IMG submission 191572) | Pompeii worm associated microbial communities from hydrothermal vent at the East Pacific Rise, Pacific Ocean - Alvinella | ecosystem: Host-associated > Annelida > Integument > Unclassified ... | reverse complement strand
TCCTGCTTCTATTCCTGGTGCGCCTGAAGTTATGGCAAACTCTGCTGTAATTGTAAAAATGACACGTGTAATTATGATCGCTCCTATGCTTATCGTACTTGGTATCTATCTTTCAATGCAAGCGAAAAAGAGTGGTAAAGCCGGTGGAAAATTACAACTTGTAATTCCTTGGTTCGCTGTTTACTTTATTGGTATGGCAGGATTTAACTCACTTGATCTGGTACCGCATAATATTGTGGCGACAATCAATGAAATTGATACATTCCTTTTAACTATGGCTATGACAGCACTTGGTATGGGAACAATTTTCGCGAAGTTTAAAGGACTTGGTTTGGCACCGCTTTATACAGCAGGATCAATGTTCGCATGGCTTGTTATTGGTGGTTTTATTGTTACGAAAGTTGTAACAGCCATTTTTTAATAATATTTTTCAACTCTTAATCAAACTATTTAACAAAAGATTATATAATCTTTGTAATATAGTTTTTTAGGAGTTTTTGATGTCACATCTCCCGAACACACTGAATTCTTTTTGGTTGTGGCGAGAAGTATACAGTAAGCTGGGTATCTCAAATCCGGCTTATAAATATTGGAAAAATACTCCAACTCTAAAATTAAATAATAAATATCTTTTTATAGAAAAGAACAGACTTCCTAAAAAACACGAATATATAGAAGAGTCTCTAACGGATCTTTCCGGACACCTGCCGATAAAGTATGCTTCTGATCAGTTACATGTAAATGAACACTTGTTCTCATCAGATAAAATGTCCCTGCACAGGGAGTTTGAGTATAAATTTGTTGAGGATGTTAAGTTTGTTAATATACGAAAGTTTTTTAGAGAAAATGGTATTAGAGTTCCAAAAAATGCTATTGTTCAGTTGGCAAAACTAAAGGATTTGGAATTAACTCCAGAGTCTACGTTTTACAACCTAAAAAATGATTATGCTGTTGTGGTGTATGAGTGATGGATATGTTTTATATAGGGTTTAGAGACCCACTTTTTTCTGTAATAATCTTTTTTACTATTATTTTTGTAATAACATTTTTCTCTTATTGGTGGGGAAGATACAGGCGTAAAGAAGACAGCACTCATCTTGATAAGTTTTTACAGCAGTTCCGTACTCTGCCGACACAAAATGAGCTGAAAATTCTCATCTCCAAAGGAGAACTCTCTGAAAAATCATGGTTACTTTTGGCTGCATCTTATTCAAAAAATGGTGACTATGAAAAAAGTATAGAGATATATAATGAGATCTTGAAAGTTACTGAACAACAAAAAGTTTATGACACAATGTTTCTTCTTGGTAAAACTTACTTTAAAGCAGGCTTTTTAGAGCGTTCAAGACAGATGTTTTTGGAAATATTGAAATTTAATCCAAGAACACCTCAAGCCTTGCATTATTTATTGCTTGTATATGAGTATATGAGAGACTATAAAGCTGCTTTGGATGTTTTAGAACCTTTGGATGAGCTCAATGAAGATATTTTGCTAGACAAAGTTTATCTAACAGCTTTAGCACTAATCAATGATGTAAAGTTAGCTCAAGAAGAAAAAGCACAGAAGCTTTTGAATCTTTATAAGGATTCAAATAAATTAACGTATATGGTATTTGAGTATCTTTTTAGAGTTGATCCTCAAACAGCTTGGAAAAATCTGAATCTTGATAATGCTGAACTCTTGGCTGAAGTGTTTTGGAGAATGGATTCAAAAGATTTGAATTTAGATATAATTGCAAAGAGTAATTATTTACAAGAACTCTTTAGTGCAAGAGGGGATATCGCTCTTGCGAAGCGGAGTTCAGTGTTTGAGTTGGATGTTCTTATTGGTCTGCAAGGCAGGGCAAATGCAACCTTAAGCTTTGAATATGTTTGTAAAAACTGTAAGGGCACATACCCTTTTGCATTTAATCGCTGTAGCTCTTGTCATACGATAGACAGTGCTATGATAGAGTATGGATTAAGTAAAGATTTTATTAAGGAATTTAGTGAAGAAAATAACTCTTTTCAGTGATGGCAGTGCTTTGGGAAATCCTGGTCCGGGTGGATATGGAGTTATTTTAAGGTATGGAGATAAAGAGAAAGAACTTTCTGGCTCTGAAGCGCATACAACCAATAACAGAATGGAGCTTAAAGGGGTAATAGAAGGTTTAAAGGCTTTAAAAGAACCTTGTAGTGTAGATGTGGTCTCAGACTCTTCATATGTTGTCAAAGGGATTAATGAATGGCTTTCAAACTGGATTAAGAGAGATTTTAAAAAAGTGAAAAATCCAGACCTATGGAAAGAGTACATAGATGCTGCAAAAAAACATCAGATTAATGCGATCTGGGTAAGAGGGCATGATGGACATGAAGAGAATGAACGCTGTGACACTTTGGCTAAAGAAGCAGCACAAAGAGCAAAAGATTCATTATGATAATTAAGAGGGAAACATGCATAAAAATTTAGAGACTTTGGAAAAAGAGTTAGGGTATGAATTTCAAGACAAAAAGCTCATTATCGAAGCGCTGACACATAAAAGTTATAAACAGCCCTACGATAATGAGCGCTTGGAGTTTCTAGGCGATGCGGTACTTGATCTGGTTGTAGGTGAGTATCTTTTTAAAAAGTTTAAAACTTCAGATGAGGGAAATCTTTCAAAAATCAGAGCATCACTTGTAAATGAAACAGGATTTGATAAGCTGGCAAGAGCATTGCGTCTTGGTGACTATATATTGCTCTCAAACGCAGAAGAGAATAACGGAGGAAGAGAAAAGTCATCTCTTCTTTCAAATGCATTTGAGGCGATTATGGGTGCTATTTATTTAGAAGCAGGGCTGAGTACAGTCGAAAAAATAGCTATTGGTTTAATCGAGGCAAATCATGAAGATATTTCACTTGATTCTCTGTTTCGTGATTTTAAAACGACACTGCAGGAGTTAACTCAAGCTAGATTTGGGATTACTCCTGAATATAAAGTACTTGCTTCTCGTGGACCTGACCATAAAAAAGAGTTTGAGGTTGGTGTGTTCATTGAGAACAAAGAGTATGCAAGAGCAAATGGCAAAAGTAAAAAAATTGCACAACAAGAAGCAGCAAGAGTTGCAGTAGAAATGTTGAAAAAGGAAAAATAGTGAATAGTTTTGGAATGAAGTTAAGATTTTCAACATTTGGAGAGTCGCATGGCAAGGCACTAGGATGTTTACTTGACGGCGTACCTGCTGGACTAACGATTGATGAAGAGTACATTCAAAGTGAACTTGACCGTAGAAAACCGGGAAAGAGTGAGTTTGAAACAGCGCGAAAAGAGGCTGATAAAGTAGAGATACTCAGTGGTGTTTTTGAAGGTAAAAGTACAGGTACACCTATTGCAATGGTTATATACAATACAAATCAAAAATCAAAAGACTATACGAACATTAAAGATGTTTTTCGTCCGGGACACGCTGATTTTACTTATTTTCACAAGTATGGTATTCGAGACTACCGTGGTGGAGGTCGAAGCTCTGCAAGAGAGACTGCTGCACGTGTTGCTGCAGGGGCTATAGCCAAACTGATGCTAAAAGAGTTAGGTATCAGTGTTTTAAGCGGTATTAGTGAAGTTGCAGGAATCAAGAGTGAAACCTTCGATTATGAGGCTGCACAAAAGAGTATTATCTATGCTTTAGACAAGCAAAAAGAAGATGCACAAAAAGAGGCAATTTTAAAAGCCAAAAAGGAACATGACTCTGTAGGTGGCGTTTCACGTGTTCTTATAAAAGGTGCTCCGATTGGGCTTGGTCAACCACTCTATTATAAGCTTGATGGAGTTCTTGCTGATGCTATGATGGGATTAAACGCAGTTAAAGCAGTTGAGATTGGAGATGGAGTCTTGAGTGCTCGTTCTCATGGCTCTCAAAATAATGATCAGATACGGGCAAACGGTTTTGAATCAAATCATGCAGGTGGTATTTTAGGCGGTATTAGTAATGGTGAAGATATTGTACTCAATGTCTACTTTAAACCTACGCCGTCTATTTTTAAAGAACAGCATACAATCACTACAGCGAACGAAGAGGTAAACTTTTCACTCAAAGGCCGCCATGATCCTTGTGTTGCTATTCGTGGAACTGTAGTATGTGAATCTATGGCTGCTTTGGTTATTGCAGACATGGTTTTACTTAACATGGGCTCCCAAATGGAGGGAGTAGTAAAGTACTATAGTTAGAAATCGTCATCTCCAAACTCTTTTTCTAACTCTCTTTGGTACTTTTCATCACTCTCTTTTTGGAGTTGTGATTTACTTAAAACAGCCTCATGTAAGAAATCACCAAAGAATGTTTTTGATTCTGTTTTTGCTAAGAAGAGATAAATCCCTACAACAAGTCCAATCGCAGTTAATATAGCAATGGTTTTTTGAATTGGATTAAAAGTTTGGATAGGCTCTTTATGTCGTATTTCACAGACTCCTCCAGGACAGTGTTGTGGATTTTTATCTATGATAGCTTTATAGATCATACAACCAACACATATTGAAAAGGCACTCTCTAAAATCATTAATGTAAGACAAAGTACACAGATCATCACCTTATAAAAGGTAATATCCCAATTGAGAACGAACCAATAGAGCATAGGAAAAGAAACAAGCCAACCAAGTGTCCAGGCAAAGCGTTTTTGGAGTCCTCCTACATATTCAGGTTTTTGATTTTGTACGATAAATTTTCCTAAAAGCAGAGAAGGGGAATATTTTGGGCTTATAACTCTTGCTGTAAAATCGATAAATAAAAATGCTAAATATACTCTTGCTACGATAATATGGTTAAATCCTATACCAACAAATATGACGATCATTCCAAGTGTCGCAAGAATACCTGCTGCTGCTCTTGCTTCTCTTTCATTGATGACAGTGACATCATATCCAGGGACTTTGAGTCCATATTCCCATAAAAATTTGTGTAAATTCACTATAAAATCCTTTAATTAATTTGTTAATTCTTTTAAAATTTTTCTTATCATCTCTTGAGCTTGGGTAAGAGGTTTGATTGATTCCTCATCTTTAATATTAAGTGTTGTAATCCAGTTTTGAACACCTAGAAATCCCATGTGCATTTTATTCTCATTTTTTAACTTATAAATATAAAATGAACATGGTGCCCACGCTCCTGCTTCAGGATGAAGTTTGGATACCGGAAATATAACATCAAATTTACAAATGGAGTATGTATGGTAGAAGTCATATTTATTGTAGTCATGTTCATCAAAAAGTTCTTCTTGAATATTAATGAAATTTGGAAATAAAAAACCGTAAGGTTCCATTTCTGCTTCAAATTCTGCTTCAAAATCCTCAATATAGTCATCCCATGATAGGTCCTCTTCTTTATTGGTTTCTGTAATAAAATTTACTTGATAGGATTGATTTATATCTACAGAATGAACAGGAATATTTTTAAACTTTCCATTTGGAAGAGCTTTTTTGAGAGCTTTTTGAATTAGTGCTGTATATGCTATCAGGTCAGGGTCATTAATGGGTATTTTAGCTGCTCGTGAGATACCATTGCGTGTTAGCGTTGCAATATTTATACTCTTATTAGTAGTATAAATTGACATAGTCAGTGGTGTAAGTGCTCCAAATTGAGGATATTTTTTAATGAGTTTATAACTTAAATCGTTATTCATATACATAGCAAGATTATAGTGTTTGTAGTATGTTTTTCCAAATCTTGCTTGAAATGGTTTGTTCATATCATTATTGCCGACTACACTCAAACCAACACTCTCAAACGCTGCTTCAATATTTTTAGCACTCAGTTGATTATTACTGTTGTTGGATGTAAATATTTGTACATCTTGTATCTTATTTATCACAGGTGTATCTGTCTTTTTCGGTGTTTGTGTACAACCGACAAAAGAGATAAATAAAGAGAGAACGAGTAATGTTTTTAGAGCGTATTTCAAGAGAATCCTTTAGAAAAAATAACCATTACTTTAGCATGGTTTATCTATATTAATGATTAATGATTTAGAATTTTTACTGTATCTCCAACTTTAATTGTTGTAGCATCATTTATAACCTTAGCAAATATTCCTCGGTCATTTTTTAAGAGTTTTGGTAGCTTTGAATTAATAGTAGTGAGACCTTTACACAGGGTACAATTTTGAGTAATTTCTAGAAGTACATCACCTATTTGGATCTGCTCTCCTGCACTTAATGAATAGGGGTTGATATCGATTAAAATATTTTCACCAAGTACTCCGGTATCAATATCAATATTGTTTTTTTTTGCCAGGGTATAACTTTCTATTGAGGTAATAAGAATTGCACGCTGAGGATCTTTTGCATAGAATTTATCATCTTTTATGCCATTTCCATTTACTTTTACACTTGAAGAAGAAACACGGGTCTTAGCTTCATTGTCAAGAGTAGTATATAGTTTTAAAACTTTTCCATTTTGAATATTTGTCATTTGTGGCTCTTTGTTTATATAAGGTTTTGATAATTTTTTGTAGTATTATATTTTTGTTATTATAACTAAATAATGAGAAACAAGTATGTGTGAGAAGGGTGTAAGAGCAAGATGCTCCTACGGTTAAAGAGATAAAATTATTTAATTTTACCTTTACCTTTGTATGTTTTACCTTTAAGGTCAACAGCGATCATTTCTACTTTGTCGCCTTTTTTACCAATACCTTTAAATTTGAATTTGAAGATTGGATTTTTAGATAAAAATTGTGAAGTTGACATATCTAAAACAGTTTCACCATTTACTGTAGCACTAAGGTGAGTGATGAAGTTAGCGTTATCTCTGCTTCCTGTTTTTTTCTCAGCCATATTGTATGTCATCATCGCATGTTTAACCATAGATTTAACACTTACAACACCGTTTTTTAATTTTGCTTTTACTTTAATTCCAGCCATTTTATTTCCTTAATATTTATTTGTTAATTATATAAATGAGAAGGAATTAACCTTCACATCCACCAAGAGCAACGTCTAGAGTTTTCTTAGCAGCATAAAGCTTACCATCATTACCTTGAGCTACAACAGTAATTGTTCCTGATTTAGCCATTTTGATTTTGATAGAGTATTTGTTTACACTGTATTTGTTTGTATCAACTACTAAAACTGCAGCCTCTGGGTTTGCATCTTGAAATACTGCAATTGTTTTAACATCTTTGTCTGTTGAGAAATCAACTGGAATTGCACCACCGTTACTTGCAACATCTGGAGCATTAAGTTTTACGCCTTCCATTACTAGTGCAGTTGAACCGTACATTGCTTTAATAGCATCATCAACAGTGTGAGCTGTCCATACAGTTGGCTTTAATTTTCTGAAGTCCTCTGCTTTTACACTTGCAGGTACAGCAGCTAATGCTAACGCACCTAAAGTCATACTTAAAAATTTTCTTCTTTCCATTGTTTATCCTTTGTATTTATTTACTATTGTTGATCATATAGTCAACAACTGATTTAAAGTTTGAGTCTGAAAGATCTGCTCCACCTTTTGGAGGCATTCCTGCATCAGTACCTTTAATACCATTGTGGTACACTTTATCCATTCCTTTAGCTGTATAAGCTGCCCATGCAACTTTATCTCCAACTACAGGAGCACCCATTCCTTCTGCACCATGACACATTGCACAGCTTTCAGTATATGCTTTTTTAGCATCAAATGCACTTGTAGATTTTTCTACAGGTAAATCTCTAACTTCTGAAAGTGGAGGATGGAAGTCACTGATTCCAGCACCTTGAATATATACTACTTTTACAGTTTTCTCTTGACAGTTTGTCATACAACGAGAAGCTGGATCTTTTAGGTTATATTTTTGTGCGCCAAAGTTTGCAGGATTTGAAAAATATCTGCGTACATTATCAGGACCATTTGGACCATAAATGTTAGGTTCAAAACCATCTACATTTGGCATTTTTATTTTTAAGAATTTTTCACGGTTAAGAACATATTCATCATCTACCTCTTCACCATCAATTTCCATTTCATTGATATTTAAAATATACGCTACTAAAGAGTATACTTGATCATCAGTTAAAGAGTCTGTTAATGGATGTGGCATTGCATCTTTGATGTACCACCATAGAGTACTAGCATATGGCCAGTATGTACCAAATACACGTACAGGACCATCAGTATCAGGTTTGATTCTTTGGTTTGTTAATGTATCGTGTAGTTCATAAGCATTCCCTTTAGATAGTGATGGGTATCCACCTCCACCTGAACCGAAGTCACCATGACACATTACACATTTTGATTCGTATACTTCTTCACCTTCTTCTACACTACCTTGACCTTCAGGTAGTCCTGTTCCGTCTGGCATAATATCAGAGTTCCACTCTTCATACTCTTTTGCAGTAGGAACACGACCATATTGAATCTTTTTAGCATCTTTTGCAACTTGTGGATTTACATGGTAAGGCCCAGTCATATCATTCTTCACCGGATAGCTTACGCCACCATCGATTGAAGCTAATGCAGGAGTATTTGTCTCACTGCTTGGCATTACATTTTCCATACAAGCCGAAAGACCTAGTGATAGAGCTGCAGCCGCAGAAATTGAGATTAATAATTTTTTATTTAATTTAAACATTATTACGCCTTCCCTTCGATAACTAACTCACCATTTGGTTTACGATCCAATTGAGAACGAATTTCTACGTGAGTTATTTTACCGTCTTTTTCAACTTTCCATGTTTCAACTGCATTTCTGTGATAAACAGCTTCAACACCAACTTTTAATGTCTCTTGGTCAATTGTTGGTTGGATATATCCAGCATCATCCATAGCACGAGAAGTAAGGAGTAACTCTTCACCTTCTTTATATGTATGCATATAACTCCAACGAGTCCAACATTTAGGAAGAACAAGACCTTTTAGTTTTGCTTCAACATAGTTTTTCCCACCATCAAATGATAAGTCAACACCTGTAATTGTACCCATACCAGACCATGCAAGACCTTCGATTTCTACAACGTCACCGTCTTTTAAATCAGTCCAGTCAATTTCTGGAGATGGAGATGTAACAGTTGAGTTTACTTCGTTTGCATAAAAGTGCTGTATAGCTTTACCTGTAGGTTTGAGAACTGTATATTTTGAAGTCTCTTCTTTACAAGCCCATGGACCATCAGCAAAGTCTAAACGTCTTAGCCATTTGACACATAAGTTACCTTCCCAACCTGGAACAAGAAGACGAATAGGGTAACCTTGTTCAGGACGTAATGCTTCACCATTTTGACCCCATACAATCATAGCGTCATCTAAAACTTTGTCTACAGGAATCGTTCTTCCCATTTTTGAAGAATCTCCACCTTCTGCAAGCATCCATTTTGCTTCCGGCTTAAGACCTAAGTCAGCTAAGATGTCTTTAATATAAACACCAGTCCATTCTGCACAAGACATGAAACCTTTTGCAAATTGTACTGAGTTATATTGAGGACCTCTCCACTCTTGCCCACCGTTGGCAGGACACTCAATGAAGTGTGTGCGCGTAACACTTGGATAGCGTTTTAACTGCTTCATTGTAAGAACAAGAGGTTTTTCAACTAAACCAGTGATCATAAGTCTATGTTCATTTGGATCAATTTGAGCTACACCACCGTGACAACGACTAAAGAAAAGTCCGTTTGGTGTGATTATTCCACTTGAATCTTGGATTGGTGTTACAGCAATTGATGCTCTAAAGTTACCAGAAGCTAGTAGCTTAGTATATCTTCTTGTTACGTTATGCTCATATTTTGATGGCATACCATAAAGATTCTTTGTAACAGGATCTCCCCATGAAGTTCCCCATTTTTGAGGTTCCATGATAGCTGGATCATCTGCTTTTGCGTTAGAGGATAGAAGTGATGTTCCAGCAAGTGCAGTCACCGAGAGGGCTGCTGTTTTTCTGAAAAAGTCTCTTCGCCCAACACTTGTACTCGAAGCATCTTTATTGGATGCTGTGTCTAAGTCTTGTTGAGATTTTTTAATATCCACATTTTCTCCTTTAAAATAGGTTGTTTGTTTGTCTGTTCATATGTTTCACTTTGTGTTACAAAGAGTTTTACATCTGTATTATGCCATTTTAAACATTAAGTGTAAATTTTTTGGGCAGGTATCATTATACAGAAAAATGAGATATAATTGTGATAATATTATTCTAAAAACTTATTTTAGTTACTAATTGAAACACTTTGAAATCATTTGTATAAGTTATATTATGACACAGTATGTTTTAAATTTGTATGGCTTATAGCACGGTAAAACTCAGAGTTTTACAATACCAAGAATAAGATATGTTTCACTCTCTTGCTCAAAATAAAAAGGTATATGAAACCCTTTATGTTCAACATCTTTTATATTCTCATCATCAAAAAAAACTGATTTCTTATATTTAGCAACTTTTGTAGGAATATTGATAAGAACTGTATCTAAGTATAACTTGAAATTTTTTGTTGCGGAGAGATCTTCTTTTGCAAATTCATCGAGTATTGCACGTAATTGCGTTTGATAAACGTCAGTACAAAGCATTTTCATTATTTTTCTTTATCTTTTAGCCATTGTGTGCTCTCTTGCATACAAAGAGAGAATTCTTTTGCAGAATTCTTATCTTTGATGTATCGCTCAAGAGCTTCACGCATGCTTTTTTTAAGAGTATCATAATTTGATACTTGAGACTGATTACTCATCCTCTTCATCTTCCTCAGCTGCTGGTTTATTACCATAAATGGCATCTACTTCTTCAGAAACAGTAGTGATATCATCAATTGCATCTTCATAAGCTTCTACTTTTTCTGAATCATCTTCAGTCGCATCTGCAGTTTTAACAGCTTCATTTAATGAATCTTGCATCATATAGGCTTTAAAAGGCATACCATAATTATAAACTATCTCTCCACCATGTTTTCCTTGCAGGAATGTAGTGAACATAGCACCAATAAGTAAAAGAGTTGCAAAAAGTTGAATACCGAATTTTTGTAATCTACATCCAATAATTTGCAGTAAAGCAATAATACCCATTGCGATAGCAAGATAAAGTCCTAACTCTTTATGTTCTAAGAGTTCATGTTTTCCTGCTTGACTTAAGTAATCAAATATTTGTGGACCGGCTTGATTTCCTGTGTACCATGCGGCGATCATTGCAAGTGCAGCGACGAGTGTAGTTCTTGCTAAAATTTTCGACATTGTTTCTGTTCTGCTTATCATATAAGCAATTCCAAACGCTGAAGCGACAACTGGTAGAACCATTGCAAAGTGAGCCGTAGCTGGATGTATCATCATGATGTTTCCTTTTGTTTTAGTGAAATTATATTACAGTAGATATAATTAAGTTTTATTTTACTATAATAATTTCTTATTTTAAGGTTGGATTTAGTTGTCTTTTTTCTCTATGACATCTTTTGCCGACTTGAGTGCTGATCCAAGAACCATACGTGCTGCTTCTATAGCTTGTGCACCCATCCTTTTTGCCTCTTTTGCTTTTGGTGACTGAAGCGCAACATCTGCTTTTTTTACTGCGATTTTGGCAAAATTTGAAAATCTGGCACGAATAACATCCGCAGTCTCTTTTGAAATTAGTACAAGCTCTTCAAGATCATAACGCATATCTTTGTTTATCTCTATAAGCATTTTTCTTAGTACTTGTGAACTCTCACTTGCCTGTGTAAGTATAATTTGAGAAAAGAGAGTATCTGTCTGATTTAAATCTTCAATAATAGTATCATAGTCTTCAATGAGAATATGTTTTGCTTCAACAGGCATATAGGCGACTCGTTGTTTAAACCTATCAATAGATTTTACTAAACCTCCACGCATACCTTTAAGTGTTAAACGCAGTATCTCATCAGCTTTTGTTGGAGTTGCTTCAGCGACTTCAATTGCAGTTGCGAGTATAGTAGAGAGAATTTTACGTACACGTATTGTATTTAAAGATCCCTCTTTTATCGCTTCAAAAGTTATCTCTTTTATTACCTCTCTTAGTGTTTCATCGAGATCACTCTCTTTTTCTAAGGCTGTAATAATTGCAGACTCAACCATTTCGCTGAGGATATCATAGAGATCAATGGATTGAAGTTTTATCTGATGTAGTGTATGTAGAGTCTTTTCACTTGGTTTGATCTCATCTTCAAGGACATTAAATATCTCATATTTTGCCTCTTGCAGTTCATCGGCTTTTTTCTCTAAAGCTCTTTCTATCTGCTCTTTTTGTGCTAAAAGATTTTCAAGGTCTGTTTGTAATGATTTTGTCTCTTCTTGAACAAGTGTTGTACTGAGCACTTTAATCTCTTCTGATGATAAAGTATCTATATCAACACCTGCTTTTTTTACTGCGTTTACAACACGTTTGGAAATGGTTTTATATCTATGACTATACGCTTTTTGAATCTTTTGTTCTAATTCATTTGCATCCATTGTTTTCTCCTTTTTAAAGAACCATTTTAATATCTTGATGTTTCTTCAAGGCATCATAGATAAAAGTTCTATCATCTTCATTATGTACCAACAGGTCCAAATTCATACTTACGTATTTCCCACCTTTAGAATTTTTTGAGAGTGTAAGTTTATGCTCTCGCTCATCAATAACATCATGTATGGCTTTCTTCAGGGCTGCCTCTTCTGTTGCTATAACCTTGTAACACCAGTTACAAGGATATGTGAGTTCAAGTTTTTTTCCTTCAAGTTTATCGTTTAAAGTCTCCACTTTTACCTCCTGATTTAGATTCTAGTTGTACATTTTGAATAATCATACCTTTATCAATCGCTTTTACCATATCGTAAATAGTTAAAAGACCCACACTTACACCAGTCAGTGCTTCCATTTCGACACCTGTTTGACCTGTGAGTTTTGCTTTTACAGTAAGTTTAAACCCTGGAAGAGATGAGAGCTCTTCTACATCACAGTTAATACCTGTTAAGTTCAGAGGGTGACACATTGGGATCAAGTCACTTGTTCTTTTTGTTCCCATAATAGCAGCGATAACCGCTGTTTGCAGTACTGGCCCTTTTTTTGTTTTTTCTGAAACAATCGCATCATAAGCATCTTGACTCATTTGTATAATACCACTTGCAACAGCAACTCTTGTTGTGTCTTCTTTGTCACTGACATCTACCATTTTAGGGCGTTGATTCTCATCTAGGTGTGTTAAATTCATTAGTACTCTTTTATATTATAAAATCTATTTTACAATATTATAGCAAAGTCTGTTAATAATTTTGTATAATTTTGAGTGCTTCTTGATATTGATGGGGATGATTGAGATTGAGAAATGGCTGCGTTTGAGAGAAATAAACATATTTTGTATGCGAGTTTTTGAGTAAAAAACCAAGCTTATGTTCATTGGTTTGAAGCATTTTATGAAAAGAGGGCAGAAGAGAAATATGATAAACACCGCAAAGTGGCTGAATACCGTCATCACTTTTTGCAATAGTAGCATCATATACATTATCATCGGCGTTGAGTAACTCTTTGATCTCATTTTCTGAAACAAAGGGTGTATCAACACTTAAAACAAATATCTTATCACTTCTAAGCTTTTCAAACGCAGTTATAAAACCAAGAGTAGGTGCATATACGTTCGTATCTTCTTTATCTTCTATAAACGCAGCGTTAAAATGAAATTTTGACTTGTCTTTACATGAGATGTAAACATTTTTAAAAAGTTTTGAGAGTTTTACGTATTGGTATTGTGTAAGTGTATTAAAGCCTGCGAAAGGAAGAAGTGCTTTATCTTCCCCCATTCGACTGCTTTTACCACCTGCAAAGATAACGCAGGGAATGTTAAACATATTATTTTCTAGTAAGTTCCGCTTCTATTCTTCTGTTTTGAGCACGGCCTTCTTCCGTAGCATTACTTGCAACAGGATTTGCTTCACCCATACCGACAGCTTCTAGTTGAGCAGGATTTACACCACGTTCTATTAATGCTTTAACAACAGCCTCTGCTCTTTTTTGAGAAAGTTTTTGGTTGTATTTAGCACTTCCTGTATTGTCTGTATATCCAACGATTTTTGCTGAGTAATTTGAATACGTTGTTAAGAATGTAGCATATTTGTCAAGCATTTGAGCTGATGCTTCTGTAATTTTTGCTGAGTTGTTGGCAAAATTAATTTGAAGGTTTAGCTTCGCAGGACAACCATCATCATTTACTTTTGTGCCAATCATTGTATTTGGACAAAGATCTTTAGAGTTTAAGACGCCATCATTATCAGTATCAAGATTTACTTTACATCCTTTTGCATCAACTTCTGTACCTGCTGGTGTATTTGGACATTTGTCTTGAGCATTAAGTACACCGTCATGATCATCATCTTGTGCTACAGCACACCCAGTGACATCTACAGTTGTACCAGCCGGTGTATTTGGACATTTATCATCCGCATCAACAATACCATCACCATCGCTGTCAACAGCAACTGGAACAGCTACGACAACTACCTCTTCTTGTACCTCTTCCACTACTTCTTTTTGTGCATGTGCTCCAAATGAGTAAGTAAGACCAACAAGAGTCATAAGATTACTGTCTGCATTTCCTGCATGTGTAAATGAAGGCTTAAGCATATAGACAGCCTCAAGTTTTAACGCAAGGTTATCTGTAAAGTTCATTTTTGCACCAGCACCAGCATCAAAAAAGAAGCGATCTTGGTTTCCAGCTTCATTTGGCATGAAGTTTTCAAGACCGGCACCGACTTTTGCAAATGGAATAAAAGTATCTACCGCATCATAGGTATATACTGCATTAAAAGCACCACGTGCAATATTAGTATCTCCACCAATTGAATAGTCTACAGCTGGAGCAAAATACAATGAAATTTCAGGGCTTATTCTTGAGTTGTCAGAGTTGATTTGAAACTCTAAACCACCTGTAAAGTAACCATTGTTCTTTAAACCAAGGTTACCTTCTGCAAAGTTGTAACCAATCATTGGTGAAAGCTCATATTTATACTCTTGAGCCATTGCCATAGTACCAAGCAAAGCTGGTATCAGTAGTAGTTTTTTCATCTATATCTCCTTTTATTTGATAAGTTTAGTTTCTATACGTCTGTTTTGTGCACGTCCTGCCTCTGTTGCATTATCGGCAACAGGATTCTCTTCACCCATTCCTATAGCAATCAGCTGACTTGGATTAACACCATTTTCTATAAGAAGTTTTACAACTGCATCAGCTCTCTTTTTTGAGAGTTTTTTGTTGTATTTTGCGCTTCCGATACTATCGGTATATCCTATAATCTCTGCACGTTGATTTGGATGTTTTTTTAGAAAAGATGCATATTTTTTAATTGTTCCAAGTGAAGAGTTAGCTACACTCGTAGATTTATATTGAAATTTAATATGTAAATCTATTGCTTCTTCTTTTTTGAGATTGTCAAATTGGTTTGTCTGTGTTACCTTGATGTCAGTAGCTGCAACAGGAATAACCTCTACAGGAGGAATAACTCTTTTTTGTGCAGTTTGTGTTTCACTTGCTTCTTTTTGAAGTTTTGACTGTGTTTGAGAAGATTCTTCTTTATAAACTTCGTGATAGACCTCTTGAGAACCTTTTGCTCCAAAAGCATAATTAAATCCAAAAAGTGTTACAAGATTACTATCAGCACTTCCGGCATGTGTAAAACCGGGTTTAAGCATATAAACGGCTTCGAGTTTGAGTGCAATTTGTTTTGTTATAGCTGCTTTGAGACCGAAGCCTGCATCTGCAAAAGGACGGTCATCATTGCCTGCTTTGTTAGTTGTTAAAAATTCCATACCTACACCGGCTTTTACAAATGGTGTAATTGTTTGGATCTTTTTAAATGAATAGACACCATTTGCCATCAATCTCATTACATCAGTGCTTCCACCCTTTGAATAATCGACATTTGGAGCATACAAGAGTGAGATTTCAGGAGAGATCTTAGAGTCTGGAGTATTCATTTGAAACTCCAGTGCACCGGTAATATAAGCATTGTCTTTAAAGCCTAAATTACCCTCTGCCGAGTTGATACCTATCAGCGGTGAAATTTCATACATATAATCACTTGCAAAAGCAAAAGAGCTTAGCAAAAGAGTAGACAGTAAGAGAGATTTTTTCATATTTTCCTCAAGTTATTTTATTTTAGGCCGGCATTGTACCTAAAATCACCATATATAACGATAAAGTATCCTCAACAGTTTATCTTGGGTCTGTAATGTATCCTGTAATTGCAGATATTGCTGCAACAGCAGAGTTGGCAAGATAGACTTTAGAGGAACGGCTGCCCATTCTTCCTACAAAGTTTCTGTTTGTTGTTGAGACTGCAACCTCTTCATCACCAAGTATTCCCATATATCCGCCAAGACATGCACCACAAGTTGGATTACTTACAACACCACCTGCATCTACAATGATATCGATATAACCTAAATGATTTGCTTCACGTAAGATCTTTTGAGTTCCCGGTGTTACGATTAGACGTACATCCGGATGTACT
>Ga0256843_1001788_pt1 | contig 16400 bp, 15 predicted proteins | sample AlvinellametaG_FD_191572 | JGI IMG/M metagenome (GOLD analysis project Ga0256843, IMG submission 191572) | Pompeii worm associated microbial communities from hydrothermal vent at the East Pacific Rise, Pacific Ocean - Alvinella | ecosystem: Host-associated > Annelida > Integument > Unclassified ... | reverse complement strand
TTTTGACTATTTTAGCATTATCTTTATTGCTTGGCAAATCTTTAACAAAGCTTCTATCAATCTTTAGCTCACTTACTGGGAATTTATTTAGATAAGACAAAGACGAATAACCAGTACCAAAGTCATCAATTGCTATTTTGATTCCAATATCTACAAGTTCGTTTATGTAGTTAATTGCATTTTGAGGATTTTGCATAATGTTATCTTCTGTAATCTCCATAACAAGCTTAGATGTATCAAACTCTTCGCTTTTTACAAGGTATTTGATTTTTTCAATTAAATTACCTCTTTCAATATCAAACATCGTAAAGTTACAACTAACAACACCTGGCTTATAACCCATAGCTTCCCATTTTTTGTATTGCTCAATTGATTTTTTTAACACTATTTCATCAATTTTATCAATCAATCCAAGCTCAGTTGCAACTGGAATAAATTTATAAGGAGGAATTAATCCTTTTTTAGGATGAATCCATCTAACAAGCGCTTCGCTTCCAAATAAATTTCCATCTTTATCTATTTGTGGCTGATAATATACTACAAATTCATCATTTTGAATTGCTAGTTTTATAGCATTTTTAAGTTCTAGTTTCTCTTTTGCTTTTTCACCCATCTCTTTTTTGTAAAACTCAAAGCTATTTCCTTTTCTTTTTTTTGCCTCATACATAGCCGTATCGGCAAAAGTTACAAGTTTGCTAATATCATCTCCATCATCCGGAAATACACTAAGCCCGATACTTGCTGTGGTTGAAACTTCTTTATCACCTAGTTTTATTTTTTCTTTGATATTATCAAGTAGCCTTTGAATAAGACCTATAATATTTTCTGGTTTTTCGATATCATCCAAAATCAATACAAACTCATCCCCTCCAAATCTACTTACAACGTCACTTTTTCTAACTGTATTTTTGATTCTGTTTGCTATTTCTTTAAGGAGCATATCACCATACTCATGTCCTAAGGAATCGTTTATTTCTTTAAACTGGTCAAGGTCAATAAAAGCAATTACAGATTTTTTACCATTTCTTTTTACCCTACTTGAAATCTCATTAAACGCGCTAAGTAGATAGTTTCTGTTATAAAGATTTGTTAGTGGGTCTTTTATTGAGAGTTCTTTGAATTTTTCTTTTTCGCTTTTTAGTACGTTTTCGTATGATTTATAAACATCTTTGATGTTTTTAGCAACAATCCATACAACTATCAAAATAATCATAACTACCAAAAATGTAATTACATAAATACTATCAATTAGTTTATAAAATAAAGTTTTTCTCTCTTCATTTTTCTTAATTAGTCTTTTATCCAAATAATCCAAATACACCCCACTTCCAATTAAAACATTATAAGGCTTAAATACTTTGACATAAGATACTTTTTCTGTTGGCAATCCTCCTGGATTGTATCCTGTGTATGAAACATAAGTGCCGTTTGGGTGTTTTTTGGCTTCATTTACCAATAACTGGAATACTTTGACACCGTTTCTTTCAAGATTCCATCTATTTATTTTCATAAGGTTTTTGTTTGGATGATATAGTGTGTTTCCTTTAAAATCTAAAACAAACACATATCCTTTATAAGGCCATTTTAATTGATCAAAAACAGATTGCATCTCTTTAATTATCATCTCATCACATTTTTTATCCGGAATTTTGTTTGCTTTGCAATATTGTTTTTTGTCATGGTAGATGGTATTTAAAATATTATATGCCATTTCCACTCTTTGTTTGGTAGTGGCTTTTAAATCGTTCATGAATTTTTGGGTAATTATTTCTTTTTCGTTTTCAAAATATTTTTCTAGCTGAACATTTATGGCTATAAAAATTAAAAATGCCGTTATAATTACACCAACTACCGGAGTTATGAGGATATATAAAGGAATTTTGTTTTTGTCAAATTTCATTTCAGGTCCTTATATGATATAATGTTAATAAAAAGGTTTTATATGATTTTAATTGCTGGGCCATGTGTAATTGAAAGCCGCGAGCAAATTTTTAAAATTGCAAAATATCTTGAAAGTTATATCGGAAAATATGATTTTTACTTTAAAGCAAGTTTTGATAAAGCAAATAGAACTAGCCTAGATAGCTACAGAGGTCCTGGGATTGAAGAAGGGCTTGAAATTTTAAAAGAAGTAAAAGAAAAATTTGGATACAAACTCTTAACAGACGTACATGAAACTTGGCAAGTAAAAAAAGCCGCTGAGGTTGTTGATGTGTTGCAAATACCGGCGTTTTTATGTAGACAAACGGATTTGCTTGTAGAAGCGGCAAAAACAGATAAAATCGTAAATATCAAAAAGGGTCAGTTTATGAACCCGGCTGATATGAAATATTCTGTATTAAAAGTACTTCAAACAAGAGGCTATAAAGAAGCTAATTATGAAACAAGCAAAAAAGCTGGAGTTTGGCTAACTGAAAGAGGTACAACATTTGGATATGGTAATTTGGTAGTTGATATGAGAAGTTTATACATTATGAGAGAGTTTGCGCCTGTTATTTTTGATGCAACTCATAGCGTTCAAATGCCAGGAGGCGCTGGAGGAAAAAGTAGCGGAAAAAGAGAATATGTACCAGTTTTAAGTAAAGCGGCGGCGGCTGTTGGGGTTGATGGATTTTTCTTTGAAACTCATTATGACCCTGATAACGCACTAAGCGATGGTCCTAATATGATAACACCTGATATGCTTGAGAGCATATTAAAAGATATAGATTGCATTAATAAATGTCAAGGAGAGTAGATGAATAAAATCGAAGGAATTTTAAGATTAGAAGGCAATGAAAAAATTGCAATAATTGCCAGTAGATTTAATCACTTAATTACTGATAGACTAATTGAAGGCGCTAGAGATGCGTTTTTAAGAAACGGCGGAAGAGATGAAAATTTAGACCTTATTTTGGTACCTGGAGCATTTGAATTACCATTTGCACTAAAAAGAGCGCTTAAAAAAGATATTTACGATGGAATTGTATGTCTTGGAGCGGTAATTAGAGGAGCAACTCCTCATTTTGATTATGTAGCGGCTGAAGCTACAAAAGGTATTGCAAATACAACCCTAAACTATGATACACCAGTAACATTTGGATTATTAACAACAGATACAATAGAACAAGCAATAGAAAGAGCCGGTACAAAAGTAGGAAACAAAGGCTTTGAAGCAATGGTTGGGCTTATTGAGATGATAAATCTATATAAAGAGCTATGAGGTTTGATTTAAAACAAAAACTTGATTTATTTATACTCATAGCGGCTGTTGTTTTGGTTACAACAGGAGCTTTTTTGAGGTTTTTTAAATACCTCTTAACTCCTGAAACAACCAAAAACATTACATATTTTTTAATACCTGAATTTGTGATTTTAATAATTTTAGTAACTATAAAACTTTGGAGGAAATAATGGCAACAATAACTCATGCAAGAGAAGCTGTGGTACAAACTCTATATGCATTAGACCAGGGTAATGATAAAGCAATAGAGCAATTTGATGAAATACTAAAAGATAAAAAAGTAAAAGGTCCAAAAGCTGAATTTGCAAAAAAACTACTAAATGGAGTAATTGAACATTTGGATACAATTGATGAAGAAATAAAAAATCACCTAATTGACTGGGATTTTAATAGACTTGATAAAGTAGACAAACAAATCTTAAGAGTAGGGACGTATGAAATAATGTATACCGATACTCCATTTCAAATTGTTATTGATGAAGCGGTAAAAATTGCCAAAAACTTCTCTGAAGATAAAGCAAAAAGCTTTATTAACGGTATTTTGGATAAAATCGCCAAAGAAAAAAGGGCTTAAGCCCTTATTTTAAGATTTCTGGCTTAAATTCATCAATTAGTTTATTTTTGTTAACTTTTAAAAGGTCTTTTTCTACAATTCTAAAGATTTTATCTTTGTTTCTTAGAAGTGGTAATACATCGTTTGCAATTGTTTTTGGAATTGAAAGGAATACTTTTGTTTTATTCTCTTCATCTATTAGCATATCTATATCTTCGGCAACGGCTTTTACGGCTTCTTTGTAGATTTCTTCTTTTAGGGTATGTTTTTCACCGCTTGCGGCTCTGTTTAAAAATCCGGCTTTATTAACAGTACCTGTGGCATCTGTAATTAAATCGCTTACTCTTTTGTGAGCTTCTACAATATCAATACTTCTTATTAAATCTAGTTTTACTTCATTTGGTTTTAATCCCGCTTCCGCTTCAGGAGTTCTTGGGTTAGCTCTATATGCCTTTATTTCTCCCAAAGATGCAACTATTACTAAATCTCCAACTTTCATTCTTTCTCCTTTTTATTTATTATATATCAAATTTTAGGCAAATGCCAGTCTCTTTTGTAGGCAATTATTCTTAAAAAGACTGAAGTTACCAATGTAACCACCAAAACTTCAAAACTAATCCCAAAAATATATAAAACTACCCCTACAATTATAGAAATTGTCGCATAAAATTTCTCTCTTAAAATAAAAGGGACTTCATTTATTAACATATCCCTAATCATACCACCCCCAACGGCGGTAATTAAGGCTAAAAACACAACACCAAAAATGTTAAATCCCGCATTAATTCCAACCATAGCACCCGAGATTGAAAAAGAGGCAAGCCCTATGGCATCTGATAGTACAAAAATTGTATTGTTTTCTACGTCAATCTTGTGAAGTTTAAAACTAAAGCCAATTATTAACACCAAAAGAACCAAACTTCCGGCCAAGGTATTTGTAAAAGCAAAAATCTCTTTATTAGCAAGCACATCTCTAATAATCCCTCCTCCAAGGGCTGTAAGATAAGAACTAAGCACTATTCCAAGCAAATCTAGTTTTTGCCTAATTCCTACAATAAATCCGCTAATTGCAAAAGCAATAATTCCAATAATATCGGCTATTTCTAGCATTTAACCCTCTGTGCGTGAGTTATAGCAATAGCTATTGCATCTGTAATATCAAGTGGCTTTATATCGCCTTTTATGCCTAAAATTCTTTTTACCATAAAAGCAACTTGTTCTTTTTTTGCTTTTCCATTGCCTGTTACGGCTTTTTTTACCTGAAGCGGGGTGTATTCATAAAAATTGCCATGAACTTGTAATATTCTAAGAGATAATGCACCCCTAAACTGGGCTAGTTTTAAAACGGTTTTTGGATTGTAGGCAAAAAAGATATCCTCTATTGCTACCTCATCAATTTCGTTTTGCAAGATTATATCAAGCCCTTCAATTAATTGGGTTAGTTGGTATTGAAGCTCTTTTTCTGTAATTTTTATAAATCCCGCGTCAATTAATGTGAATTTCGGGCTTGTTTCTATAATTGCATAACCACATCTAATAGTTCCTGGATCAATTCCTAATATTCTCATTCACAATTCTTTCAACTTTTATTCAACCATTATTCACATTGTGAAAAACTTTAATAGACATTTTATCTCCGATATGTTAAAATTAAATTCACACAACTTTTCACATATTATTCACTATGTGAAAAAATTTTTATTCACAAAGGAGCATTTAATTGCTATTTGATAAAATCAAAGATTCACTTAAAAGTGAAAACATTGTGAATTATAATAAATTTATTAAGAATTTGGAATTTGATGAAGAAAACAGTGACAGTGCAAGACTGGTAATAAAAGCTCCTAACGTATTTATTGCAAGCTATGTAAAAAGAAAGTATGCAAAAAAAATTGCCGAACTTTATAAAAAAGAAACAGGCATAGAACCAACTATAGAAATAATAACAAAAGACATAACTCCAAAAAAATATGCAATTGAAGATATTGCAACATCCACTTCAACCCCATCTATTTTAATACCTCATTATACTTTTGATAGTTTTATAGTAGGGCCTTCAAACCAATTTGCTTATACGGCGGCTAAAAGTGTTGCCGAAAATCCGGGAAAAAGTTATAACCCGCTATTTATTTACGGAGGAGTTGGGCTTGGTAAAACGCATCTTTTGCAAGCTATAGGTAATTATTTAAAAAACAAAAAAAAGGTAATTTACGTCACAAGCGAACAGTTTATGAACGAATTTAAAGAAAACGTAAGAACCCAGACAATGGATAGATTCCAGGAAAAATACAGAAATTGCGACCTTTTATTGATTGATGATATCCAGTCCCTTGCCGGAAAGGACAGAACCCAAGAAGAGTTCTTCCATACATTTAACGAACTATATAACAACAAAAAACAGATATGCCTCACGGCCGATAGACCACCTAAAAAGCTATATGACCTGGTAGATAGGCTAAGAAGCCGCTTTGAAGCTGGACTAATTGTAGATATTCAACCACCTGAACTAGAAACAAAAATAGAAATTATCAGAAAAAAATGCGAACTAAATAGTATTTATTTACCAGATGAGATTATAGAATTTATTGCAACAAAACTTGATGATTCAATCAGAGAAATTGAGGGTATGATAATTAAGCTAAATGCAATGACTAAACTTCTTGGAATTACCGATATTACGCTAGATTTTGCAAAACAAGCACTTAAAGAATTCATTAAAGATAAAAAAGAAAACATTACTCTTCAGGATATTATAGAACTTATTGCAAAAGAGTTTAACATAAAACCTAGCGAAATAACTTCAAAAAGTAGAAACAAAAACATAGTTGCCGCAAGAAGAACGGCAATTTATCTTGCAAGGGAGTTTACAACTGAATCTACTCCGGCTATTGCAAAATATTTTGGGCTAAAAGACCACAGTGCTGTTAGCCATGCAATTAAGAGTTTTAACAAAAAACTAAAAGAAGACAATGACTTTAGAATAAAAATAGAAGAGCTTAAAAATAAAATCCAAATCAAAAAAGGTGAATACTGTGAATAAAAAAGTTTTTCACATTCACTCACAAAATGCGATAATTTCGGCAAAAAGCTTTACTATTCACACATTCAACTTCATCTACTATAACTACTGTAAGAATTTAAACAAAGGAGAACACCATGCATATTAAAATTCAAAAGCCGGTAATTGAAAGCATTATCTCTCAAGCTTTGCCTTTTACCGAAAAGAAAGACAACACCCAAATCACATCTCACATTTTACTTAACGCTGATGAAAAACTGACAATCAAAGCAACTGATAAAGAAATTGGTATTGAAATCAAAACTGAAGCTGATATTTTGGAAAAAGGGGTAATTACTATAAATGGTAGAAGATTTGCAGATATTATTAAAACATTACAAAACAAAGAAATAGAAATAAAAAACGAAGGGGATAATATTATAATAACCCAAGATACATCTGTATACAAGCTTTCAACATTCAATGCAAGTGAATTCCCTGAGTTTCCAAATCCAGACGATTTAGAAAAACTAAACGTGAATAGTGAAGAGTTTGCTGATGCTATTAAAAAAATATTCCCAGTAATTGATACTAACAATCCAAAATATGAACTAAACGGAGCTTTATTTGATATAAGTGAAAAGACTAATTTTGTATCTACTGATACTAGAAGACTTGCGGTATACTATAGCGATGCAAATGGAAAAGAAAATCAAATAATCGTTCCTAAAAGAGCTATAAGTGAAATTAAAAGAATTTATAAAGAAGAGATGGAAATTTTATATGATGATGTATATTTAATCTTAAAAGATGAAAATACCCTATTTTTCACAAAACTAATTAACGGAAAATTCCCGGCATACAAAAAAATTATTCCAGAAAAATTCAAATACGAATTAAAAATTAACAAAAGTGATTTTCTTTCACATCTAAAACAAGTTAGCATTATCTCAAACGAAGTAAAAATCTCTATTAAAAAAGACAAAATCGAATTTGAAAGCATTAGTGATGAAATGATGCAGGCTAAAACATCTATGGCATTTAGTTGCGATATTGATGAATTTACATTTGCTGTAAATAGCAGATATGTATTTGATTTTCTAAATGTAATAAATAGCGAAATGTTTGAACTATGCCTAAATGAACCAAACATTCCTTTTGTACTAAGAGATGGTAAATTTATTACAATCGTAATGCCACTAAACATTTGATATAATTTGACAATTTAAAAAAAGGATTTTAATGGCTAATTATGGTGCAGAGAATATTAAAGTATTAAAAGGACTTGAAGCTGTTAGAAAAAGACCCGGGATGTATATCGGTGATACCGGGGTTAAAGGGCTTCACCACTTAATTTATGAAGTGGTTGATAATTCAATTGACGAAGCAATGGCAGGATATGCCAATAAAATAAAAGTAACAGTTAAAAAAGATGGAAGCGTAGTAATTGAAGATAACGGAAGGGGAATTCCAGTAGATATTCACCCAGAAGAAAAAATTCCCGCAGCTACAGTAGTTTTGACAGTTCTTCATGCCGGTGGTAAATTTGATAATAAAACATATAAAGTCTCTGGTGGATTGCATGGTGTTGGTGTTTCAGTAGTTAATGCATTATCTAAAAAACTTATTATGACTATTAAAAGAGACGGAAAAATCTACCGCCAAGAGTTTGAAAGAGGAAAACCTGTAACTGATTTAGAAGTAGTAGGGGAGACTAATAGAACCGGTACTACAATTCAATTTTGGCCTGATGAAGAGATATTTGAAACAACTGAATTTAAAAGCGATATTTTAAGAAAAAGATTAAAAGAATTAGCCTATTTAAATCCTAATATTACAATCTATTTTGAAAACGAAAATGATGGAACTAAAGAAGTTTATCATTTTGATGGTGGTATTAAAGACTTTGTAAAAACTCTTAGCAATAAAGAGTGTATTACTGACGTAATTTATTACAACGAACATTATAGCGATGAAGAGAAGTCTTTAGATGTTGAGGTGGCTTTGTGCTATGATACAGGATATGATGAAAAAGTATTAAGCTTTGTAAACAACATTAGAACCCCTGAGGGTGGTACGCATGAGAGTGGATTTAAAGCAGGGCTTAGCAAAGCCATTATCAACTACATCAACAAAAACATGAAACTAAAAGAAAACATTAAAATTACAGGTGATGACGTAAAAGAGGGGCTAAATGCGATTGTTAGCGTTAAAATGAGCGAGCCTCAATTTGAAGGACAAACTAAAGGTAAACTAGGAAGTTCATACGTAAAACCTATAGTTCAAAAAGTAACTTATGAATACCTAACAAGATATTTTGAAGAAAATCCAAATACCGCAAAAACTATTGCCGAAAAAGCAATTGCCGCTGCAAAAAGTAGAATTGCTGCCAAAAGAGCAAGAGACTTAACTAGAAAACAGGCTAAAGTAGGTGTCGGTACTCTTCCTGGAAAACTTGCTGATTGCCAGACAAAAAACCCTGATGAAGCTGAAATTTATTTGGTTGAGGGTGACAGTGCGGGAGGTAGTGCGAAACAGGGAAGGGACAGATACTTCCAGGCAATTCTTCCTCTTAGGGGTAAAATTTTAAATACTCAAAAATCAAGTGATGCAAAGGTATTAAGCTCTGAAGAGATTAAAAATATTATTACCGCTCTTGGAACTGGAATAGGGCAGGATTTTGATGCTGATAAAGTTAGATACAAAAAAATTATTATTATGACGGACGCAGACGTTGATGGAAGCCACATCCAAACTCTTATTATGACGTTTTTCTTTAATCATCTAAGGGAGCTAATTGAGAGAGGATATCTCTACATAGCTCAACCACCTCTTTATAGATACAAAAAGGGAAAAGTTGAAAAATACCTAAAAGATGACAAAGAACTAAACGAATTCTTAATCGAACAGGGTATTAATGCAATTGATATTGAAGGGGTTGGAAAACCAGAACTTAAAGAGCTTTTAAAACATGCGGCTCATTATAAACTCTTGCTTGAAAAATTAACAAATAGATTTAATATTCCTGAAGTTATCAGATTTTTGATTGAAAATGGAAATATTGAAGAGCTAGAAGAGCATCTTAAAAAATTTGGATTTAGCATCATTTCAAAACACGACAATCACTACTATATTCAAACAAACAGAGGACTTGAAGAGATTACTATTGATGAAAAATTACTTAACCATCCTCTATTTATTGAAGCTAAAAAAGTGTACGAAAAACTAAAAGAATACAAAGACTTAATCAAAGGCGATTATCTTGAGCTTTTAGAGGAGGTTATCAATAAGGGTAGAAAAGGTGCTCACATCCAAAGATACAAAGGTCTTGGGGAGATGAATCCAGACCAACTTTGGGATACTACGATGGATCCAGAAAATAGAACGTTAATCCAAGTAACATTAGAAGATGCAGAAGAAGCGGCTAAACATTTTGAACTATTTATGGGTAATGAAGTTGGACCAAGAAGAGAATATATCCAATCAAATGCAAAAGAAGTTGAAAATATTGACGTATAGAGGGATAAAATGAACGAAATGAAATACGGCGAAAAAGAGATAGTAGAGTTTGATAAAGAAAAAGACCTTGAAATATGGCCAAACAAACACAAAAAAAATTATGTAATTAAAATTACTTTGCCTGAATTTATGTGTAAGTGTCCAAGGTCTGGGTATCCTGATTTTGCAACAGTATATCTTGAATATATCCCTGATGAGTGGGTAGTGGAATTAAAAGCTCTTAAGATATTTATTAATTCGTTTATGAACAGATACATCTCTCATGAAGATAGCGCAAATGAGATTTTTGATACGCTTTATAACAAACTAAAGCCAAAATGGATGAAAGTGACGATGGATTTTAATCCAAGAGGAAACGTGCATACGGTAATTGAAATAGATAGTGATAAGATATCTAAGAGTTCTTAAAAAATTGGAGGGGGAATTTGAATAAACTTCTAAAATCACTTCCTTTAATTTTATTTTTAACTATTGCTTTTTTTGCTCTTTCTGATTTTTTTACTGATATGACATATAAAATTGTTTCTTTGTTTGCTTCAGTAGAGGAGCTAAAAAAGATAATAGGAACTTACAACTGGCTTGAGCTTATATTTTTGGTTAACTCCTTTAACGGGCTTCTTGGAATAATTGTTTGGATAATTACTCTTTATATTTTTGATGTAAATAAATTAAAATATTACATTTATGGCGCGATTTACATGTATGTGGCAAATATAGTTAGGATTTTTATTGTTTTGATGATTAGTGAAAAATTAACTTATATTCAAGTCTCTTACGATGTTTTGGGTATTATTATCTATTTGGTTGCATTTATAGTAGGTGTTGTTTATGTTATTAAAAAAACTAATCAAAAATTTGAAATTATATGAAGTAATAATACTTTTATCAGTTATTTACTTTTTTTTAAATCCTTATATAACAGATATAACTTATTTTTTACTCTCAATGATTTTTCCTTTTAAAGCGGAAGAAAATTATTTTATTTTAGATAATGGATTTAAAATTTTAGTAGAAAATGAATGTAATGGTTTATTGGGGATTTTAATATTTGTTTTTGCTTTGTATCTGTTTGGTGTAAGAGAAAAAAAAGCTTATATTTTGGGTGTGTTTTATGCTTTTTTTATAAATATTTTAAGGATTGTTTTAATTGTGTTTTTAACAAATAGTAATTCTGAGTATTTTAATTTTTATCATAATATTTTGGGAAGAGTTTTTTATGTTTTTTTATTTTTATTAGGTCTTTTTTATTTTAAAAAATTAAAATCTGACACCGATTTTACAACTTTTTGATATTATACATTGATTTAAAATTAACAAAAGGGGAAAAGGATGAAAAAGGGTGTCGGTATTTCAATTTTATGTGCAACATTTTTATTAGCTATAGATTGTGATAGCTTAACACCAAATGAATTGTTAAGCAAAAATTTCTTAACCACTAAACCTCAAGTTTCTAAGTTTGATGCAAAGACTCTTTTTAAAAAGAGAAATTTCAAAAATCTTGAATCTTCGAGCAAACTAAAACCAGAGTATGATCCAAATACAATAATAGTAGAGTTTAGAAATAAAAACTTTAGTTTAATTAATTCTGAATTGCAAAAGATGGGTGTAAAGGCCAAAGTTTTAAAATCATTATCAAATCACTCAGATAAAGCTTTTGCAATAGTAAAAGTTCAACAAGGACAAAATCCTAAGAACATTATTAAAAAATTAAAACAAAATCCTTTGGTAAAAAGCATTCAATATAATTACATTAAAAAAAAACTAGCATTACCAAATGACCCGTTATTTGTAAATCAATGGCATTTAGATGGAGCAGATAATAATGCAATTGACATAAATGTACAAAGTGTTTGGGATACTACAACAGGTAGTGATGATGTTGTTGTAGCTATTTTTGATACGGGACTTTCTATAAAACATGAAGATTTAGAAGATAATGTATGGGTTAATGAAGCGGAGTTAAATGGTGAACCTGGAAAAGATGATGATGGTAATGGATATGTAGATGATGTATATGGTTATGATTTTGCTACTGATATGGATGGTAATAATGGACCTTTATACGGTGATGTTGATTCTCATGGTACACATGTTGCCGGAATTATTGGAGCAGTGGGAAATAACTCAGTAGGAGTTAGTGGAGTAAATTGGAAAGTTAAAATTCTTCCTGTAAAAGTTTTTAGACCAAGTCTTGGAGCATATGATAGTGATATTTTAGAAGCAATTGATTATATACTTTTGTTGAAAGATAAAGGTGTAAATATTGTTGCAGTAAATGCTTCTTATGGTGGATTTGGAGGGGATGCTGATAACTCACCAATGAAAGATGCGATTGAAGCGTTGGGTGAAAAAGGAATAGTGTTTTTTGCCGCAGCGGGCAATAGTGGTATTGACAATGATTTAATTTATTACGATATACCAGCTCTTCCTGCAAGTTATAATGTTGATAATTTGGTGGCGGTTGCAGCTACGGACGAAAATCAAAATTTAACTTATTTTTCTCAATACGGTAAAAAAACTGTTCAAGTAGGGGCTCCAGGAATCAACATTTTAAGTACTACCGATTTTATTGACGGTAACGATACGAATGCAGAAGATTTTGAAGACGGATTTGAAAACGGAGGCGATAATTGGTCGGCCAGTGAAGATGGATGGAGTATAACGGATGCAAAAGCGCATCAAGGTACTTATTCAGTTACGGATTCTCCTGATGGAAATTATGACGATTCTTCAAATGGGTTTAATTATATTTTTACTAAAGAAATTGATTTGTCTTCAGAAAAGGGTAATCAAATTGCAGTAGACTTGTGTTATCAGAGTAATTTAGGTAATGGTGATATAATGTTTATAGCGTTGTATAACGGTGATGATAGTTACGTTAATATCGAATATACTGATTCGTCTTCGACCGGAGATAATTGGAAATGTGTAGGTGTTCCGATTCCTGAGTATTATAAAACAAGTACTTTTAGGGTCTTAATTGGTTATTATCACAACGGAGATGGTAATAGCGGTGATGGGGTATATTTTGACGATGTTAAAATAGGTACATTTACTCATACGAATACTTACGAAGCTTGGGCAGGGACTTCTATGGCTACGCCTGTGGTAACCGGGACTTATGCACTATTAAGCAGTGTAAACGATGAAGATATTTATTCAAAAATTTCAAGAATAATAGGGAATGGCGATAAAGTGAACCTTCCAATAATGGGTACGGTTGAAAATGTATACAATATTGTTAATAATCCAACACCGCCGTTTATTTTCGGTACTAAAAAAGTTATGAGTATTAGTGGAGATAGTGTAACAATAAAAGTTGCTAATGCAGGAAATGATCCTACTGTATGGTTAGGAGATGAAAAAGCAAAAACTACTAAAGTAGATGGGGATAATATAACATTTGAAATTTCAGATACTTCTAAAAGGGAAGTTGTTGTACAAAATAATGACATAAATTCTTCAAATAAACTTTATCTATCTAAATGGCAAATGCTTTCAAAAATGCCTAATCAACATTCTCTTGGACTTGTTGCCGGAGAATATAATGGGAAAATTTATATAGCCGGAGGAATTGATACTATGTATACAGGGAATTATACTGACATTGACGTTTACAATATTAAAAACGACAGTTGGGATAGTATAACTCCTGATAGTGACGAAGCTAAAATAGGTAATACAGGTGCATTGGTAAATGGAAAATTGTATTTAATCGGTGGAAATGATTTAAATGGAGATAATGAAACAGTAAAATATTACGACATTGAAAAAGGTGAATGGGTATACGGTGCTAACCTTCCAAAAACAATATATTACTCTAAAGCAATTGTTTTTGGAGATTATATTGGAATTTTAGGTGGTTTTGATGATGATGGGAATACATTATCAGACGTATACGCATACGATACGAAAAATGATCAAATTATAGAACTTGCAAGTATGAACGAAAAAAGAGTAGCCCCTGCGATATGTACGTTTAAAAATAAAGTATACGTATTTGGAGGGTGGAATGGTAATGATGTTGTAGATACTGCAGAGGTATATGATGTAAATGAAGATTCGTGGAAATATATTTCAAAACTTCCTGGTCAATGGATAGCGGGAGAATGTGTAAATGTAAATGATGAGTATATTTTACTCTTTGGTGGTGTTGATGGTGATTTTAATGCCATAAATGTTATTGCAAAATATTATCCGGATGAGGATAAATATGAAGTTTACGAAAATACCATTTATCAAAATATATTAAGCAGATTTTCTTTAGCAGGTAAACATTTAGTAAAAGTTGACAATGAGCTTTATTACTTTGGTGGATATCATTATTATTTGTACGGGACTTATACTTCTGAAAAAATTGAACTTCCAAAAGTAGAAGAAAAAATGGATAATGATATTAAAGAACCGATTGATGACAACACAACAACACAAGATGAAAATCAAGATGACAATAGTAGTGGAGATGAAACTAGCTATCAAGATTATGATAGTGCAAGTGGTTCTGTGCCATTATTTGATGTATTTTCGTTTTTAATTCTTATTGGAAGTATTTTACTCATCTATAGAAGAAAATAATCCATGAGGGTTATTTTCTTTTTTTTATTGTCTATAGGATGTGCTTCAAAGTCTTTAAGTAATCATCAAAAACTAATAATTAAAGATACAAATTCATCTATCCTTCTAAAAGGATTTATACCAGATAAATAGCTATTTAATAACATTCATGCTAAAAATCGGAAGAAGCATTGACACTACGATAAAGCCGATAATTCCACCTACTATTAAAATCATAACAGGCTCCATTAAAGATAAAATAACGCCCACTTTTGAATTGTATTCGTTAAAGTAAATTTCGCTTTGGTTTTTTAAGATGTTTTCGCTCTCACCCGTTTCTTCTATTAAAGCAACCGATTCTATGAAACTGATATCCGGGAAGTTTTGTTTTTTAAGGGAGGTTGAGAGTTTTTTCCCTTCAAGCACTTCTTTTAGGGCTTTTTGGAATTTGGTTTTTATAACTTCGTTTTGGGCCGTTTTGGCTGAGAGGTTTATTGCGTTTATGAAATTAATTCCCGATTTTGTAAGGGTGTAGGTTAAAAAACTTATTCTTCCAAGCTCTTTTGAGATGATGAGGTTTTTAATAAGCGGGAGTTTTAATAAAAATGAATCGATAAGTGTTTTAAAAAATTTCGTTTTTTTGTAAAGCAATGAAAAAACTAAAACAATGCCTATAAAAAATAGGCTAAGTGTTACGTAATTGTGTTGTATAAAGTTTGATACCGCGATGGTTATTTTTGTAATCTGAGGCAAGTCTTGGTTTAGATTTTGAAAGATTTTTACTATTTTTGGTACTACGCTGCTCATCATTATAATTACCAAAATCAAGCTCACCGTAATAATAAATGCCGGGTATATCATGGCCTGGGTTGATTTTGAGCTGATTTTCTCTTCTTCCATTAAAAAGTTTGCATTTTGGATTAATATCAAATCAAGCTTTCCCGAATTTTCGCCAACTTCGATAGAGTAGGTGATAAAAGGCGGGATTTGGACGATTTTTTGGGATTTTACGGCGTCACTGAAGCTTTTTCCGCTTTTTATCTCTTCTTCTAGGTAGTTTAAAAACTTAATCAGTTTTGAGTTGGTTGTCTGGTTTTTGGCAAGGTTTATTGCTTTTTTCAGAGGAATTGAAGATTTAAGATACAGGCCTATTACGTTTAAAATTTTGGCAAGTTCGCTTTTTTTAACTTTCCCGAATGAAAAATTAAAAGATTTTTTGGGTTTTATTTCGATAATAATGATTTCACTTAGTTTGTGTTTTGCTTCTTCTATGTTTGAAGCTTCAACAACCCCTTTTACTTTTTTCCCATCTTTATTAAAGCCAGTGTATTTAAACTTCAACCTAATCCTTTAATCCGACTCTTATTGCTTCTTTTAGTGAAGTGGTGCCGTTTATTACCTCTTCAAAAATTGCTTCTTTTAGTGTTTTCATGCCGTTTTTTATCATCGCCTGTTTTAGTTCTATGTCGTTTGTTTTATTGGCGATTAAAGATTTTATCTCATCGTTCATAATAAACAACTCCCCTACGGCTTTTCTGCCTTTATAGCCGGTA
>Ga0256843_1001787_pt1 | contig 16403 bp, 13 predicted proteins | sample AlvinellametaG_FD_191572 | JGI IMG/M metagenome (GOLD analysis project Ga0256843, IMG submission 191572) | Pompeii worm associated microbial communities from hydrothermal vent at the East Pacific Rise, Pacific Ocean - Alvinella | ecosystem: Host-associated > Annelida > Integument > Unclassified ... | reverse complement strand
ATCTGCTGTATTAAACCCAAAGTCACCAAAACTAGCTTCTCTACTCATAAGCTTCATACCAAATACATTTAGCGCATTATTACTTCTTGCTATATTTTCATTAAATTTTAAAGTTCCATAGTTATATCCATTTGCACTTGATACATCAATCATAGCATTATCAATTGCTGTTTTTTTAGCTTTTAACTCATGATTATTTTTCATTGTTAAATTATATGCTTGATTAAAGCTAATAGTATTTGCAAAAATACTACTACTTAAAGTTGCAATAATTATAGTTTTTTTGAGCATTATTTACTTCCTTTTTTATTTATTATTGTTATTTGATTTTTTAGATAATTTTGAATATTTATTTTTAAATCAAAATGATTTAATGTAATAGAATTTAAAAAACAAAGTATAACATAATCATAAATATTTGTAGATATTTCTTTATTATTTATAATATTATTTAAAATATTTATATATTTATCTCTTATATTAGTATTATATTTTTTAATTTCATCACTAGGATTAGATATACAAATAGTTAAAAACTGTTTATATATATCTCGTTGTTTAATTATACTTTCATCATCTAATAAAAATAGCATAAATAACGAATTTAACTTTTCTTCAAGTGTAGTACTTTTTTGTAGTAATAATTCAAGTTTTTCATCATATACTTCTTGCATACAAGTCATAAGTTCAAATACTATATCTTCTTTATTTTTAAAATATTCATATATAGTTCCCTTACCTATACCAGCTGTTGAAGCTAACCTACTTATACTTATATTATGATATTGTTCACTTTGCAAAAGAATACTACACGACTGAGCTATCGCTTTTCTTTTTTGAAGTTTTTTTGTACAATTTTCCATATAAACCTTTCTGACCACTAGTCAATATTGAAGTATATACAATAAAAACTTAAATAATAGTAAAATCTGACCAATGGTCAAATAATAATTATAAAAAAAGGTACATCTTATGATGTACCTTATATTTAGTAATAATATTAATAAATATATCTAACTGAAAATGTAAGATTTGAAGCTGTAATATCAACTGCTTTTGGTTCTACCCAACCTTGACAATTTTGATTTGGAGTATAATCATGTTGAATATTTTCATATTTAATTTGTGTAGTTAAATTTTTATTACCACCAACTACACCATTCCAATAAATCTCTGTAGCATGTCCTCTTACTGCAATTTTAGAACCTAACATATTATCTTCTGCCCATGTAAATGGTGTCCAGTATTTACTACCTTTATTAAATTCTATACCAATTTTCCCAGAATCTGTTATCATATCTGGAAATTTTGCACCAATCCAAAAAGAACTTCCTGATTTATCTTCTGTACTACCTAATAAAGAATATCCACTATCTGGTTTATATTCTGTACTAGCAATAGATGCAAATACAATAGTATCAGCTAAGAAATCACTATCTTCATCTATCATATCAAGACCATTTACTTCAAGAGAAAGTGCTGTTACACAAGCTTTTCCAGCTGGTGCAGATTTAATATCATTTGCATTTGTACCATCTACAATTTTTCTACCTTTAGTATTAATAATCATCATTCTTTGACCCATAAGTTTATATGTACCATTATCATAAATATTACCTAAAATACCAGCTATATTAACTTCTTTATCTTTTTCTGTAGTAGCTGCTCCTGTAAATGTTTTTAATGTTCCATCTTCTACATACATCTTATTTACTCCATGTACTGGATCATGAGCTCTTCCATAAAGTACTTTTAAAAATGAACCTTCAGCTTTAGTAAAACTTTCACCAAACATTACCATTACAGCATCTATTTCCATATTTGTAACATGTGCTAATGGAGAAGTTGGTTCTTTTGTATTTGTTCTATGATTTGCTAAAAAACCACCAGTTGATTGTCTTCTACCTGCACTATATGTCATATCATTATCTGCAGTATATAAAATATATGCTTCTTTTAATTTAAATTCATTATTATCTGCTTTTGATGAAGCTTGCCAACTTTTAAATGAAGAATCACCAGTTCCTGGATGTCCACCCCAAACATTATTTATTCCAAATTTACCTCTAAATACGATTTTATCTGTTGGACTAGATGCCATATCAAGATATAATCTTGTTGATAAAATGTTATTTGTTTCTGTAGTGTTAGCATTATTATCTTTTACTGTTATAAAATCTACACTATTTCTAAAATCTACACTAAATTTTATATTATCAAATGCATCATGTGCTTTAACTGCACTTAATTTTTTATTTGTACTATTTAATTTTTTTTCTAATTTTAAAATCTTTTTTTCTAATTGATCTAATTTATCATTTGATACATCTGCAGCATAAGCACTTGTAGCCAATGCAGCAATAGCTGAAAGTTTTACTATTTTTTTAAACATTTTTTTCCTTTTAGTATTTATAAAAAAAAGGTTAGTTTATTAAACTAACCTTTTATTGTTTTAATCTATTATGATTAACAAGATGGTACATTCCCTGAATCATTTGCAAATTCATAGAAGAAATCATAATAATTATCCATATATTTAGATTTTAAAGCTTTATCTTTTGCTTTTGGACAAATTGTTTTAATTTCATTTTTTAAATTACCTTTAAGTGCAGCCCACTCATCTTGTGAATGTTTCTTAGCAATATCTCCACCACTCATACCACAATCTTTTTTTAATTTCTTTTGGTATAATTTTTTACCTTTTGCTGAATCTGCATTTGCCATAGTAGCAGTTAAACCAGAAGCAACAACAACAGTAAGTGCTAATTTTAATAATTTATTCATTATCTATCCTTATATTTTTTATTTGTTATGATTATATCATAGAAATATTAATTTTTAATTAATTATATATATAAATAATCCCAAATTATAATATAAATAACTATTTATGATATAATCACAAAATTTTAATTAAGGAAAATTAATGAATAATACAATACCTACTAGTAAAAATGTATTACCAAATATAAAAAACTTTGTAATGGTAAGTAGTGGTAAAGGTGGTGTTGGAAAATCAACAACTGCTGTAAATTTAGCAATAGCATTAGCCAAAAGTGGTAAAAATGTAGGACTATTAGATGCTGATGTATATGGTCCAAATATTCCTAGAATGATGGGAATAGAAGGTATTCAACCAGTATTTTTAGGAAATAAAATAAAACCAATAATAGCTCATGGTGTTCAAGTAATGTCTATTGGATCACTAGTAGATAGAGGTGCTGCTTTAATGTGGAAAGGTGTTATGGTAACTCAAGCAATAGAACAAATGCTAGAAGATATTATATGGAAAGATTTAGATATTTTACTTTTTGATATGCCTCCAGGAACTGGTGATGCACAAATCACACTAGCACAAAATCTTCCAGTAACTGCTGGAGTTTGTGTTACAACACCTCAAAAAGTAGCCCTAGATGATACAATAAGAAGTTTAGATATGTTTAAAAACTTAAATATTCCAATAGCTGGTATTATTGAAAATATGAGTGGATTTATATGTCCAGAAACAAATAAACAATATGATATTTTTGGTAAAGGTACTACAAATGAACTTTTAGAACCATTTAATACTCAACTTTTAGGTGAAATTCCTATTGAGATTGATATAAGAGAAGGTGGAGATGCTGGAATTCCTATTAGTGTAGTTGCTCCAAATTGTGCTACTTCATTAAAATATGAAAATATTGCTTCTAAACTTTTAGATGCACTAGATGAAACAAATAGCAATGGTGGAGTAGATAATAGCTCTATTCAAGCTACTAAGTTTTAATATTTATATCTAATAGTTTAAAACTATTAGATATATAATTATTTTTTATTTTTGATAAATTGTCCACAACCTTTGTGTTCTTTACCATTATGAGTTTTATACTCTTTTGCTCCTGCTTTATATAATCTATATCTTTCACAGTTATTTTTTTCTTTACATATTTCATTATCACATGCTAATATTTTTTCTTCCATAATTTATATCCTTTTTTAAAATAAAAAAGCGTAGCAACAAAGCTACGCTTTTAATAAATAGTACTTAATGATTAATCTTAATCATCTAGTTCTAGAACTCTATCAGCAATAAATACTAATAAAATAAATACACCAATTGCACCAATACCAATACCTAACTCAGTCATTGAAGGAGTATAATTTGTAATTAATGTTGGAGTTTCTTGATAAACTCTTGTTGTCATAGTTTGCATAGGAGCTAATTGAATACCTTCTGTTACATTTATTCTTGAATACATAATACCTACTAATCCAAAAATAGATGCTAAACAAAAAATACCAACTTTTTCTTTAGATCCAAATGCTGCAACAAATAATGGGAAAATAATACCTAAACCTAATTCATAAATTAAGAAGTTGTTACTTGTGTACATATAGTTTATAGTATCAGCAGAACCAGGAACTCCACCATATACACCTGAAATATATCTTACAAGGTACATAATTAATAATAATGATAATAATGCAATAGCTACTTTTTCTAAAGCTAAAACAGCTTTTACATAGTTTTGTTTATCAAAAAATACAGTTATAATTGTAAGTAAAAATATACCAGCTAAAATAGCTGTAACCATAAATTCAATTTGATAAAATATTCCACTTGAGAATAATCTTGAATTTAAATTTCCAAAAATAGACCCAGCTGTTAAAACTGAAGAGTTAGCAAAAATAATAGCAAACATTGCAAATAATTTTGTAGGTCCTATATTTTTACTATATGATACAAATGTAAGTACAGTAAATAACATAAACATAGGATAAAATACTCCAAGCCAAAATAATGCAGATGTAGGATTTCCACTAAGTGCTGTATAAATTACCATAGTAACAGGATGACCTACTTCAAATAAAAATGCAGTAAATCCAGCAAATAAAGATAATAATCCAACAACTAACATTCTTTTAATTAATGGTTTAATAACTTCAATTTCAAAGAATATACCACTTGCTGCAGTTACGATACTTCCCATTGCTAAAGCAACAAAAAACTCATAAGAAGCTACTAAAAATCCCCATGGATGTTCTCTAGTAACATTATATGAGTGATGTCCATGTTGTAAAAAATTTGATACTCCATATAAATAAAAAGCAATTAACCCAATAGTTGCTACAGCAATTAATAAAGTAATTGCATTTTTTTCAAATCCAAAAGATATATTCTCTTTTAGAGGTAAATAATCATTTAATTTCACTACGATCTCCTTATGTTAGGTAAAATAATTTAGGATTTGTACCAAGATGCGATTTTAAACTAAAGTGTTCTCTAGTTCTAAGTACTTCACTAATTTCACTATTTGGATCATCAAGATCACCAAAAATTCTTACTTTTGTTGGACAAGTATTTTGACAAGCTGTTGTAGTTTCACCTCTTGCAATTCTTGTTTCTGAACAGAAGTTACATTTATCAACTGTCATTGTTCTATCATCTACATATCTTGCATCGTAAGGACAAGCTTCCATACAATATGAACATAAGATACATTTATCACTATCAACTCTTACTACACCATTTTCATCTGTATATGTTGCCTGAGTTGGACATACATCTTCACAAGGTGCATCTTCACAATGTTGACATTGAGATGGGTAAAATGTATTAGATACAATATCTAAAAATGGATATTGTCCTTCTAATTCACTAACTCCAACCCAAATTCTATGTTTATCTGCCCCTCTTAAGATACCATTTTCTTCTTTACACGCTGTTTCACAAGCTTTACAATTGATACAATTTTTGTAATCAAGTGCCATTCCATATCTAGCCATAAATTATACCTTTCTTATTTCAACATTTGTTTCATGCATAGCTGCAGCTCCATATACAGGCTCAACAACATCTTCAATAACTGCATTATCATTTCCACCACTTCTATATGCAAGTCCTAGTTCATGACTTTCTTCACCAAATCCATGAATAAAGAATACTTGATTAGGTGCAATTTTTTCAGTTGGGTATGCTTTAATTCTTGTACTACCTACACTAGAGCTTACTTCAACTAAATCACCAAATTTGATTGATTTTTGAGCAGCAACTCTTTTGTTTATCCATATATAGTTTTCTGGAAGTAAATCTCTTAACATTGCATTGTTTGATGTACCACTTTGTGTAAATTGAGCATGTCTTCCTGTAAGAAGTTTAAACTTACCTTTTGGAACACTAAAGTTATATTCGTCTTTCCATACTGGCATAGAATCAACACCTTTTTTAGCTAAAGAATCAATTTTACATTCTAATTTTCCAGATGATGTTTTAAGTTTTCCATCTCTTACTCTATAAGATTTTTTCTTTTCTGGATAATATTGGAATTCATTAGCACCTAATTGTTTATAGTATTTGTCTTTATTAGGATAGAATACACCATGATGATGTAATTCTTTTGCAGCTTCTTCTCCATAAATAGATGCAACCATATGATGATTTACTTCTTCTTGAGATTGTTTAAATGGCAATGTAATATCAAACTCGGCATAAGTTTCTTCTAATCCATCTTCACTAATAGCATCTTGTACATCTTCATCATATTTTTTTGTTATTTCAAATAATGGTTTAGATATTTTTTCTGTTAATCCTCTCATAATCTCCATAACTGGCTTAGTATCATATAATGGATCAATTACTTTATTTCTTTGAGCAATAGATGGTTCAACTCCACCAAATGTTTTAACAGGATCTGTTCTTTCAAGATATGTACATTCTGGTAATACAACATCTGCATACATAACAGTATCTGATGGCATAGTATCAATACATACAACTAAATCCATTTTTTTAAGCATAGCTGCTGTTTTTTTATTGTTTGGCATATTCATCATAGGATTATGTTTATAACAGAACATTCCTCTTACATTATAAGGCATTTTATCTTCTAAGTATCTATTTCTAAATGATAACCAAGAACCACCACCAGGAACAATTGCACAATCATCATAAGGCATTTCACCTTTTTCATATTTTGCTTTTTTCTTAATAGCTCTAGCTTCTGCTTGTGCATATAAAGGTTCTAATCCTTCATGTTTACCAAGTTTTAATTTATTTCCAAAGATTAATCCACCTTTACAGTCAATAGCTCCATGTAAACCTTGGAATATTGCCATAGCTCTTCTTAATTGGAAATCATTTTTACTAAATGTAGATCTTCTACCTGGATAATAAACAGCTTTTGGTGCTGCTGCAGCAAATTCTCTTGCTATTTCATATATATCACTAGCTTTAATACCAGTAATTTTTTCAGCCCATTGTGGTGTATATTCATTTGATAATATACTATTTTTATATTCTTCATATCCATTAAAATTAGCATCAATATATGCTTGATCTTGTAAATCTTCACTAATAGTAACATAAGATAAAGCAAGTACAAATGCTAAATCAGTACCAGGATTTATTGCTAACCATTTATCAGATTTTGCAGCTGTATTTGTAAATCTAGGATCAACACAAATTAATTTTGCACCTCTTCCTTTTGTTCTTTTAAATGCTGTCATAGTATCAGGTGTTACAATAGCTTCTGCTCTATTTGCACCTGCCATAATAATATATTCTGCATTATCTAAATCTGCTTGAGGGTATGCACCTAAAGTTACACCATAACCAGAAGTTACTGTTTGAAGACAAATTGAACCATGATTTAACCAGTTTGAAGAACCAAATGCTCCATAAAATTGTTTAAATGTATGCTCTGCCATACCTTCACCAGCACAAAATAACATAGATGATCTATTATCTTCTTCTTCTTCAAGAATTTTTCCTAAACCTGGAAAATCTTTTGTACCATTTAAAATTGCATCATAAGCTTTTTCCCATGAAACAGCTTTGAATTTACCTTCACCCTTTTTACCAATTCTAATCATTGGTTGTTTTAATCTATCGGGATCATAAAGAGCTTGAATTCCTGCATTTCCTCTTGGACAAAGCATATTCTTTGATTTTGGAAACATTGGGTTTGGATCCAATTTTGTAATCATTCCATCTTCTACTCTTGCAATTGCTGCACATTTATTAACACACATTTCACATAATGTTGCAACACCATGGCCTTTGCCAGTGCCTGTTTTTGTATTTAGATTGCTAAGTTTGCCAGTAACTTGTTGTGCACCATGACCATTTGCAAGCATATTACTTGCAAATGAACCACCTAAAATACTCATTGCAACAGTTCCTTGGAGAAACTTTCGTCTTGATATTTCTACTTCCATAAGTACTATTCCTTCTATATAATATAAAATAAAACTAATTATTCGGCTTAATAATATTAAAAAATAACTTCTAAATTACTTAATCTATTGTTATAATAATAATAATCTTTAGTTATATAAGAATATATAATTTTATTTATAAGATGAACTTATACTAATAATAAGAAGTAATTATAAAAAAAAATTATACCTTTTTAAGTTCTTTTTAAAATATTTGATACTATACTAGTGTTAAGAATTAATACTTAATAGTATTAATAATAATTATAAGGAAATAATATGGCAAGACTTGTTGTTTTAGGTGGTGGAGTTGCAGGACATACAACTGCTACATTCGCTGCAAAATGGTTAGGTGCATCACATGAAGTTGTAGTTGTTACTCCAAATGCTAAATGGAACTGGATTCCATCAAATATTTGGGTTGGTGTTGGAGAACTAACAAAAGAGGATGTTACTTTTGATTTAGCTCCAGTTTATAAAAAAGGTGGTATCACATATAAGCAAGCATTAGCTAAAGAGATTCATCCAGAAGGTAAAGAAGGTAGTGACAAACCATTTGTAACTATTGAATTTACAGGACAAGATAAAGCTGGTCAAACAGAAGAATTAGAATATGATTTTTTAGTAAATGCTACTGGACCTAAACTTAACTTTGATGCTACTCCTGGATTAGGTGATGGTAATGGTCAAATGGGTGAACATACAGTTTCTGTTTGTACTGCTGATCATGCTGTTCATGCTGCACATGAGTTAAAAGTTGCAATTGATAAAATGAAAAATGGTCAAAGACAAACATTCTTAATTGGTACAGGTCATGGTATGTGTACATGTCAAGGTGCTGCATTTGAGTATATTTTTAATATCGAGCATGAGTTAAATAAAGCTGGTGTTAGAGATATGGCTGATATGAAATGGATTTCAAATGAATCATTCTTAGGTGACTTTGGAATGGGTGGACTTCATATGAAAGTTGGAGGATATGTAGTATCTTCTAAATTATTTGCTGAATCACTATACTCTGAAAGAAATATTGAATGGATAATTGGAGCTCATACTTCTAAAGTTGAAGATGGTAAAGTTGAGTATGAATTACTAGATGGTACAATGCATGAGCAAGAATTTGACTTTGCTATGTTAATTCCACCATTTGCTGGTGTTGGTCTTAAAGCATTTGCAAAAGATGGTTCTGATATTACAGATACATTATTTGCTCCAAATGGATTTATGAAAGTAGATGCAAAATATGATGCAGGTGCTTATGAAAACTGGAAAGCATCAGATTGGCCAAAAACATACCAAAATCCAACTTATGCAAATATCTTTGCAGCTGGAATTGCTTTTGCTCCACCACACTTAATTTCTAAACCTATGAGTAGTCCTAATGGAACTCCTATTAATCCTACACCACCTAGAACAGGTATGCCTGCAGGAATTATTGGTAAATTAGTTGCTCATACAATTTGTGATTTAATTACAAAAGGTCCTGATGCTCATTTACATGAAGGTTCTATGGCTGAAATGGGTGCTGCTTGTGTTGCATCTGCTGGTAAAGGTGTATTTACTGGAACAGCTGCTGCTATGACTGTATATCCAGTTGTACCTGATTTTGAAACATATCCAGGAACAGGTAGAGATACAGATTATACATTTGGTGAAATTGGTCTTGCAGGTCACTGGATTAAACATATCCTTCACTACTTATTTATCTGGAAAGCTAAGCTTAAGCCAGGTTGGACTTTAATACCAGAATAAGAACGAAATAAATTTATGACTAAATGTCATAAATTTATGAAGTGATTTCATTTATTCTTCGTTAGTTAATGACTCGTTTACAGAAGTAAACTTCATCATTAACTGCCTTGAACTAAGATGAAAATATTATTTTGTTAATAATTAAAATATAGAATAAAATAAAAAGGAAACACTATGAAAAAAGAAGAATTAAACTTTGCAAAAAGTGATGCATTTAACTTAACAATGATTCCAGGATCTTTTGCTAAAAAAATGAGAACATGTCTTATTTGGCAAGCAATTAGATTTATGGTTATTAATATTAAAATGTTAGTAGTTGTAAGTAAAAGTCACTAAAACTAACATAATATAATTTAAAATAGCTTTTTGCTATTTTAAATTTATAAAATTAATAATTAATTAATTTTATAAATTTAAAAAGAAACTCAAATGATAAAAGAATTAATAAAATACCCTAAAACACTCAGTAAAGAATTTAATGCACCAGTTAGATTTTTTGATGAGTCATTACAAATATTAATACAAGATTTAAAAGATACAATAGAAGCAAATAATCTTGAAGGGTTAAGTGCATATCAAATATCAAATCCTTACAATGTAGTAGTAATAAAACAAGAAGATGATTATTTAGTATTAATAAATCCAAGAATATACCATGAAGAAGGTTCTATTACATCAGAAGAGACAACAACATATTTTGGAAATATTAGCGCTAATGTAACAAGATCATCATTAATTAAATTAACTTATGAAGATCAAAATGGAAACACAAAATACTTAACAGCAAGTGATAAATTAGCAATATTAATTCAAAGAAAAATTGATTATACTTATGGTGGAAATATTAGATATAGATTAAATTCAAAAGAACAAGATATATTTGATCAAAAACTTCAATATGGAAATGATGCACTACAAAATGGTGCGTGTCCAACTTCTAGTATAAAAGATAAAATTTCTATTTTTACAAATTATCTTATTGCATTGTCTTTTATATCATTACTATTAGTATTTATTTTAAATGATCAAAATATTTTATTGTTACAAAAAGCACAAACATATTCTATGTTAAGTATATTAGCTTTAATTTTGATATACATTCCATATGGTTATTATGAAGGAAAGATAAATAAAGGCTGTACATCATGTCAGTTAGGTAATATATTAGGTACAGCCCTTATAGCAACAATAAAACTTAGTATATTATTTGCTTTAAACTATTTTATATTTTAATAAATTAAACTTCAATACTATTTATAATATCCATTATAGTTTGAGTTTTTTCATCATCTTTATATTTTTCTTTTATTTTTAAAAAGTCTTCTAAGTTATCCAATAATAAACCAACAAGTTTTGGGTCAAAATGTGTTCCTGACTCTTCTGTCATTATTGAAACTACATTTTCTAAACTCATAGGATCCTTATAACATCTTTTTGAAGATAATGCATCAAATACATCAGTAACAGCTATTATTCTAGCATACAAGTGAATATCTTCACCTTTTATTTTATTTGGATATCCATTTCCATCCCATCTTTCATGGTGTTGAAGAGCAATTATATGACCAGCTTTAAGTACTGGAAATTCATCTGCTCCTTCTAACATTTTTGCACCTAAAATAGCATGTTGTTTCATTATTTCAAATTCATTACCTTCAAATCTACCTGGTTTTAAAAGTATTTTATCTGGAATCCCTACTTTTCCTATATCATGTAATGGTGCTGCATAAAGTATAAGTTCACATTCTTCATCATCTAATCCATATAGTTTAGCTAAATGTTCAGAATAATGGCTCATTCTTTTTATATGTCCACCAGTTTCAAGATCTCTAAATTCACTTGCAAGTCCCAATCTTATAGAAATTTCATATTCTGTTCTTTTTGCTAGTTTTAGTGTTTTATTTAATTCTTCAGTTCTTTTTTGAACTTCTTGCTCTAAAATCTCTTTTTGATTTTCAACCATAGTATAATATTTATTTAATTTTGCATAGTTTATAGTTCTAGCTGTTAAGATATCAATATCATATGGTTTTGATATAAAATCATTTGCATTAAGTGAAATTGCATCAAATTCTTTTTCAACATTTGCTGTTACCATAATAACTGGAAAATTATTTAATTCTTTTCTTTTTCTAATCTCTTTTAGAGTTTCAATACCATCTAATACTGGCATAGATATATCAAGTAATAAAACATCAAATTTTTTTTCATCAAGTATATCTAATACCTCTTGACCATTATTTACATATGTAATTTCTACATTATCAAAATCCATAAATGCTGCATCAATTAAATCTAAATTAAACTGTTCATCATCTGCTGCTAAAATAGAATACTTATTATCCATGTGAAACTCCATATTTTTATACTTAATTTTACACTTTTTTTACTGTATTTTGTATTAATTTATTTAATACATAAACTCTTAATATTTCTTTGTTATAAATTATTGTATTATAATAAATAATCATCTGCTAAATAAAGGAATATTATGAAACAAAATAAATTTAAAATCATAATAGGTTTATCTGTTTTATTTTTTATACTATTTTTTGTATCAAAAACTCTTATTGATAAAAATAAAGAACACAAAATAAATATTACACTTACTAATCATTTACAAAAACTATCTACTCATTATAATATGATAATGTATGACCAAAAATTCAAAGCAGATGCTATTTATAAACGAACTGTTAGAAATAAACAAATTATGGATATTTTAGTTCAAGCAAATCATACAAAAGATAAAAATATTTTAAACAATTTGCGAAATAAATTAGAAACTTTAATTAAAGATGATTATAAAATATACCATGAAGATGGTGTATTACAATACCATTTTGTTTTTCCAAATAATGTTACTTTTTTTAGAATGCATAAGCCTAGTAAATATGGTGATGATTTATCAAAAATACGATTAGATATGGCATGGGCGAATAAACATAAAAAAGAAATACATGGATTCCATAAGGGAAAAACAAGTCATGCTTTTAGAAATATAAAACCAATCTTTTCACCTAATAACGAATTTTTAGGAATATTAGATGTTGGATTTACAAGCCAAGAGTTACAAGATAGATTAAATAAAGTAAGTAAGATACATACTCACTTTATAATCAAAAAAAATATATTCTCATCAAAAACTTGGGAAAGAGATGATATAAAAGCAAAATATGTTCCATCTTGTGAATCAAAAGATTATATGACTGGAATTAATAAAAATTATAATGTAGATCATATAAAAAAAGATAAAAATTATTTAATACCATTAAAAGAAACAATTGAAATTAATCTAAAAAAAGGTGAACCATTTAAACTTTTAGGTGAAAATGGAAAATATTTAGCAATATCATTTTATCCTATTAAAAGTTTAATAACTAATGAAGTCTCAGCATGGTTAATCTCATACAGTGAAGATCAAAATATTAATCTTGCAATAAAGGAAAATAAAAATTTAATTATTATCTCTAGTATTTTATTGTTTATATTATTTATATTTTTATATAAAATATTAGTACAAAAAGATATTTTAGATGAAAGAGTAAAAGAACAAACAGAATCTTTAGCACTTGTAAATAAAGAATTAAATGAAGTAAATAAGATTATTAAAAATCAAAGTAAAGAAACTATTAGTTTACTTGAACAATATAAATATACTGTTGATACAGCACTAATTGTTTCTAAATCAGATTTAAAAGGTAATATTATCTTTGCTAATGATAATTTTTGTAAATTAAGTGGTTATGCACAAGAAGAACTTATTGGTAAACCACATTCATTATTAAGAGATCCTAGCGTAAGTAAGGAAGTATTTAAAGAATTATGGGATACTATTAAAAGTAATAAAATTTGGAAAGGTAGTTTTGCAAATAAAGGGAAAAATGGAACTTATTATGTAAAAGCTACAATTGCTCCAATATCTGATGTAAATGGAAATATTATAGAATACATGTCAATTAGAGAAGATATAACTGAACAAATTGAATTAGAAAAAAAAGCAAATCAACTATATAAAAGATCTCAAGAGATTATGAATTCACAAGATAGTTTGATTATTATCTCTAAAGCTACAGATATAATTGAAGCAAATAAAAAATTATTTGATATTACTGGTTTCCCTAATCTTGAAGAGTTTTTAGCAAAACACAAATGTATTTGTGAACTTTTTGTTCCAAAAGAAGGTTACCTAGTAGAAAGTACAAAAGAAAGACTTTGGGCTGATCCTATTTTTGAAAGACCAAATGATATTCATAAAGCAATTATAAAAGATATATATACAGGTGAAGATATTATTTTTGAAGTAAAAGCAAATCAAATTGTACTTGATGGTGAAAACTTCACAATATTTACATTTTCAGATATTACAGCTGTTGAAAAAATAAGAGAGGAAGCTGTTGCTTCACAAAAAGCAAAAAGTGATTTTTTAGCTAATATGTCTCATGAAATAAGAACACCTATGAATGGTATTTCTGGATTTTTACAACTTCTAGAAAAAACAAATCTTGATGAAAAACAAGCAAAATATTTAGATATAACACAAGCTTCAATGAAAACATTATTACAAATAATTAATGATATTCTTGATTTCTCTAAAATAGAAAGTGGTCATATGACTTCAGAATTATTAGATGTAAATCCATTTACTGATTTATATAAATCATATATATCTTTCTCTGCAAAAGCTGCAGAAAAGAATATTAATTATAAAATAAATATTGATAAAAATATGAATAATTGTTATTTAATGGATCAATTACATATTCATCAAGTTATGCAAAATCTTATTAACAATGCTATAAAGTTTACTCCAAAAAATGGACAAATTGATATTAATGTTTTAAAAATACAAGATTTAGATAAATTTGATAAAATAAAATTCTCTGTTAAAGATACAGGAATTGGTATTGCAAAAGAAAATCAAGATAAGATATTACAAGCATTCTCTCAAGCAGATAACTCAACAACTAGAAAATTTGGTGGAACTGGTCTTGGTCTTAGTATTAGTAAGTCTTTAACTGCATTAATGGGTGGTGAATTAAAAATCAATTCAAAAGAAGGTGAAGGTAGTGAATTCTATTTTGAACTTACATTAGAAAAAACCAATAATTGTGAAAAAGAAAAAGAAGCTTTACCTGGATTTGTAACACTTCTATTTAATAATGATAGTAAATATAGTTCAAAAACAATATCTCAACTTAAAAGTTTTAAAGTAGAACATACAACTATATCTTCTATTGATGATTTTAAACTAAAAGATAATTATACAAATGCTTTTATAACTGATGATATTGAATTTGCAAACAAACTAAAAAAAGATTTTACCAATAAGTTAAATGTTATTTTATTAACAGAAGATACAAATATAAATAATAAAGATTATGTAATTATTAATAGTTATAATCTAAATTCGTCAAAATTATTTAATACATTATTATCATATGGAATTATTAATAGTAATATAAAAGTTCAAAATAGTATAAAAAGTTTAAATATATTAATTGCTGATGATTATGAAATAAATAGAATTTTACTAGAAGATATTTTAAGTCAATATGAAAATATTACTTATACATTTAAAGTTGATGGTAAAGAAGTTGTAGATGAAATATTAAATGTACCAGAAGATACATATGACTTTATATTTATGGATATAAATATGCCAATTTTAGATGGAATAGAAGCTACTAAAATAATAAGAGATAATAATATAGATATACCTATTATAGCTTTAACAGCAAATGCACTTGAAGGTGATAAAGAAAAATTCTTAAATCTTGGAATGAATGATTATCTATCAAAACCAATTAATTTAGAAGATTTAGATAAAATAATAAAATACTATATGATAGAAAAAAATGACACTCTATTAGATGATATGATAGTAGAAAATAATACTCAAGATGATATACTAAATATTAAAGAAATAAGTAATGATGATATATCTTCTGCAATTGAATTAACAATGAGTAAAATGAAATTTCCAAAAAAAATTGTAATGAAATTATTTAATAGTTATGTAAAAGGTTCTGTTAATTTATTAGCAAAATATAAAGAAGGATTAGATACAAATGATCTTGAATTAATCACAAAAGCATCACATGATTTAAAAAGTTCATCACAAACTCTAAACTTTGATAAAATAGGTAATTTAGCACAAATAATTGAAGAAAAATCAAGTAAAAATGAAGAGTTTGAATATGAAAAATCATATCATATCTTTGAAACTCATTTTACAAAACTACAAGAGTATATTGCTAATAAATAGCAATATACTTAACTCTATATACAAATATCAATCTCCTAAACTAATCTTAAGTATAATTTAAATATAATTCGAACCTGTCTATAGACTTTGGTGAAGTTTTTATAAAGTTTCTTTATAAAGGTTACTTTATAAAAAGTTGGTAAATAGAGTTTATCTAAACCACTATAGCAGAATAATTTGAAGG
>Ga0256843_1001786_pt1 | contig 16410 bp, 19 predicted proteins | sample AlvinellametaG_FD_191572 | JGI IMG/M metagenome (GOLD analysis project Ga0256843, IMG submission 191572) | Pompeii worm associated microbial communities from hydrothermal vent at the East Pacific Rise, Pacific Ocean - Alvinella | ecosystem: Host-associated > Annelida > Integument > Unclassified ... | reverse complement strand
TCCCTCTTTTTCCCAAGTTTCGTACGTGCTTTTTTCGTATTCTTTAGGATTGTATTCTCTCACTCAAAATCCTTTTTTGGTGCAATTATACTAAAAATAGGCGATTGCTTAAAATTTGACAAACTCTTAAATTTGCTATAATTTGGAATAGCATTTGCTTGTTATGGCAAAAAAGGATTAAAATGAAATTTAACGTTGTGCTTCCGATTTTGGGATTTGAGGATGAAAAAGAGTTTGAACTCGAAGAAGTAAGCGATATTTTTTACAGACTAAAAGGTAAAAACGTAACCTTTACACTCGTAAATCCCTTTGCGCTTAGGGACGATTACGATTTTGAAATTAGCGAAAGCGAACAAAAGGCTTTAAAGCTTGATGAAAATAAAAAGTTTTTGGTGTTAAATATCGTAACACTTAATGAAGATTTTCTAAAATCTACGGTAAATTTCGCAGCGCCATTGATTTTTAATATGGATGATAAACTTATGGGTCAGGTAATACTTGATAAATATCCGTACTCTTTAGCCGAGCCTCTGGCAAATTTTAAAAAAGGATAGGGTTTGAAGGTCACTTTGGTAGGATACGGAGCTATGGCAAGCGCCATAGCCGAGGGATTAAAAGATAAATACGAACTTGAAGTTATAGGAAGAGACAAAGAAAAACTTAAAAACTTCTCAGAAAAATACGGCGCAAAATATTATTCTTTCGAAGAAGCGAATATTGATAATAAAATCGTAATTTTAGCCGTAAAACCATATGTTTTGGATGATGTGGCTCAAAAATTAAAGGGAAAAGCGAAATTATTAATTTCGATTCTTGCCGGAAAACCTCTAAAAGAGTTACAAAAAATCCCCGCTTTTTCATACATTAGAGCAATGCCGAACGTAGCCGCTAAATATGCAGCTTCCACAACCGCAATTACGGGAGATATCGATTCAAAAGAGCTTGCAACCGAAATTTTAAGTGCGATAGGGAAAGTCGTTTGGGTAAATAGTGATGACGAAATCGATATGGCAACCGCAATTATTGGTAGCGGTCCTGCATTTTTAGGTATAATAGCGGAAGCAATTAGTGACGGAGGAGTTTATTGCGGTCTAAAAAGAGATGTCGCAATAGAACTTACAAAAGGTTTGTTCGAAAGTTTTTCAAAATTGGATGAGGATTTTTCACAAATAAAAAACAGTGTAATGTCTCCAAAGGGAACGACGGCGGAGGGTGTCAGAGCTCTTGAAGAAGAGGGTGTTAGGGGAAAAATAATGAAAGGGATTATAAAAACTTATGAAAAGTCGAAAAAAATTTAGAGCTTTTACATTAATAGAAGTTTTGATATCCATTATAATTATCGGAATAGTTATGGCGACAATTCCTATAATGATGAAAGCTTTTACTACGTCGGTTAAAACAAACGTAAAAGAAGAAGTCTTTTTTTCTCAATTTTCACTTCTTTCGATGATAGTGGAAAAATATTTTGACGAAAATAATACCGTAGGTGAAAATTACTACAAAGATTTAAATGCAACAAACGGTGACACTCAATTACTTATTAAAACATTTACAAGCGGTTTTTATAGAGAAGGAAAATATCAAATAGAACAAGGTGGAAAGTCATTAAGTGCTCTTGATTATAGAAGCGGGAGTAATCTGACTGTTTCTCATATAGGTCCTGATGCGAATGAACCCAATGAAACTACTTATGATGATATAGACGATTACAACGGTTATGGTGAACATCATGCAGGAGTAGAGAGTGAAGGGTATGATTTGAACGTTTCCGTAAAATATATTAGCGATTCTACAAATTACGATGACGTAAATATTACGTTTACATATTCTAACGGTGCTGTAGTGAACTCTAATATTAAATTAATAACGATTACTACACGTTTAAAAGACGGAACGGTTATAAAGCTTAGTTATCCGAGATGTAATATCGGTAAGTCGTCAATGCTTTCGTATAAATAGGAGAACGAATGAAAAAATCTTTTACCTTGATTGAAATTTTAGTTGTTTTGGTTATTATGGGTATTTTAGCCACTATTACAACTCAAATAATTTATAAGGTTTACCAAAACTATTATATTTCAAGATCCTTAAATACTTTATCGTTTAAAACGGATACTGTTTTAAATATGATTGCAAGTAAACTTTCTCAAAGAGTTCCGAATTCTACTATTGCCGTAGAATGTAACGCAACAAACGGCGGATGTGACAGCGGTAACGTACTTTCTTATAAAGCTGTTTCTCTCGTAACACCGGCTAACGCATATAAATATCCTGTTTTGGAATGGCTTGCAAAAGATATATATTCAAAAAGAGGGATATATTTCGATAGTGCAAAAAAAATTATACCCGGTTGGTCGGGTTTCGTAGATTTGATAGATACCGTAAATGTCGGACAAGACGAATATAATATTACATTACGATATGTTAATTTAGGTGTCGTTCAAAATATGGCAAACAATTGGTTTACTCAATGGGGCGTAAGTACGGGTTCGGGAGTTTTTTCCAATTTAAATGAAGTACTTATTTTCTCCGGTGCGGATGATAGAGGTGATTTTAGTGAGGTTAATACATCATACGGATATTATAACGGTCCTGCGAAAAACGTATTTAAAGTAAAAAATATCGGATTAACAAATCCTCCTGATTTTGCACAGATTACGGTGCAAGCAATTACGACATCCAATAATACAATGGTATTTGAAGGATATTATTTCGTAAATACCGCTATGGCGATTGTACCGGTTTATAACTCGGATACGAACGATTATAATTTGACTTTGAGATTTAATTATTTTCCGTGGAAGGGTAAAAAATATATCGATGGTAATGAGACGTTATTGGCTACACATGTTACTCAGTTTAGATTTAGAGAACAAAACGGAATTATGAGAATTTATATATGTATAAGCGACCCTAAAGTAAAAGCCGGAAGCGAAAAAATTACAGTATGTAAAGAAAAGGTGGTGTTCTGATGAGAAAAAGTTTTTCATTACTTTTTACGCTTATTTTCATAATTATAATGTCAATGGTAGGGGTTATGATTTTGAATTTAGGTGCTTCTTCTACAAGACATACGGCAAGAAGTTTTATGGATACCAAAGCCGAACTTGCACTAAGAGCGGCGACGGAATATGCTATTTTGGCTCTGCAAGGACACGATTATGCGACGTACGGAAGGATTAATAAAATAGATTTGAACTTTTCTGAATTTAAAGCTGAAATTAAATTTCATTATTTTAGTCCTTCATGTACTTCCAATCCTCCGGATTGTACGTATGAGGATACTAACGATACCAATATGACCGCACTCGTTTATGTTACTGTAACATCTAAAAACCCCGATTTTTATATCAGAAAAGTAAGAGTAACACTTCAAAACCCTTGATGTTTGGTATAATTTAACAAAAAAGGAGTAATATGAACGTAGAAATTGTTGGAAGAAACGTAACTTTAACTGAACCAATGAAAGACCATATTCAAAAAGTAATCGACGAAGTTGAAAAATATAATCTCGGAATTATGCACGCAATCGTTACGGTTGATAAAGATAAAAGGGACTTTTTTACAGTCGAAATAATTATGAATATCCCTGAAAAAGGAACTGCGGTAGTTCATTATACCGATAAAGATATGTACGCAGCTCTTGATAAAGCAAAAGACAAACTTGAAAAATTATTAAGAAGATACCATGATAAAATTAAAGACCACCGCAAAAAAGACAGAATCGAAGAGCTAATCGTAGAAGAAGAGGTTGACGAAATCGTAGAAATGCCTCTTGATGTGGAAAAGCCTCTAACAATTGACGAAGCTATTGAAGAATTCAAAAATTCGGGGCTTTATTTTATGGTGTTTAAAGACACGCACGGAGAAAAAAGAGTAATTTACAGAAGAAAAGACGGAAAACTTGGATTATACTAATTTGTTTTGGTAAAATTCCACACTAAAATTAAAAAAGGAGTAGGTTTATGAAAAGAACATACCAACCAAGCAAAATCAGAAGAAAGAGAACTCACGGTTTTAGAGCGAGACTAAAAACTAAAAACGGAAGAAAAGTTCTAAAAAGAAGAAGAGCGAAAGGTAGAAAAAGATTAGCGGTTTAAGCGGCGAAGAGATAAAGATAGTTTATAAAAGAGGAAAGAAATTAAACGGCAAATTTTTTACTATTTTGTATCTTTCCTCTGATTCTCTAAAAGTTTCTGCGATAGTATCGAAAAAGATATCTAAAAAAGCCGTTATAAGAAACAAAATAAAAAGAAGAATCAGACATTTGGCAAGTATCTATTTAAAAACAGGTTTTTTTATAGTTTTGCCGAAATTTGATATTTCGGAAATAGAATTTGAGAGATTGGAAAATGATTTTAAAAAAATTGTCGATAAAATCGGTTGAGTTTTATCGATATTTCATAAGTCCCTTATTCGGTCAAAAATGCAGATATTATCCTACTTGTAGCGAATATGCGCTGTGGGAATATAAAAACGATAACTTTTTCAGTGCTACCGTAAAAACAATATTAAGAATTTTAAGATGTAATCAGTTGTTTAGAGGGGGGATAGACTATCCGGTAATTACAAAAAGAATAAAACCGGTGTATGGAAAAAAAGAGAAAATTGATTTTTGGTATATTCCTGCGAAAAAAAAGAATAAATATATCGTAATAAAGGCGAATAATGAATAATAGCGGTAATCTAAGAAGAATAATCATAGCAACGGTGATTTCATTTGCTTTTTTTGTGGCTTATGACTTTTTCGTATTGCAGCCGCAAATGGAAAAAGCTCAAAAGACTCAAACTCAAAAAGTAGAAAAAAACACGACTACAACTACAAACACTTCAAAAGTAGCTTCAAACACAAAAGCATTAAATACAAAAACGTTAGTTAAAATAAGTTCTAAAAACTTCGATGTAAAAATCGATTCTATCGGTAGAATTACGAGTTTCGTATTAAAACAAAACAAATTCAACACGAAAAAAGGTAAGCACTTACAATTAATTGCTCCTAATTTGCCAAAACCTCTTGAAATGAGATTTGAAGATGCTCAAATTAACAAACTTGCATTTTCAACGCCTGCAACTGCTGATAAAAATAAAATCGAAATCACGGACAAACCTCAAAGTGTCACTATTACTCAGAATTTAAACGGGTTGATAGTTAAAAAAGTTATCACTTTTTATCCAAGCGGAAGATATGATATAAAAGTAGAGCTTTCAAAAAATGTAACTTATTATATTTCTCCTGGATACAGACCTGATGTCGCTATAGATCAATTAACAATTCACGGAGCTCTTATAAAAAAAAGCGACGGAACTCTTGAAATTATAGAAGATGGAGACGCTAAGCCTGAAACTATCAATAACGCTATCGTTTTATCGGGGTTTGACAGATATTATACGACTCTGTTTTTCTCTAAAGAACCTATTACTGCCGTAGTGGTGCCTGATAAAGAAGAAAATCCGACTCTTTTTGTAAAAAGAGATAAAAATATCGAACTTACAGGCTATATCGGTCCTAAATTCGTAGATACTCTAAAAAATATAAATCCTCAACTTGTAGATGTAGTGCAATACGGAGTGGGTACGTTTTTTGCGAGAAATCTTTTCTTAGTACTTGATTGGTTACATAAAATGGTAGGCAACTGGGGAGTTGCTATTATTCTTTTAGTGGTGCTTGTAAGACTTGTACTATTCCCTCTAACATATAAGGGAATGGTGAGTATGTATAAGCTAAAAGAGCTTGCGCCGAAAATGAAAGAAATCCAAGAAAAATATAAAAAAGACCCTCAAAAACTTCAAATGCATATGATGAAGCTCTATAAAGAGCATGGAGCTAATCCTCTTGGCGGTTGTTTACCTCTATTATTGCAAATTCCGATTTTTTACGGAATTTATAAACTCCTATTATATTCAATCGAGCTTAAAGGGGCTCATTTCTTATGGATTAAAGATTTGAGTTTAATGGACCCTTATTTCATTTTACCGGTACTAATGGGTGTTTCTATGTATATTCATCAAAAACTTACACCGACAAATTTCCAAGACCCTATGCAAGAGAAAATTTTCAAATTCTTGCCTGTTATCTTTACGATTATGATGGCGACGTTCCCTGCGGGTCTTGTATTGTATTGGACGACGAACAATATCCTATCAATCGCACAGCAATGGATTATTAATAAAATAATGGAAAGTAAAAAGGCAGCTTTAAAGGCTAAAAAGTGAGAATAGAAGCTAAAACTTTGGATGAAGCGTATTTAGAAGCGGCAAAAAGACTTAATTGTTCCGTTTCGGACTTAAACGCAAAAGTTATTCAATACCCGTCAAAGGGTATTTTCGGTCTTTTTGCAAAGCCTGCGATTATCGAAGTGGACGAGCATATAGATTTTGATATTGAAGACGTACTTCCTAAAATCAAAGAGGGGCTTGAGAGTCTTTTGAAAAAATCATGTTTTAACGTAGAAGTTAGCGAAGTTAAAAAGTATGACGAAGAGACCGTATTTATTAAGCTTGACGGAGAAGATGCAGCACTTTTGATAGGAAAAGAAGGCTATAGATACAATGCTTTGAATTATATGTTTTATAATTGGATAAACCAAAAATACGGATTTAAAGTAAGACTTGAAATTGCTGAGTTTCTTAAAAATCAAGAAGAGATGTTAAGAAGCTTTTTGGCGCCGTTTATTGAAAAAGTGAGACAAAGAGGTTATGGAAAAACAAAACCTTTTGACGGAATTTTAGCGTTTTTGGCTTTGGAAATTTTAAGAGAGGCATTTCCTGAGAAATATGTCGCTATTAAAGAGAGAAACGGCGAAAAATATGTAGTAATCGGAGATAGACATGGAGACAATAGCGGCAATAGCGACTCCTAACGGGATAGGGGCGATTTCGATTGTCAGAATTTCGGGTGATAATGCACTTGAAATAGCAAAAAAACTGACAAAAAAAGAATTTACTCCAAGAAAAGCCACTTTGGCAAAAGTATATGACTCAAACGACGAATTAATCGACATAGCTCTTGTAATTTACTTCAAAGCACCAAGTTCGTTTACCGGTGAGGATGTTGTCGAATTTCAATGTCACGGCGGAGTGGTAGTTAGTCGTCTTATTTTAGAAGAGGTCTTAAAACACGGTGCAAGACTTGCAAATCCGGGTGAATTTACAAAAAGAGCTTTTCTAAACGGAAAAATTGACGCTTCGCAAGCCGAGGCAATTGCAAAGCTTATTGAAACACGCTCAAAAGAAGGTGCGAAATTATTATCTCGTCAGCTTGAGGGAGATTTATCTAAATTCGTAGATGAAGTTAGAGAAAAACTTATAGAGATAATGGCGTATGCCGAAGTTTTTATCGATTATGCCGAAGAAGATTTGCCTGAAACATTAGGTAGTGAAATCGAAGAGAGACTTCAAAAAATTGAAAAGCTTTTGATTCATACTCTTGAATCGAGCAAAAGAAGAGAAGCTCTTCTTAGCGGTTATAAAGTAGCAATCGTAGGAAAGCCAAATGTCGGTAAAAGCTCTATTTTAAACGCTTTATTAAATAAACAAAGAGCGATTGTAAGTGATATTGCCGGTACAACGAGAGACACTATCGAAGAAGATATTCAAATCGGCTCTCATCTCATAAGAATAATCGATACCGCTGGAATTAGAGCGGCAAAAGACGAAATTGAAAAAATTGGAGTTGAGAGAAGTAAAAAGGCTATTGAAGAAGCTGATATAGTAGTTGGAGTTTTTAGTGCCGATGAATTCACAAAAGAAGACGAAGAGATTTTGGAGCTTTTAAAAAATGTGGATAAAGAAGTTATTATCGTTATTAATAAAGTCGATAAGGGCATCAATATAGACCTGGATAAATTCGAAGGTTTAAAAGTAGTAAAAATTTCCGCAAAAAAAGATATTTCGCCTTTAATAGACGAACTGAAAAATTTACTTGATAGTTTTTCAAGTGAAGACGAACATATATTAATCTCTACTCGCCAAATTCACGCCGTAGAAAAAGCATTAAACGCCATTAACGAATCAAAACAATTTTTACAAACGGGAGAGCTTGAACTTTTCAGTTATCAAATACAAGATGCAATCAGAGCCATTAGCGAAATTACCAAACCTTTCGAGTATGACGAAATGCTTGATAAGATGTTCGGTAGTTTTTGTGTAGGAAAATAAATAAAGGAGTGTAAAATGACAATACTTGAACTTAAAAAAATGATGATGAAAGCAAAAAAAGAAGACAAAACAAAAGCAAACGCATTAATGATGCTTGTTGATAGTGCACAAAAAATCGCAAAAGAAAAAGGTGAAGAAGTTAGCGAAAAACATATAATCGACGCCGCTAAAAAACTTGCTAAAATGGCTAAAGAATCTATTGAAGCCGGAATGGAAGAGGCTAAAAAAGAACTTGAAATTTATGAAAGTTTTCTTCCTAAAATGTTAAATGAAGAAGAAACTACGAAAATAATTAAAAATATAATCGACGAAATCGGCGGTAAAAATATGGGTGAGATTATGAAAAGATTAAAACAAAGAGGAGATATCGATTTAGGTCTTGCAAGCAAGATTATAAAATCTCTTTAATCTCCTTTATTTTTTTGTGTATATAAACTCCTAAAATCACTCCTAAAAGCAACAATATAAAACTTAAAATAAAAACTGCGGTAATTTTTGAGGTATAAATAGAAAGTATCAAAAATAGTCCGTAAAAAATACCGATTATTGCAAAACCGATAAAAAGAGAGGCTAAAATCATCAAAAATATCAAAATCAAACTTTTTTGAATTAAGGTGTTAAGTTTTTCTTTTTGAGTTTCTATAAAACTTAGTGTTTTAAGCTCCATCATTTTAACAGAAAGTCTAAGAAGCTCCAAAATTGTAATAAGTCCTTTCATTTTAACGCTTTTCCTATTATTAGTCCTGTTATAAAAGCGATGAGTAAAAAAACAATAGGCATCTCTTTTTTCTCAAGCAAAAAATCTATAAATTCCTGAGAATATTTTTTTAGTTTTTCCAAATCTTCTTCATTGAAGAGGTCTTTAAAATTAAACTCTTGATTTTTTATTATCTCTTCGATTTTTTGTTTTGTAAGGGCTATCTCTTTTTCTATATCACTCATTTTCAACCTTTAAGGAGTTTAGTAGAAGTTCATTACTTAAATAATTATAATAAAAAATCGACTTATGTTTTTTAAGTTCTAAAGGATTTATAAAATTTTTTGGATGGATTTCATGATTTAGCGAATATAAAATGGAGTTGTAAAGAAATATTTGGAAATTTTTGTAAGTTTGATATTTCATCTCTTCTTCGAGTTTGCTTTTTGTTTTTATGTTTTTGATTTGATTTAGGATTTTTTCAAGTTTAATTACCGCGTTTATTTGAGAATATATTTTTTGTAGCTGTCTTAAGCTTTTGCCCGTTTTTTGAGAGATTTTAAGTAAAATTGAGATAAATTTGAGTCTGTTTTGGTTTTTTATAAAATCATCAAGGTCGTTTATTATTTTCTCATCCGTTTTTTCTATGCTCGAATCTATGTTTAGAGTTATGATATCATCAATTAATTCCAAAATTTTATATTGTTTTTTTATTTCTAAATTTAAAGCTTCTTCTTTTATTTTTTCAAGATTTAAAACTTCGTTTAAGATTAAAATATTGATAATTTTTTGAGTGGAAAAGTTTTTTAGGATTTTTAGTCCGTAAAGATTTACTACTTTGTTTGTTATTACGGTTTTTGCTATCTCTTTTTTTAAGATGTGTTTTTCATAGTCTATTTCTAAAGGAAAGTACTCTTTTAGATATTTTTCATCAAAAAAGTCTATTTTTTCTTTTATAAAAAGTTTTGTATAAAGAAGCAAAATCGCAAGGATAGGTCTTAACGGCTTGATAGAATCGAACGTTTTGAAAACTTCATTAAAAGTTTCTACGTTTTGTAGAGTGTTTGCAAACTCTTTAATGTCTTCTTCGCTAAGTTTTTCGTCAAGCGAGATTCTAAGAGGTTGCATAATATTTTGGGTTAGCACTTTTTTTATTACGATATCGGTATATTTTAAAACGTCGGCATTAATTAGTTTTAGGTTTACTTCATAATCGCTTATGTTAACTCCCGCGCTGTTGTCTATAGCATCAAGGTTTATTCTTCCTTTTTGAGAGTATTCGACTCTGGCTTTATTCGTCATTGCTAAATTGGCGCCCTCGCAAACACAGAAAGCTTTTATTTCATTTGCGTCGATTCTTATGTTTGCGTTTTGTTTATCGCTTATTAGTTCGTTGATTTCTTCGCTTGCTTTTACGTATGTACCTATTGCTCCGAAATATAACATATCGACTTTTAGTTTTAATAATTTTTTTATAAGTTTGTCCGTTTGGATGATTTGGGAGTCGTGATTTATTAATTTTTGAATCTCTTTTGATATTTTTTGAGTTTTTTTGCTTCTATCAAATATCGCTGCGCCTTTTGAAAGAGCTTTTTTTTCGTAGTGTTTCCACGAAAGTGAGTTTTCAAAAAGCCTTTTTCTCTCTAAAAAAGATTTTTTAATATCGGGATTTGGGTCTATGAAAATCTCTTTTGAAGATATTGCGGCTATGAGTTTGAAGTTTTCATTCATAAGCATTCCGTTGCCAAAAACATCTCCTCTCATAGACCCAACACCCACGACGCTTATTTCGTCTTTGAATATATTTTTGTTTATTTCCAAAAAGTGTCTGTTTGCTGATGTCAAAGCTCCAAGAGCAGTAATTCCCAATTTTTTATGAGAATATCCGTTTTTGCCGCCGCTTGCAAAAGCGTCTTTGAAAAAATATCCTCTTTTAATCGCTATTTCGTTTGCTATGTCGCTAAAGTCGCTCGTACCTTTATCGGCCGCCACTACGAAATAAAAATCTTTATCTTCCCCGTACTCAAAATCCACCAAATCAAGAAGTGCGTCGATATATAACGAATAGCATTTTTTAATTTTTTCTCTGCTCGGATTTTCATCAAAAATAAAAAATCCTCCTTTTGCTCCGTTTGGGATGATAATTGCGTTTTTGTATTGTTGGGTTGTCATTAAATCTTTTATCTCTTCTCTAAAATCCACTCTTTGAGAATATCTGATACCGCCTCTGCTGATTTTACTCATCCTAAGATGAACGCCGCAAAAATCGTTATGATAAACAAAACTTTCGATATTGGGATTAATTCCTTTTAATAGGTGCTTGAAGTTTTTGATATCGATTTTAAAAGCTATAGTTTCTTTGTTTTTTTCCAAATTAGTTTTTATTATGTTTTTTTTAATTTCTCTAAAAATCAAAAGTACTTGATGTTCGCTTTGATTATCGGTGTCTATTTCTAAAGAGGGATTTTTTATAAATGAAGAATATTTTATGTAGGTGTTGATAATGAATTCGTAAGAAAATTTCATTATTTGAGACTGATAAATAGCTAACGCTCTTAAAAAATTTATCTCTTTTAAAGAAAAATCAAGCTGATAAAAATAGTAAAGTTTGCATTTTTTAGGTATTTTTCCAAGGAGTGCGTTTTTTAAGATTTTAGTAAAAAGTTCTTTGTTTTTTATCGGTTTGTTTACTTCTATTTCATAATTGTTTTGTGAAGTGTTCAGTTTTTGTATTGTGAATTGAAAATTCTCTAAAAAATCAACGATTTCGTTAATTGTTAGAGGATTTTGAGAGGTGATTGTGAGATTTTTTTCATTTATTTTTATTTGCATTCATTTTCTTTGTGTTAAGAAAAGAAAGAGAAATTATTTAGAATATAAAACTCTTCTTCTCTTTCTTTTCATTTTGAATTTTCCTCTTGCCATACGCACCTCCTATTATGGAGTAGATAAAATTATATCAAAATTAAATTAATATTAAATGAATATCGCGCTCATATATCCCACAACTTGGCTTTCATCGCCGCTTACATCGGCACTTGTTCTATAATCTACGATAAATGGAGTTAGTCCGAGCTCGCTTGCGGCGATAATCATTGCGCTCACTCCTATTTTACCGCATGCTTCACATTTATCGAGTGCTTGTAAATCAAGGTTTTGCACCGCTTCAAGACAATTATAATCAAGTACGTTTGCGGTTTTTATGTCGTAATAATGGCTCAAATCCGTAGAAATTACCACTAAAGAGCCGTCTTCTATCGCATATTCGATAATATCTTTTAATTTTTCAGGCGAATAATTGCCATATATTAGTTCTACAACAGGAATAGGACCGAAATAGTGATAAATAAACGGCATTTGCACTTCGGTAGAGTGTTCTTGGTGCACTTCTTCTAAGTTTTGTACGCCGAAATTTTCTATAAGACTTTTTGCAAACTCTCTATCTATTGGCAAAAGCCCGCAAGGCGTTTCGTAACTCTCTTCAAGAGTTGTCGAAATGCCGTTTATCGGAAATCTGTGCGATGGTCCTATGACTACTACTCTTTTAGGTTTTGTATTGCTTGCTATTCTGTATGCGAAATTAGCGGTAAATCCGCTATACATCCACCCGGCATGAGGTACTATTATCGCTTTTGGTTTTAAAGAAAAAACTTCGGCGGCTTTGTCTGCTTCGACGTTTTCGTCGATTATTTTATTAAAATGCGCTATATACTGCTCGACAGCCTCACAACTACCGCCGTACCACTCTTTTACTACCGCTCTTCTCATTTTTTACTCCTTATTTCCAAACCCCTGGAATCACTTCGCCGCAAGTAGGGCAGCGAGCGACCCCTTGGTTGTCAATTTGCAAGATATTTTTTTCTACTCTGTAAATGGTTCTTACAATAAGCTCTTCGTTACATTTCGGACAATATGTCACCACAGGCAGTGCCACGTTTCCTAAATATACATATTTTAATCCCGCTTTTTTTCCTATTTCATACGCTTTTATCATAGTTTCCATAGGAGTTGCCGGTTTGTCTTGGACTTTGTAATCAGGATGAAATCTACTGATATGCCAAGGTATGTCGGTACTTACACTTGCTATAAATTCGGCAATTTTAGTAAGCTCTTCTTCGCTGTCGTTATCTTGCGGCACTATAAGAGTCGTAATTTCTTGCCAAATTCCAACGTCATGTAATCTTTTTATGGTATCAAGGACGTCTTCTAAATTACCTTTTAATACTTTTTTATAATATTCCGGTTTGAAACTTTTCAAATCGACATTGCATGCATCGACCCAATCTTTCATATCTTCTATCTCATATACACTTTCAAATCCGTTTGTTACAAAAACGTTTTTTAGTCCTTTTTCTTTTGCCAAAACTCCTACGTCTCTTGCATACGGATAAAATATACTCGGTTCGTTGTATGTGTATGCGATAGATTTGCAGTTATATTCGAGTGCGAGTTTTACCATTTCTTGCGGTGAAACATATACCGAATCGTTTACTTTATTGGTATGGGCTATTTGCCAATTTTGACAAAACGGACATTTAAAGTTACATCCTACAGTTCCGAAAGACAAAACACCGCTTCCCGGTAAAAAGTGAAAAAGCGGTTTTTTCTCTATCGGGTCGACGTTTATACTTGAAGGATGTCCGTATACTAAATTAACCAGCTCGCCGTTTTTATTCATATTAACACCGCAAATACCTACTTGTCCATCTTTGAGTACGCAGTGATGACGACACAAAAGACATCTGATTTTTCCGTTTTCAAGAGCTTCGTAGTATTTCATTTCCCCTCCTTAAACTTTTATATATTATACCACAAGGAGGAGAAAAAGTAAATAGTTTGATTTAATGAAGTTGATATAAGGAGGCTAAATAATTCTTGCTCTCACTCTTGTATAAGGGCAGTTTTTGCCTTTGCTTGCGAAGTTTTCGAAATCAACTTCGAATTCACCAAGTTCAATCTCCATATATTCGTCTATATCTATGCCGAAAAGTTTTGCAGGGTTGGTCGAGATGAGTTTCGTTATTTTTTCATGTGAAATAGGCAATGAATATGCAAGCTGAGAGAAAATGTCGAGTTTGCTTATTCCGAATTCCGCTTCTTCAAACGGAATGTCTTTTTGGTTTGTGGCGATATGATTTGATGATATAAAGTCGATTAATCCTTCCTCGCAGGATTTTAATAGTGCGTTTTTGTCTTCTTTGCTTCTTAAAGGCGGGAAAGTTTTATATAAAGTATTGAAATCTTTTAGGTTTTCGTCGGTAAAATAGAGATTATCGATACATACGTCTATAAAGATGTTTTCGGGTTTGTTTTTTAGAATTTCAAGAGATTCTTTTGTGGTGATACTTTGAAATACCACATTTGCATTGAAGTGGCTTGATAATTCGTAAATTTTGGCGACTTCTACGCTTTCGGCATAATTAGGTATGCCGCTAACTCCCATGGCGTATGCTATTTCGCTGTCGTTCATAACGCCGTAGCTTAGGGATTTGTTGTTGCAGTTTACGAAAATAGGAATATCCAAAAATTCGGCATACTCAAAAACTCTTTTTATAAGATTCATATCTTCATCGCTATTGATAAATATAGCGCTTGCACCTTTTTGTTTTAAAATGGAAATTTCGCTGAGTTTGCCTTCATGAATTCCTTCTACGGCTACTAAAAGATTGAAATTTTCTTCGTTCGCTCTTTTGAGGTTGTAGGCTAAATGCAATTTATCGAAAATCGGTTTTTGTTTCGGAATCATCAGAGCGGCTACTACGCCTCCGTTTTTTGAAGCGGCTGCTATTCTTGCTACGCTTTCGGAGTTTTTCACGTTTAAATCTACGGATTTTGGGACTTTGATTTTCATTTAGGTCCTTTTTTAATATAATTTTACTAAAAAAGGCGCTAAATGGGTTTGTTTGTTATTATTAATCTTATTATTTTATCCACGGTAGTTGCATATTTTGCATATCGTTTAGGACATAATCACTGGATATTTTTTATAATTTCGATATTGCTATCACCCGTAGTGGGGAGTTTGTTGCTTGCTATTTGGGATTATTACAAAACGTTTATAAAAGGAAGAGTATGAGTTTGAGAGATAAATATTTAAAACTTTTAAAAGAGGTGTATGTCGGGGATGAGAAAGATTTGGAAGTTTTCGAAGAGATTATGAATGACGAGGGGCTTGGAAAATGTAAGCCGAAATTTAATTTAAAAGCGTTTATTTTCGGTTGGTTTTATCTTTTGTATAAAAGAGCGGTGCTCGAAGCGTTTTCGGTTCTTGTAATATCTTTAATGATTGCGTATTTAATGGCTTATGCGAAAATTCATCCGTTATTGGTGCTTGCTACGATTATAATCGTAAATTCTTTACTAAGCGGTTTTTGCTATTACTTTTTGTATCTTAATAAATTTAATAGGGATGTGGATTATTGTGGAGAGTATAATACGGATATCGAGTGTTTGAAAAAAAGAGTAAAACCTAAAATATCATATGTAATTATCGCTCTTATCGTAATTATCGCTCTTATTTGGCCTTGGCTTTTCGCACTGATTACCGGGTATTCATTAAAGACTTAATTTGTTATAATTTCGCAAAAAAAGGCTTGATATGAAAAAAGTTTTGATAATTGGCGGCGGTGGTAGAGAGTATAGTATCGGATATTTTATGAAAGACGAAGCGGAAATTTTTTATGCACCCGGAAACGGCGCTACTGAAGAGTTCGCTACAAATATAGATATTAAAGATTTCGAAGAACTTGCTAATTGGGCGAAAGAAAACAATATCGATTTGACAATAGTAGGGCCTGAAGACCCTCTTGTTAAAGGTGTTGTGGACGTATTCAAATCTCACGGGCTTACAATTTTCGGACCTTCGAGCAAAGCTGCAAGACTTGAAGGAAGTAAAGTTTATATGAAAAACTTCCTAAAAAAATACAATATTCCTACAGCAAGATATATCGAAACGGACGATAAACAAAAAGCTTATGAATTTATCGACTCGATGGATAAACTTCCAATAGTCGTAAAAGCCGACGGACTTTGCGCCGGAAAAGGTGTAATTATTGCCGAAAGTAAAGAAGAAGCCAAAAAAACGGTAGAAGATATGCTAAGTGGAAAAGCATTCGGTGATGCCGGTAAAAAAGTAATTGTCGAAGAGTTTCTTGACGGGTACGAGCTTAGTATGTTCGCTATTTGCGACGGAGAAGATTTTGTACTGTTACCTGCGGCACAAGACCACAAAAGGCTACTTGACGGAGATAAAGGTCCGAATACCGGAGGTATGGGTGCGTACGCCCCAACTCCTCTTGCAAACGAAGAGCTTTATGAAAAAGTAAAATCAAGAATTATAAAACCTACTCTTAAAGGAATGCAAGAAGAGGGAGCGCCTTTTGAGGGAGTACTTTTTATAGGGCTTATGATTGTGGATAACGAGCCTTATGTGCTTGAATATAACGTTAGATTCGGTGACCCTGAGTGCGAAGAACTTATGGCACTGATTGACAGCAGCGTTTATGATATGTTTTTTAACGGTGCGACCAAACAGCTTGATAAAATCGACGTAAAAA
>Ga0256843_1001785_pt1 | contig 16414 bp, 12 predicted proteins | sample AlvinellametaG_FD_191572 | JGI IMG/M metagenome (GOLD analysis project Ga0256843, IMG submission 191572) | Pompeii worm associated microbial communities from hydrothermal vent at the East Pacific Rise, Pacific Ocean - Alvinella | ecosystem: Host-associated > Annelida > Integument > Unclassified ... | reverse complement strand
ACTAGCAAAAGGGTTAGGGCTTGATATAGTAGCTGAAGGTGTAGAAACAAAAGAGCAGTTAGAGTTTCTAAAAAGAAATGGTGTTGCTAAGATACAAGGATACTACTTTTCAAAACCCATATCAAGTGATAAAATAGACAAGTTTTTAAAGAATATTGTGAAGTGAGTTTGCTTTACTCATCCATTTTTGTAACTCTTCCCACTTTCCATCTTTTATGAGTTCTTTCATGATGTCAAGTTCGTTTTGAAAAGTATCCAGTGTTTGGATGAGGTTTTTTTGGTTTTGTTTAAATATATCGCTCCACATAACAGGTGAGCTTTTTGCTATACGGATCATGCCGTTAAAACCGCCTCCAGCTAGGGTGAGGATACTTTTGGGGTCTTCTTGTTTTAAAACTGCATTTGCCAGAGCAAAACTTATAGCATGTGGTAAGTGTGAGATATAAGCAGCATGGATATCGTGTTCGTGAGAGTTCATATAAACTATATTCATGCCTATTTTGGTAAAAATCTCTGTTGCTAGTTGTTTTTGTTTTTCTCCGCTGTCTTCTATATCACAAAAAACAACTATCTTATCATGATAGAGTGTATCAAAAGCCGCTTTTGGACCTGTGTTTTCAGTTCCTGCCATAGGATGAGCTGCAACAAGATTTTTTCGTATCTGTTTTGGTGTTGAGTTTATGATCTTTTCTTTTGTACTTCCTAGATCTATGATAGTTGTATCATCTGAAATATCTTCTAACTTTTGTAAAACTTTTATGATACCCTCTACAGGTATAGCTAAAATAATAATATCACTATGTTTTACTTCATCAAAGTTTTTTGCTATTTTGTCAACTAAATTTAACTTTAGAGCTTGTTCTTGGTGAGAGTTGTTTAAGTCATAACCTACTATTTCCCACTCTGGAAAGTGTTTTTTTATGGATAGGGCAAAGGAGCCACCCATCAATCCAAGTCCTATAACAGATAATTTCATATTTTCTCTTCTTTTTTAGGTTATTTTATTTTAACTTTTATTAAGTTTTAATTAAAACTTCTATACTATTAGCCTAATACTTAAAAAATTTAGGGGTGTTTCCTATGGCAAAACAAAACAATACTATTTCGGCGGGTGGTTTTTTACTTGTCGCTTCCACTTCATTTTTAGCTGCTCAGGTTATTACAAGTGTTGAGTTTAAGGGGTTGGTTCATATATCTCCTCAGATCGCTCAAGAGATCACAGGTATAAGACCTGGGATGAATGTAGATGATAAAAAGATAGATCAAAGTGTTAAAAAACTATATGCACAAAAATATTTTGATGATATTTGGGTTGAAGAAAATGATGGAGTACTTACTTATCATGTAAAAGAAAAACCAGTTATCGCAAAAGTCAAGATGGAAGGTTTGGGAGAAGATGAAAACAAACAAGTCTTAAAAACTGCTGGACTAAAAAAGGGTGAGAGTTATGATGAAACTCGTATGAACAGACTAAAAAAAGGTCTTGAAAAATCTTTAGAAGCCCAAGGGTATTATGATAGTGTTATAGATATAGACAATAAAAGTATAAACAACAATGCTTTGGAAACAAATATAAAAGTAAAAAAAGGTGAAAATATCATCATAAAAAAAGTAAACTTGATAGGTGCTAAAAAGTATAGCTATGATGATATAAAAGAGGTTTTGGCAAATAGACAAGAGGAGAGTTTAGGTTGGCTTTTTGGAAGAGATGATGGAAAGCTTAAAGCAAACCAACTAAAAGCTGATAGAGCTAGGATAAGAGAGTTTTATCTCAAAAGAGGTTATCTTGATGTAAAAGTTTCAGAACCTATACTTAGAGCTAACTTTTCAGACTATACAGCAACTATCACATATAAGATAGATGAGGGAAAACAGTATAGAGTAGGAAATGTTGATGTATATATAGAAAGAGGAAATCCTGAAGCAGAAAAAGCTTTAAAAGAGGACTTAAAATTAAAACCAGGGAAAGTTTTCAATGTAGAAAAACTTAAAAAAGATGTAGCTTTTATACAGGATTATATGTCAGATAAAGGTTATGCTTTCTCACAAGTTGTACCAGATGTAAAACAAGATAGACAAAAAATGGTAGCAAATGTTACATATATGGTCAAACCAAATAAAAAAATATATGTAAGAAATATAACTATCGCTGGAAACTCAAGAACTATGGATAGAGTTATCAGAAGAGAGTTGTACTTAAGTGAGGGTGAGCCTTTTACTAAAAAAGATATGAAAGATTCTATAGATGCACTTAGAAGAACAGGTTTCTTTAGTGATGTAACTATAGTTCCTAGACAAGTTGGACCAGATAGTATGGATTTGGTTGTAAATGTAAAAGAGACAAGTACAGGTAGTATCATGGGAGGATTATCTTATGGTAGTTATGATGGACTTGGTGTAAATCTTGGAGTAAGTGATAAAAACTTTATCGGTACTGGTATAGATGTTGGTGTAAGTGTTGACTACTCTGAAAAGACATTTAACGGTAGTTTGAGATTTTACAATCCAAGAGTCTATGATAGTGAGTATAGTTTGGGTGGAAGTATTTTTAGAAGAAACTTTGACTACTATGACTATGATGAAGATACTATAGGAGCAAACCTAACACTTGGAAAAAGAATCGGTAGAAATACTCATGTATCTTTAGGTTATGTATATGAAGATACAGAACTTACAAATATCTCTGATAGTTTAAAAGATAGCCCATATTATCAAGAGGGAAGAAATATAAAAAGTTCTATAATCCCATCTATAAACTATAACAATACTGATGACTTTTATCTTCCTCGTAGAGGTATGAACTTGAACTTTTCAACAGAGATTGCTGGAGTAGGTGGAGATGTGAAGTTTACTAGATACTCTTTTGTTGGTAAGTTTTATAAAGGTTTAGAAGATGAACTTGATTATGATCTTATCTTAAGAAGTAGGATAAAATACTCTATCATCAAAGATAGAGGAAATCTCCCTTTAAATGAAAAACTATATCTTGGTGGTTTTGGTACTGTTAGAGGATTTAAGTCAGGAACTCTAGCTCCTAGAGATGCTGATGGATCTTTGATCGGTGCAAAAGAGTTGGCTGCTGGAACTGTTGAGGCTAGTATTCCGCTAGTAAAAAGTATGAATCTTAGAGTAAAAGCTTTTTATGACTATGGTACTACAGGAAACGACAGTATAAGTGAGATACACAGAAGTTCTGTCGGTGTCGGTTTAGAGTGGCCAAAATCACCACTAGGTGTTCCTTTAGAAATATATTATGCAAATCCTCTTGATGATAAGCAAGGAGATCATACAACTAAATGGGAGTTTAACTTAGGTACAAGATTTTAAGAGTATAAAAGAGGTTTAATCCTCTTTTATATAGTTACTAAGTACTGTTTGAAGGTATCCTTTATCTGCGCTGTTGATGATAGTTTCATCAAAAACTGCTCTTAGCTTGTTGTTTACTCTTGTTTCAAAGTTTCTAAAAAGTATAAATGCACTATTTTTGTGAGTGTTTTTTAACTCTATAAGTTTTTGAGTATCAAGATCTTGTAACTCTTTGTCTAAAAGTATGGCTTTATAGTTATACTGTTTTAGTTTTTCTAAAAATTCTTCAGTATCTTTTGCTATGTCTATATCTTCATATAATGATGATAAAACTTTTTGAAAGATTTTTGTCTCTACCATTGATTTTTTATAGATAAGGATGTTTTTGCTTGGAAGAGTATCTTTTGTATCTTGTTCATGATTACAAGGTAGTTTTATACTGTTTTGGTTGTCATTTGTGCTTTTTTCTTTGTTTGGTACGATCCCAAACTTATACAACATATCAAAAAGTACTTCTTCTTTTATAGGTTTTGTTAAGTATTCATCCATACCTACACTTAAAAACTTCTCTTTATCTCCTTTTAGTGCATTTGCCGTTAGTGCTATGATAGGAGTGTGAGTTAGTGAGTTTATCTCTTCGTATTCTATGATCTTTTTAGTAGCATTCATACCGTCAAGAACTGGCATAGCTATATCCATCAGTATAATATCAAACTTATCGTTCATAAACTTGTCTATCGCTTCTTGACCATTTGTGGCTTTTTCTATAGTTATATTTTTATATTTTGTAAACATTTTTTCTATAAGTTTTAAGTTTATGCTGTTATCTTCTGCTATGAGGATTTTATAGTTTTCTTTAGCTTTCTTTTCAGACTTATCCATATATGATAACAATGATATATCTTTTGATGGTGAGATCTGTGTTAAAACTTCAACAGTTTTAAAAAATCCTATCGGTTCTATCAATCTGTATGTATTTTTATTGTAACTTGTTGTTTTGTTTAGATACTCTTTTGTAGGTTCAAGTATAAGTAGTTTTTTATTTGTTTTTTCTAAGTATTTAAAGTCATACTCTTGGAATATCTTTTTAGTGATGATGATAAGGTTTGATCTGTCAAAAGCAGATATATTTTCTTTTATAGTGTCAACTTCTATATATGAAGCATCATTTGTAAAGAAACTTATATACTCTTTTAAAAACTTTGCTAGTTCTATATCATTTTTATCTGTAATGATTAGAGGATTTATATGTTCAAATGATCCTTTATATTTTGCTATCTTCAATGGTTGTGATTTTTTAAACTCTAGTGTGAAGAAAAAGCTTGTTCCTTCATCTTTTTTACTATAAACTTCTAGCTCTCCACCCAGCAAGGATATATAGTTGGAAGAGATTGTAAGACCTAAGCCAGTACCTCCGTATTTTCTGGTGATGGTAGAGTCAGCTTGTGTAAATGCATCAAAAACTTCACTTAACTCTTCTTGTGTCATACCTATACCATTGTCGCTAACTTCAAAGTAGATCTTTTCTTTATCTTTGTCTTCACTTTCTACTTTTTTTATTCTTATGTTGATCTCACCTTCATTTTGTGTAAATTTTATAGAGTTTGAGATGAGATTTAAAAGAACCTCTTTTACTTTTAAAGGATCACCTATGAGGTAGTTTTCAAAAGTAGGATCTAAAAATAGTGAGAGATTTATATCTTTTTTGGATGCTTTTGCGATAAAAAGTTCAACTGCATTTTCAAACTCTTCTATAGGTGAAAATGTGATAGAGTCCACCTCTATCTTTTTGCTCTCTATTTTTGAAAGGTCTAGGATATTGTTTATGATCTCTAACAGGTTATCTGTACTTTTGGAGATGATCTCTATATACTCTCTTTGTTCTTTGTCCAGATTTGATTTTTTAAGCAGATCAGTAAAACCGACTATACCATTTATCGGTGTTCTTATCTCATGAGACATATTTGCCAAAAAGATAGTTTTTGAAGCATTTTCATTTTGTGCTTTTTGTCTTTCTATCTCTATCTTATCCAAACTTACATCTATGAGTTTATATGCTTCTTCTATACCCTCTGTAGTATCAAGATCTATTTTTTTATCAAGTAAGTTTGTATTTACTGACTTTTCTAACAACAGTTTTATATATGTATGGTCAAAGAAGTATTTTTTTAGTTTATGGTATCTATAAAACATATATAGCGCCAACAGTATAAAAAGTACAGCTATCATGATCTTTGCCAGTGTTATCTCTCCAGCTAAGCTTAAGTCTTCTTTTAACTTTTTAGAAAGAGTGTCATTTATCTGTAAAAGATATTGTAGTTTTTTGTTTTCCAGTTTATACCAACTGTTTAGATCATGATGAGTAGTAAAACCTTTTTCCAGTATATCTTTTTTGATTATGTTTGTTTTTTTTAGTGTTTCAAAAAAGTCGTTTTTGTTTAGATAGTTAGATAGGATAGTTTTGATACTGTTGTCTATCTGTAAAAAAGATTGGTAAATGTTGCTGTTTTTAAAGACTTTTATCATATATAAGTTGTCCATATCAGCATCTTTGCTAAAAACTTTTGCTATAAAGTCTCTTTCGTCTGATATGGATTTGTATAGTTGTATAGATGTTTTGTATGAGTTTAAAGTTGCATTTATATTTGATAGGTGTGTACCTTTTACGGAGTTGATTTTTAAAAGTATATCACTGTTTAAGATATCATATGTAGAAAAGAGTTTGTCGTATGTTATCTCTTTTTTGTTTAATTTGTATCTTATATTTACTATATGTTTTATATCTTCTATGATTTTGTATATAAGTTTATCATCTTTGTTTTGGTTATATAGTTTTACTATCTTGTTAACAGTAAGATTTGTTTTTTTTATCTGCTCTTTAAGTTGAAACTCTTTTTCGTTTGAGTTGCTTAAAAAAAATTGGATTGCGACTTTTCTTTCATCTGAAACAGTTGTTAAAAGTTCTCTCAAACTATCTATCTTTGCTATGTTTTTACTGCTTTGTTCTATATCCTTGAAGTTTAAAAACTCGCTAAAAGCGATATACAAAGATAGTACTAGTACTAAAGTGATAGGTACTAGTGTGATAGTTTTTATATTACTTTTTATTCTCATATATAGTTACCTTATAAAGATTGATTCAGTTCATCTAGTTTTTTGGATAGATGGTTTATCTGCTCACCTATCTCATCTAGTTTGATATCTGAAGATGTAAAGTTTTTTAAGATATCTGTTACATCACTTAGGTTTAAAATCTCTGCTGATGATTTTATCTTGACAGCTAAATACTTTATACTATCTGGATCGTTAAGTTCATAATACTTTTTGATAAGATTTAAGTTGTATTTTGCATCATCTAAAAATTCTTGCAAGATTTCCTGTTTTTGTGCATTTGATATATCAAGATTTTCTAAAAAGTTAAAATTGGTGCTTTTTTTAACTTCACTCTTTTTAGGCTCTTTTTGTACTATAACAATTTTTTTCTCTTTTGTTTTTTTAGGTTTTGTTGTTTCTTCTTTAGGTTTAGTTTCTTTGTCATTTTGTTGTATGTTAAGTATAGATTTTAAAGCATCATTTATGATGATTTCATCATTGTCATGATCGTTTTTTGTTTGTGTTTGTTGAGGTTGGTCGATCTCATCTATATCTTCTTTTATCTGTTTTATGATTTGGGATTTTTTTTCAGGTGATATATCCTCTTCTTTTTTAAAGCTCTCTAAAAAGTTTAAGTTTATGATAGGAGTATCATCATCTTTTGGTTTGTTGTTCTCTTTTATCTCCAACGATTTATCGAGAGTTTCTTCTTTTAAAAGAGTAGTATCTTGTTCGTCTTTTTCTGTTTGCGTATCAAGTTTTAAAAAGTTTAGGTTTATTTCTGGTGTTTTTTCAACTTGTTTCTCTTTTTTATCTTTTGTAGTTTCTTTTTCTTCTTGTTGATTTAAAAAGTTTAAGTTTATGATAGGTTCATCAGTACTTTTTTCGTTTTTATCTTCTTTAACATCTGTTTTGTTGCTAGGAGTTTGATCTTTTAAAAAGTTTAGATTGATAAGAGGTTCATCTTGCTTATCAGTTGAAACTTTTACATCTATCTCAGTGTTAGTTTTAGTTAAAGATGGTTTTTTTATATCTATACTGTTTTTGTCATCATCATTTTTTAGAAAATTTAAGTTAATGAGAGGTTCTTTTTTATTTTCTTCAATATCTTCTACTTTTGGAGTCTCTTGTATCTGCTTTTCATCACTTTTTAAAAAGTTTAACTCTATCTTTGGTTCTTGTATATCTTTTTTCTCTTGTTCTTGTGCTATAACTATCTCTTTCTTTTCGTCCTCTTTAGGTTTTTGTGTTTTTAAAAAGTCTATGTTGATATCTATCGTTTTGTTTTCTTGAACAGGATTTTGAGTGATATCTTTAGTTGGTATGGTTTGATCTAAAGTTTGTGATGGTTGTTCTTTTATAAAAGTTTCCTCTTTTTCCTGAATAGTAGAGTTAAAAAAGTTAAGTACAACATCACTATCATGATCACTACTACTGTCATCATGATCAGCAGGAGTATCACTTTTAAAAGTAGGTTCTATATCTTCTTGTGGTTTTTGTGTTGTTTTGTCTTCATCATCTTTTAAAAAGTCCAAGCTAACAGATGGTGTTGTAGTTTTACTGTCATCTTTTAAATCTTCATTTTTGATAAAGCTTAAGTTTATATCCAGCTCATTTGTTGTTTCTTTGGTGTTAGTATTTTTTAGTATAGATTCTTCTTGGAAAACTTGCTTTGTGTTATTCTCTTTTATCTCTATAAAGTCATCATCGTGTGTTACTTGGATAAACTCTTTTTGTTCTTGGTTGTTATCATCTAACATAGAACTTAGATTTATATGTTGTGATGAAGTGTGATTTTGTGTTTGTTCTTCTACTATGCCTTTTTCAACGAGAGTAATGGAAAAGAGTTTTGACATACCTATAACTTCATCTTTTACTTTTATCTCATTTATAACTATTTTAACATCTAGTTTATTGCCATTTTTTGTTTTGATGATAGCTCTATCTTTGTTAGCTCCTCCATATAGTACAAAATCAATCCAAGAGAAGTTTTCAAAGTTGTAGATAAGTCCGTTTTCCTTTTCAAATAATTCAGAAAAATCTTTATGATAAGTGCAAAATTCATCAAGATCTTCATATCCAAGTTTATTTAGTATTTTTTCACTCATCCCTAAAAAGTTATAACTTTCATCATATAGTATCAAAACTAACCCCTTACTCTTTTAATATTTTTGCTTTTTTTTCACCGACTACTTTTGATATCTCTTCAAATGTAGCTTTTTTTATATTTTCAAATGTACCAAAATATTGAACAAGCTTTTTGATGGTTGCTTCTCCAATACCGTCTTTTTTTAAAAGACTCAAACTTTTATCCTCTTTTAGTTTTTGTTTTTTATGAAAACTTATAGCAAATCTATGAGCTTCATCTCTTATATTTTGGATAAAGTGCAATCTTTTATCATCTGGACTGAGTTTAAACTCTCCAGTTTCGCTCCATATAATATCTCTTGCTCTGCCTTTTGCTCTTTGTGCTTTGGCATCTCTTTTTTCTTTAGCGATTGCAACTATATCGACAAATATATTTTTTTGTTTAACTATTTTTAACGCTAGGTCATAAAGAGTTTTCCCTCCGTCTATGACTAAAAGATTTGGAAGAGGATTTTTTTCAAGATCTTGTATCCTTCTGGTTAGTAACTCTTTCATTTGTGCGTATTCATCAGATGCACTTAGGTTATAGTGTCTGTATCTTTTTTTTATAAACTTTTCTTCCCAGAAGATTACTGAACCTACTTTTGCACTTCCCATCATATGAGAGTTGTCATATCCCTCTATGGTATAAGGAACTCTTGAAAGTCCAAATAACTCTTTTATCTCTTTTAAGATATCAGAATTTTTGGAACTTTGTAGGCGGAGTATCTCTTTTGCATTTTTTAAACCTAACTCTGTAAGTCTCTTTTTATCTCCCTTTTGTGGTGTTTTTATAGAGACATTTTTTTGATATAAAGAGAAAATCAACTCTTTTATCGTATTGATATCATCAAAATTGTCGCTTAAAAGTATCTCTTTTGGTACAAATGGCAGATCTTTTTTGTAGTGATTTAACAAAATAGTTTTATAAAGTTCATCTTTATCAAATCCAAACTCATTTTTAAATATATGATGATCGCTTGATACAACTTTTCCATCTCTTACAAATATCTTAACACCACAAGCTTTTTCACCCTCTATCATGACTGAAAAGATATCAAAATCCTCCAACTTTGCCATGTCTATAGTTGAGATAGTGATAGAGTTTTTTATCTTTTGGATTCTGTCACGAAGTTTTCCTGCTTCCTCAAACTTTAACTCTTGAGCTAAAGATAACATTTTGATTTGTAAACTCTCAACCAGTTTTTGTGTATCGTTTATAAAGGTAGTTGCTTTGTTTACTATCTCTTTGTATTTGTCTTTAGTTACAAGTCCTTCACAAGGAGCTAAACATCTGTTGATCTGGTAAAAAAGACACTTTTTTTGAGTTTTTATGTTTGCTTTTCTTTGAACAAGAGGGAATAGTTCATATATGCTATCAACGATATCTCTAGCACCAGATGAGTATGGACCAAAGTACTTTATATGTGGTTTTTTTATAACTTTTCTTGTGATCTCAAATCTTGGAAAATCTTCACTTAGATCTATGTATATATATGGATATGTTTTATCATCTCTTAAAAGTATGTTGTATTTTGGTTTTAACTGTTTGATAAGAGAGTTTTCAAGGATAAGTGCATCGTGTTCACTATCTACTACTATATACTGCAGAGTTTTTACCTCTGTTAGCATCTTATAGATACGAGGTGATAGTTTTGGATTTGGTCTTAGGGTGGGAGTAAAGTTAAAGTAGCTTTTAACTCTGTTTTTTAAAACTTTTGCTTTACCTATATATAAAACTCTTCCATCCTTATCAAAGTACTGATATATTCCAGGTTGGGATGGAAGGTTTTTTAACTGTTTTTCAAGCTCTATCATGATAAGCCTTGATCTTTGACTTGATCTTTAAAAACAGATCTTGAAGATTTTTATCTTCAGTTAGTATGGAAAACTCTCCTTTGGATTTTTCTTTGAAAGTTAAAACTTTTTCTTTGGATTCTTTTTTTGTTATAGAGTTTGATACAAAGTATTTTATATTTTTTATATTTTCCATATCTTTACAGTTTGGGTCTATGTTTTTTACTTGTTGCAAAAGATTTAATATCAAACTGTTTTTATATCCAAACTCCATTTTCATACCAGGATGGTTCAAAACTACAAAAAGTGTAGAGTTTTTTGTATATGTAAAGAGTACAGCACGACTTAAGTGTGGTGGTAAAAGTTTGATAACTTTCATAAAACATCTTTTTTGTGAAATCTTTTTAAACTTAGGATGTGATGTAAGTGTTGATATGATTTGACCGATATTTTTCATATCGGGATTATATCTAAAAAGTTGATAAAAAACTTTAATCTTCAAGAGTAAAACTCTTTAAAATATCAGAGTTATTGTTGTTGTTAGCAACTTTTTATTAAATTATCTTTATAATCAAATTTACTCAAAATTTTAGGAATATTTTTTATGAAGAGATATGTTAAAATTATTTTAGTTTTAGTCGGTTTACTTCTAGTTGGTTGTGGATATAAAACACCACCTGTTTATGTAAAAATAGCTAAAGATATAAAATATGAAAAAAAATAAAACGATATACGATGTTATCATCATAGGTTCGGGTATCGCTGGGCTAAACCTTTCTAATCTACTTCCAAAAGATAAAAAAGTTTTGATAGTAACAAAAGAGAGAAGTTGGGATTGCAACACCTTTTATGCTCAAGGTGGTATAGCTGTAGCAGTAGATAAAGATGATATAGAGTCTCATATAAAAGATACTTTAGATGCTGGAGCTGGGCTTTGTGATGAAAAAGCAGTTAGAGTTATGTGTAGTGATGGTATAGATGCTGTAAAAAATCTCATAGAAAGAGGTTGCCCTTTTGACAGAGATGAAAATGGAGATATATTATATACAAAAGAAGCAGCCCACAGCAGAAACCGTATCATACATGCTGGAGGTGATGCTACTGGTAGAGAGGTACATAAGTTTTTGATGTTTGAAAACCCTCATGAACTTCTTTACAATGCAACAGTAACTGATCTTTTGATAAAAGATGATATCTGTTATGGTGTAAAAGTGTTTAGTAGCAACAAGATAAAAAACTATTATGCAAAATCCGTAGTGATAGCTAGTGGAGGAGTTGGCAGTATCTATGAGTATCATACAAACTCATATACTATTAGCGGTGAACTTCAAGGTATAGTACTAGAAAAGGGACTTGAGCTTAGAGATATGGAGATGATGCAGTTTCATCCTACTGTTTTTATACACTCAGTTGGGGCTAGAAAACAGTTGCTAACTGAAGCGTTGAGAGGTGAGGGGGCATGGATCGTTGATGAAGATGGAAAGAGGTTTTTATTTGACTATGACAAAAGAGGTGAACTTAGTCCTAGAAGTTTGGTAAGCAGAGCTATCTTTGACTATAAAAAGAAAAGTGGCAAAGATGTCTTTTTGGATCTTAGTATGTTTGAAAAGAGTTTTTTTAAAAAGAGATTTCCTACTATTTACTATAATCTGAAGGATTTGGGATATAACCTTCCTGAAACAAAGGTTCCTATATCTCCAGCTTTTCACTACTCTATGGGTGGTATAAAAGTTGATCTTGATAGCAAAGTAGAAGGTATGAAAAATCTTTATGCTGTAGGTGAAGTTGCCAGTACAAGAGTTCATGGAGCAAACCGTTTGGCATCTAACTCACTTTTGGAGGGATTGGTTTTTTCTAAAAGGGCAAAAGAGAGTATAGAAAAAGAGAGTTTTGAGTTTGAGATGTTAGAGTTTAGTGAAGATGAAGAGGAGTTGGTAAAAGCTCAAGACAAATCTATAAAAAATGAACTAAGAAAACTGATGTGGGAAAGTGCTGGAGTTATAAGAAGTAGAAAAAAACTGGAAGATACTCTTTTTAAAATAGATAGTTTTTTAGACAGGGATATTGGTAAATTTTTAAGACTTCGGCTAAAAACCTCAAGAAATATCGTAAAAAGTACGATATACCGAAAAGAGTCTATCGGGGCTCATTATATTATAGACTAAAAGGATTTAGTATGAGAGTATTTTTGTTGTTACAAGTTATGCTTGGAATTTTGTTAGCAAATGACAATCCAGGACAGATGAGTACGGATTTGACATCTAGTTGGGTTGGTATAGCAAGTGTTGTTATATTTGTGATCGGTTACTATTTTATAGCAGCTGAAGAGAAGTATCATATAAACAAGGCTAAACCAGCTCTTTTTATCGGTACATTTTTATTTATGTTGATAGGATTTTATTTTTCTATAAATGGTATGGATACAAAGCCTCTTCATGATGAGGTAGGGCATCTTATACTAGAGATTGCGGAGATATTCTTTTTCTTGTTTGTTGCTATGACTTTTATAGAAACTTTGATAGAAAGAAGAGTTTTTGAAGCTTTAAAATACAAACTAGTGTCAAAAGGTTACAGTTATAAAAAACTTTTTTGGTTAACTGGACTTTTGGCATTTTTTATCTCTCCTATAGCAGATAACATGACAACAGCTCTCATACTTTCTACGGTTTTACTGACTATAGACAGAGAAAAACCAGACTTTTTAGTCCCAGGAGCTATAAATATAGTAGTAGCTGCAAATGCAGGTGGAGCTTGGAGTCCTTTTGGAGATATCACAACTTTGATGGCTTGGACAGCTAACAAAGGAGCTTTTGTTGACTTTTTATATCTATTTCTTCCATCTATCACAGGTTGGTTGGTAACAGCTTATCTTTTAAGTATGTCAGTACCAAAAGGTGAGCCAGATTTTGATCCATCTACAGAAGAAAAACCAGTTATAAAACCAGGTGGAATAGTTACAGCATATCTTGGAGTTTTTACTATAGCTTCAGCAGTTTTAGGGCATCAGTTTTTTGGACTTCCAGCTACTTGGGGTATGATGTTTGGGCTTAGTGTACTTAAGCTTTACTCGTATTCACAAAAAAGAAAAGGTACTAAAGGTTTTGATATATATGCAAGTATGAGACTTGTTGAAAATGATACTCTTTTGTTTTTCTTTGGAATTTTGAGTGCAGTTGGTGCTTTACATTTTTTAGGTTACTTGGAGTATATAGTAAAACTTTATGATGCCATAGGTGCAACAGCTGGTAACATAGGAGTAGGTTTTATCTCTGCTATAGTTGACAATGTGCCAGTGATGAGTGCGATACTAAAAGCAGATCCTTCTATGGGTATAGATCAGTGGCTTCTTGTAACTTTGACAGCGGGTATAGGTGGTAGTCTTATCAGCTTTGGTAGTGCTGCTGGTGTTGGTGTTATGGGTAGAATGAGAGGTATCTATACTTTTGGAAGTCATATGAAGTTTGCTTGGACTATCTTAGTTGGGTATATCATATCTATGATAGTCTGGTATGTGCAGTTTGAAAAGTTAGGACTATACTAGTAGCTACTAAATATAATGATTTTTGTGTATAATCTTTAAAAAAACATATTTAAAGGTTATGCATGAAAGAAGTTCCTATTGTTGTACTTGACTTTGGTTCCCAATACACTCAGCTTATAGCAAGAAAACTTAGAGAAAACGGAGTATATACTGAGATATATCCATATAGTGAATCTATCGAAAACATAAAATCAAAAAATCCAAAAGGGATCATCCTAAGTGGTGGTCCTGCTTCTGTTTATGATAAAGATGCTTATCATCCAGATCCTGCAGTTTTTGAACTTGGCCTTCCGATACTTGGTATTTGCTATGGTATGCAGCTTATCACTCAACATTTTGGAGGAGTTGTTATCCCAGCTGACCATCATGAATATGGAAAAGCAGAACTTCACTTTGATGGTGAGTGTAAGATATTTCAAAATACTAAAGATGGACAAGTAGTTTGGATGAGTCATGGTGATAGAGTTGATATGTTGCCTGATAACTTTGAAAAGATCGCTTATAGTGATAACTCTCCATATGCTGCTATCGCAAACAAAGAAAAAGATATATATGCTTTTCAGTTTCATCCAGAGGTTTATCACTCAGAGGAGGGAAGTAAACTACTTAAAAACTTTGCAAAGTATGTATGTGGATGTGAAAGTACTTGGAATGTAGGAAGCTTTGCAAAACAAAAGATAGATGAGATCAGAAAAAAAGTTGGAGACAAAAAGGTACTTTGTGGTGTAAGTGGTGGAGTTGATAGCTCAGTAGTTGCTACACTTTTACACGAAGCTATAGGAGATCAGTTGGTTGCAGTTTTTGTAGATCAGGGACTTATGAGAGAAAATGAAGCTGAACAAGTTCAAGCTATGTTTAAAAGTCGTGGTATAGATCTTATCACTATAGATGCAAAAGATATCTTTTTAAACAGACTTAAAGGTGTAACAGATCCTGAAGAAAAAAGAAAGATAATAGGTGAAACTTTTATAGAAGTTTTTGATAAAGAAGCAAAAAATCACGGAGATGTAGAGTTTTTAGCACAAGGAACTCTCTATACTGATGTGATAGAGTCTGTTTCTGTAAAAGGACCAAGTAAAACGATAAAGTCTCATCACAATGTCGGCGGACTTCCTGATTGGATGACATTTGAGTTGGTTGAGCCTTTAAGAGAGATATTTAAAGATGAAGTTAGAGAACTCGGGCTTGAACTAGGACTTCCAAAAGATATGATAGGAAGACACCCATTCCCTGGACCTGGACTTGCTATCAGAGTGATGGGTGATGTAAACGAAGAGGCTCTAAGACTTCTTAGAAGAAGTGATACTATCATGCAAGAAGAGTTAAAGGCAAGTGGATACTATGACAAAGTATGGCAAGCCTTTACCGTACTTTTAAATGTAAAAAGTGTTGGAGTTATGGGAGATAACAGAACTTATGATAATACAGTATGTGTAAGGATGGTTGAAAGTGTTGACGGTATGACAGCTGTATTTGCCAGAGTTCCTCATGATCTTCTTGATAGGATAAGCAGTCGTATCATAAACGAAGTTGACGGTATAAACAGAGTAGTTTACGACATAAGCTCCAAACCACCTGCAACGATAGAGTGGGAATAAAACCGTTAAGAAAAACGACAACTGCTTGTCGTTTTTTAGGTTTTACTATGAGCTTTTGTGTTGAGTCCTAAAGTAAGGCTTTAGTGGCGAAATCTAAAGCGAACGAGTACTTTGAAGCAAATCGTAGCGAGTAAAGCGAGGTAGATTTGCAATTTGATGTATTAAAAAAATAGAAATTTTGCTAAAATATAGATAGTTTGTAAAACAAAAAGAGGTATTTTTGACATTTATATATAGAGAACATGCAATTCAAAGAATGTTTGAAAGGGATATTTTAGAGGTTGATGTAGAAAATAGTATAAAAAATGGTGAGATTATAGAAGAGTATCTTGATGATAAGCCATATCCATCTTTTTTAGTTTTAGGGCTAAGTAAGATCAAACCTCTTCATGTTGTTTTTGCAAAAAATTATGAAGATAATCAAATCATAATCATTACCGCTTATTATCCTGATAAGGATAAGTGGAGTGATGATTATAAGAAAAGGATTGAAAAATGAAATGTATGATTTGTAAAAATGGAGAAACAAAAAAAGGAACTACAACTGTTACTTTAGAAAAAGATAGTTCAACTATTGTTTTTAAAGAGGTTCCTGCTGAAATTTGTGATAATTGTGGAGAAAAATATATTGACAAATCTACAACAAAAGAGTTATTAAGTAAAGCAAGAAGTATTGTTAAAAGTGGTGTAGAAGTAGATATAAGAAAGTATGAAATAGCAGCATAAATAAAATTAAATGATAAAAAATTTGATATGATCTACATCCTAAGTGAAAAACCTTTTAAAAATGCAAAAAATCTTCCTTGCATCCTTATACAACATATATATAAAGATATAGATTTTTTAAAATATAAAGCCTTGGTATTTACTTCTAAAAACGGAGTTTTGGCAGCTGATAAGATCTCAAAAAAGTGGAAAGAGATACCAGCTTATTCTATCGGTAGTGGAACAA
>Ga0256843_1001784_pt1 | contig 16419 bp, 16 predicted proteins | sample AlvinellametaG_FD_191572 | JGI IMG/M metagenome (GOLD analysis project Ga0256843, IMG submission 191572) | Pompeii worm associated microbial communities from hydrothermal vent at the East Pacific Rise, Pacific Ocean - Alvinella | ecosystem: Host-associated > Annelida > Integument > Unclassified ... | reverse complement strand
CTCCATTTGGTGTTAAAAAATTATAATTATTGCTATAAAAATGGGCTTTTAAGTAGCTATTTACGCCATTTCCAATTAGCATAGCTTTACCTTGAGCTAGTGCTTTTATATCTATCTTTTTTGTTAAATCAAGCAGTGCTTTTGAGCTTTGCTCTTCAAAAAAATCGATCCCTACAATTAATGCACTTTTATTTTTGCTAAAGTAGTATCTTCCATAAACTCTTGGTGTTACTTTGCTAACACCTGGTATTTGCAAAAGTTTATCTTCCCAACTTATTGGAGCAGTGCTACTTTGCCCTGCTACTAATTTTTGAACTATAAAATCTGGCTGATACTTTAGTGCATTTTGCATAGAGGCTTTAATAGAAGAGCTTATAAATAGAGTGCTACTTAAAATAAATACTATCAATATTGCTACTATACTTAAGGCTCTATATCTTTTAAAATTAGTTATTAATTGCAAAGATAAAAAGTGCAAAAATGTATTATTTATCATATACAAACTCCAATTTGCTCTCTTTTGGAAACTCTGGATAAACTCTATTAATACTTTTTTTAGTAAATAGAAATCGACTCTCTAGGCTACTTACACTAAAGCTTGGCTCTGTTATTTTTGTTAAATTTACAAACTTTTGCTGAGCTTTAATTAAGCTGTTATTTCTACTAAAAGAGTCAATTATAATAGCTATTAGCATAGAAAATACCAACAGTAAAATAGTTATATATATGCTACTTTGCTTCAAAATCTACTCCATCAAGAGCCATTGTGTTTTTTGGTGTAATTTGATTAAATTTCATTATCTTCCCAGCGTGATTAGCAATAAAACTTTTAGCCTCTTTTAGTGTAGAAAATGGAATAAATTCGCGCCCCATTGGACCAAAAACTTTTGAGTCATAAACATATATTGCATCTTTTGCCTTTATTGGTTTTAAGGTGTAGTAGTTAGTTACTTCCATTAACTCAATTTTAGCTCTATCATATTTAAAATCGCCATCAAAAAAGTAGTATTTCATCATATCTTTTACGCCATCAAAATATAACTTTTTACCATCAATTACCATCTTTGCAGCCCACTTTGGATATTTATAGACAAACATTCCACAAACAGGGCATTTAGCGCCATTTGGAACATCTATTTTTTCTAAATTTGACTTAGCACTTTTTTTTGATAAAATATAATATCCAACCCACTCTAACTTTTTATCATCTAATCCCTCACACGCCTTATTACTTTTTATTTTTAATATTGCATCTTTTAAATCTTTTGCGCTACTTGGCAATTTTTTTGCATCACAAAATATTTTAGCTGCGTTTTTACCTTTTGTAGCAAGATGACTAATAGTATTTGCATAAATTGTTGAAATTAAAAGTATAAAGAGTGCAATTTTTTGCATATAAAGCCTTTTTTGCTTATTTTACTAAGTTTTGTTAAATGAGTGTTAAATTATTAGCGCAATAGAGCAAATTAGATATACAATTTAACCCAATTTTTTTAGTATCTAACTCTATGTAAAATTGTTTTATAGTTATCTTCCAATCTATTTGCTACTTTTTTACCAATTATCCAATATAGGCGTTTATCAATTTTGTATATTGCATCATCAAAGTTACTGTATGAACCTGCATTTATTTCTGCTTTGTATTTGAATTTATCTATAAAATATGTAACTTGTGCATCTCTAAAGAGTGCATACTCTACAGTTACAATTGCTCTTTTTTTAACAACATAGTATCTTTTATGATTTCTTTGGCTTTTGTATTGTTTTAAGTCGATTATATCTTCTCTAAAAGAGGCTATAAGTTTAACATAAGGGTTATAACTAAGCCTAAACTTTAAGCTATCATCAAGACTCTTTTTAATACTCTCTCTAAAACTTCTTCTGTCTATATTTAATAAATCACCTTTTAATTTATAGATATCAAAGGTTATAATTCTTGTTCTTTCATAATCTGCTTTATCAATATATTTTGCATTTTCAATTGTGGGCAACTCAGATACACTACTATCTTTATCATTCATAATTACTACAAACATAGCAATAATAGCTGCTAATACCAAAAAAAGTTGCACCATCCCTCACTCCTATAAGTTGCGCCAATCCTTATACTCTCTTGGCACTAAAAAATCTTCTACTTCAATTGGACAATCATACTCTTTGTAATTATACCCAATTTCAAAGAGTTTATCTAGTGCCTTTAATTGGGTTTGATTTAGCTCTATAGAGTCATTAGAAGCATACATATTTAAGTATTTTTCAAGCATTTTATCGCCAATTCTTACCAATTTTTTCTCTTGAAGCAGTTGGCTTAGCTCTTGCTTTCTCTCATTTGCAACCTTAACCCCATCTGTTAAAATCTCTTCTATTTCAATAGCACGATTAAGTGGGAGTGAGCGCTTTATTGCCATTCCACCAAGTGGCAGTGGCAACTCATCTTGTGCTAAATCTAACCACCAATCCCAAAGCTCTAACTCAACTTCTAAACTATTATCAAAATCCAAAATAGACTCATGAATTAAAACCCCAGCATCAACTTCACCACTCACAACTGCTTTTTCAATATCTAAAAAGTTCATATATTTTATTCTTGCATTTGGGTAGCGAAGGCGAATTAACATTGCATTTGTAGTATTTTTACCAGAAAGGGCAAGTTTCAAATTAGGACGCAACTTTTTGCCCTTTTGTTTAATAAGCTTTGGTCCATAACCTTGCCCAAAACTAACTGCTGTTCTTAAGAGTGCATAATCTTCTCTAATTTTTGGATATAGAGCAAAACTAATTGCACTTATTGGGTATTTATTATTAAGAGTATCAACATTTAGGGTTTCGATATCTAGGGCAATATTTGTAAATTCATAATCTTTTGTATCAACCCAACCAAACTTAATTGCATAATACATAAAAATATCATCAGCATCAGGAGAGTGAGCAATTTCTAGTTTCATATAGTTCCTTAAAACAATTTAGCATATTGTAGCATTAATTAATAAAAAAATGATACAATATATACAAAAAAATTTTGAGGAATTTTAATGGATGCAAACAAAAAAAAGGCATTAGACCTTGCTATTAAGCAAATAGACAAAGCGTTTGGAAAAGGAACGCTTATGCGCCTTGGCGATAAAAATATTGAGCCAATTGAATCAATTAGCACAGGCTCTCTTGGGCTTGATATGGCACTTGGGATTGGTGGTATTCCAAAGGGTAGAATTATAGAAATTTATGGACCAGAGAGTTCAGGTAAAACAACTTTGGCTCTTCATGCTATTGCTTCAGCTCAAAAAGAGGGTTCAATTTGTGCATTTATCGATGCTGAACATGCTCTTGATGTAGCATATGCTAAAAATTTGGGTGTTGATGTTGATAATTTACTAGTTTCTCAACCAGATTTTGGAGAACAAGCCTTAGAGGTGCTTGAAACTCTTGCTAGAAGTGGTGCAGTTGATTTAATTGTTGTAGATTCAGTTGCCGCACTTACTCCAAAAACAGAAATCGAAGGAGATATGGGTGATACTCATGTTGGTTTACAAGCGCGTTTAATGAGCCAAGCTCTAAGAAAATTAACTGCAATTTTGCATAAAATGGATACAACAGTAATTTTTATTAACCAAATTCGTATGAAAATTGGAACTATGGGTTATGGCTCTCCAGAAACAACAACAGGGGGTAATGCACTTAAATTCTATGCTTCAGTTAGAATAGATATTAGAAAAATTGCAACCCTAAAACAAGGCGAGAGTCAAATAGGAAATAGAGTAAAAGCAAAAGTAATCAAAAACAAAGTTGCTCCTCCATTTAGACAAGCTGAATTTGATATTATGTTTGGTGAAGGTATTAGCAAAGAGGGTGAGTTAATTGATTATGGTGTAAAACTTGATATTGTTGATAAGAGTGGCTCATGGTTTAGCTATGGCGCAACAAAATTAGGGCAAGGAAAAGAGAACTCTAAACAAACCCTAAAAGATAATCCAGACCTATATGCTGAAATTGAGTATAAAATCAAAGAGGCTCTAGGCTTTGGCGAAAAATTAACTATGGATGAAGATGAAATAGCAAAGAGTGATGATTAGCTTTATGCTAATTTTCACTACTTTTTGCTTCTTTGCTAATATATTAATTAAGTAATTTTAATAACTTAATTTTTAATACATCTAACAGCTGCTCCTGTAGCTCTAAAGGCATTTGTTCCTACTGCGTTTGATGGTGTAAAATACCCTGCAAAAGAGCGTGTTGCATTTGGAGTAGAACTCCAATAACTTCCAGCAGCTCCAACATACATAAATACTCCAGTAGAGTAAACTCTAAGACCATTACTTGGTAATTTTAAGAAGCTATTGAATGCATCTTCTCTATTATGTATATGTCCATCAACTTCTGCTTTTAATTCATCAATTGTTGGCACTCTAAATCCTTTTGGGCATACTGAGCTACCATCTATTTTACTCCAGTTTGCACTTCTAATTGCACCACTTGAATCTGCACTTGTCCAATCTTGAAAGCCTTTAATAAATAGGTTATTCCCAACATTATCTACACTACTAGCTTTTGTTGGCGTTATACCACTATTGCTATCTTCATGCCCATCTGGGTTTCTACCCCATTGAAAATAGTCGCCATAACAAGCAACATCATTATAAGATGAACAAACTTCTGCAGCTCCTATATTTCTATCGAGCCAAACCCTTCCTGTAACTGGAGATTTTACACTTTTATATGTAACTCCATTATGGGTAATTAAATCTGACGGTGTAGAACCACTACCTCCACCACAAGCACTAAATGCGACTACTACAGCACTTGTAACTAAACTTAATTTAACACCTTTTAATAACTTTTTCATAATTTGCTCCTTTTGCAACATTGATATTTACATTATAATTAAAAATTGTTACAAAATTTTCTTTGGAGCAAATTGGGAGCATATGTTAGTTAGAAATAGATATTTTACTAATTAAAAAAGATAAACAACTTAATAAGCAGAGCAAAACTGTTACTCTTGAGGGCAACTCTGCCTGGTAAGTTATTTGTAAATAGAGAGCATTTTGCTATCTATTTAGTTAAATATAATCCTACTGCTTGTAGAGCTTTGCCTTTGAGCATTGTGCAGCTTTTGTGTTCTATTATGTATGATTTTGCTTCTGCTGGAGTGTTAAATTTTTTATCTATTGCTTTACACTTTTTAGCAAAAATCATTTTACCCATTTTTTTCATTTTTGCTTGGCGCATTTTTTTAGCTTTTGTATCGCTATCAAAATCTGCTTCTGCTAACTTTAGGGCATCTTTAAACTTCATTACTTTTCCACCAAATTTTTTTGCAAAAGCCTCTGCTGCTTCTTTTGTTCCAAAGGCATATTTACTAACTTTTTTAGCCATAGTAGCTGGTTTTGAACTACCTACTACATACCATGCCTTGCTAACTGGAATAAATTTTAGTGTGCTGTTATCTACAACTTGAATATCTTCGACTTTTTTACCGCTCTTTAACTCTTGAATTAGGCAATACATTGAGCAAAACTGCTCCATTTTGCCATCTACTTTTGCTGCATGATTTGTTTTATAAAACATAGGCAAAGTCATACCACACTTAACACAAAACATTTTGGCAGGACCTTTTTGCAAAATTTGAGCTTTATCAAAAGGCACCGCTCTAAAGTTTTTTGGCATATGTAGCCCCTTAGACATTGGCATTTGCGCATAAATAACAACTACTAAAATAGTAAGAAAAGTAACAATTTTTTTCATTTTCCAAACCTTTTTTTGTTTGGATTATAGCGATGAATTGTTAAGTGAATGTTAATTTTTTAAAAGCTATCCTCTTGAGGAGTTAACTGTATAAGTTCAAAGTGTTTTTTTTGTAGTTTTTGGTTTTCGTTTTGGAGTTTATTATACTCTGTTACTAATTTTGCCTCTCTATCTTTTGCATCAAGCAATACACCAATAGAACTCTCTCCAAAAAAAATAGAGTAAAAGTAACCCATAAATATAAGTAAAATTACAAATTTAATTACGCCAGAGAAATCAAAACCCTTTTTTGGGTTTTGTAGCTTCTCTTGCTCTAAACTCTCTAAATTACTCACCAAATAGCTCTTTTCCTAAATATTCAAATTGTCCAAGCTCTCTTTGAATTTCAAGAAGGCGATTATATTTTGCAATTCTATCACTTCTTGCAGTTGAGCCAGTTTTTATTTGAGCTGTATTTAAAGCAACTGCAAAGTCTGCAATAAATGCATCTTCACTCTCTCCACTTCTGTGGCTCATTACACAAGTGTAACCATTTCTTTGAGCAAGGCGAACTGTCATCATAGTTTCACTTACACTTCCAATTTGATTTGGCTTAATTAAAATAGAGTTTGCAATACCTTTGTTAATACCCTCACTTAAAATATCAGCATTTGTTACAAACAGATCATCTCCAACTAGCTGAACTTTATCGCCAATTCTATCTGTCATCTCAGCCCAGCCATCCCAATCATCTTCGCTTAAGCCATCTTCAATTGATACAATTGGATATTTGCTAATTAAATTTTCATAATAGCTAATTAGCTCACTACTTGTAAGCTCCTTATTCTCGCTTTTTAGCACATATTTACCTTCATCATTTACAAGTTCACTACTTGCAACATCAAGTGCTAATACAATTTGCTCACCAGCTTTATAACCAGCTTTATTAATTGCACTCATAATAACTTCAATTGGCTCTTCATTGCTCTTTAAGTTTGGTGCAAAGCCACCCTCATCACCAACTGCTGTGCTTTCACCCATTTCATCAATTATCTTTTTAAGGTTATGATAAATTTCGCTAACTGCTCTTAAACCTTCATCAAAACTATCAAAACCAATTGGCATAATCATATACTCTTGGAAATCAACAGAGTTATTTGCGTGTTCTCCACCATTAATAATATTAAACATAGGAACTGGCATCACTACTGCATTTGCACCACCCAAATAGCGATAAAGTGGCATTTTAAGGCTACTAGCAGCTGCACGAGCTACTGCCATAGAAACACCAAGCACTGCATTTGCACCAAGATTTGAGTAATTAGCAGTGCCATCAAGCTCTTTCATTGTTAAGTCAACTTCAGCTTGATTAAATGGACTCATTCCAATAACTGCTTCTGCAATTGCTTCATTTACATTTTGCACTGCTTTTAGCACACCTTTTCCTAAGTATCTATCACCGCCATCTCTAAGCTCAAGCGCCTCTCTTTTGCCTGTGCTTGCACCACTTGGAACAATTGCACTCTCTTTAGTTCCATCACTTAAAACTACAGTTGCTCTAACTGTTGGATTACCCCTGCTATCTAAAACCTCATCTGCATAAACATCTTCTATAAATACCATAAATATCTCCATATTATTATTTGGCTAATTTTACCATTTTTTTATAAAGTATAAAATAAAAGAGCATATATTCACTATTTTAATTTCATAAAAATTGAAATTAACTATTTTTAAACTATTTTAATCTCCTCTTTTAACTCTATATTAAATTTATCTTTTACTTTAGATTTTGCCAACTCTATTAACTCCATTGCCTCTTGAAAAGTTCCAGAGCCTAAATTTACCAAAAAGTTTGCATGAATTTGGCTAAATGCCATATTGCCAACTCTATATCCTTTTAATCCTACCTCTTGAATTAATCGTCCTGCAAAATCATCTTTTGGATTTTTAAATGCACTTCCTGCACTTGGCTCTTTTGGTTGGTTATTTCTTAATTTTAAAAGTTCATCTCTTAACTCTTGGTTATAACCATACTCTAAATTAAGCTCAATGGCTGTTGCAATGCCATTGAGTTTTGCAAAACGGTAGCCATATTTAATATCTTTTTTATCTACCCATACTCCATTAATTTTCACTCTTTTAATTATATTAAAAATTTCATAGCTCTTAACTCCTGCATTCATAGCCACCATTCCACCAATTGTTCCTGGAAGCTTTGCAATAAATTCTAAATTTGCAATGTTATGCTTTTTGGCAAAACTAAGTAATCTCCCTGTTTTTGTAGCGCAACCTACCTCTAAAAAGTTATCTTTAATCTCTATATAGTCATAGCTTTTACCAAGCATCATTAAAGGTGGTGGCATTGGAGAAACTAATAAATTATTTGCACCACCAACTAAAAATCTATTATTTGGAATTTTATCACCCCGCTCAATTACTAAAACTTCAACTTTTGGTCCAATTTTAATAGAGCTAAATTTAGAAAAATCTATTAATTTTTTATTCATTAAATACCTTTAAAACTAACTCCAACCCCTCAATTCTCAATTACAATCACTACCCACTACAAACTCTAAGGTGAGGCTAAAGCCTCACTTCCAAAAACCAAAAATAAATCACTTTCAATTCTCAATTCTCAATTCTTCATTTTCCATTCTCAATTACAAAACAACCTCTTATATAAAGTAAAAATAGTCCACTTCCTGTCAAGATTAAAAGTATATTCCCACCGATATCATGGACTAAATGAAAGCTGTCAACTCCAAATATGTCAACTATCTTTACAACTAAAATTAAGCGTATTAAATTTACAATACTAATTACAAAATAGCTCAATACTGCCCAAATTATTTTACGCTTTTTTTGGCAGCTATATGCTATAATTGCTGCTAAAATCATTAAAAAAGGTATTATTCCATTGCATTCTGGAGTAATTACAATTCTATATTTTGGATTAATAACAATATCATAATTAACTATAGGGTTAGATAAAACAGTATCTAGTATTGGCATTATAACGCCTCTTTGAGCGCTATCTATAACTTTACCAATTGGACATAGTGAGTAGTAATTCCCCCAGTAAAATAGCCCAAATAATACAATAAGCCATAGAGGAAAGAGTATTAAAAACTTATTAGAGCTATCTAAGTTTTTGTAGCGCTTTGCTATTGACACCCAATACACTCCATACTTCTATCTTCTGTATAGCCTGTATCTTGGAGTGCTTCTGGTGATTGAGAACGCAGATAATATGTAGATTTAAGCCCATATCTCCAAGCTGTCATATATATATCATTAAGGTATTTACCACTTGCTTTATCTAAGCGAATAAATATATTTAAACTTTGTCCTTGGTCTATCCACTTTTGTCTAATTGCACCAGCTTTTATGATTACTCTTTGGTCTAAATCATAACTACTTATATAATATGCCCATGTATCTGGACTTAGATTTGGCGCAGTTACTGGTATTTCACCACTTAAATTTACCTCAAACCACTTTCTTTTAAATATTGGCTCAATTGCTTGGGTTGTGCCTGTTAAAATTGAGATAGAGCTAGTAGGTGCTACTGCCATTAAATAGCCATTTCTCATACCATCACTTTTAACCTTCTGCTTAAGTGCATTCCAGTCATAGTGGTATCCAAAGAGTCCACCTCTATCAACTAATTTACAAGCCTCTTCATTGGCTTTATCAATTGGGAAAATACCCTTTTGCCAATCTGAGCCTTCAAATTCGCTATAGCTACCTTTCTCAAGCGCAATATCACTTGATGCTTTAATCGCATTGTAGCTAACTGCTTCCATAACTTCATCTATTTTTCTAAAGTGTTCATTACTTCCCCACTCAACTCCAGCTTCTGCCAACATTTGAGCCTCGCCCATTACTCCAAGTCCAATTGCACGAGTTTTTAGATTTGTTTTTTTAACTTTTTCTAGTGGGTAAAAGTTTAAATCAATTACATTATCAAGCATTCTAATCGCAACTGGCACAACGCGCTCTATATCTTCATAACTATTAATTTTAGATAAGTTTATACTTGCAAGGTTACATACTGCTGTATCGCCATCAAACTTCTCTTTATCTACTATAAATATCTCTTTGCCATCAATTGAATCAAGTGCTGTTATCTTTTTGGCTTTTTTTGTAATACCACTATCTACTGTTACTTCATCATCTTCATCATAAAGATTTATACTACCATCATTAAATTTAACTCTAATTTTATAATAATTTGGGCTTGTATTTTGGAAAATTTCGGTGCATAGGTTTGAGCTTCTAATAATACCAGTATGTTTGTTTGGGTTAGCACGGTTTGCACTATCTTTAAAGCAAAGAAATGGATTTCCTGTTTCAAAATAGTTTCTTAAAACCTCTTTCCATAACTCTTTTGCACTTACAATCTCTTTTGTTAAGTCTTCTCTTTTTTCTAACTCTTCATATTTTGCTTTAAACTCATCTCCATAAAGTTCTGCAAGTTCTGGCACTTCATATGGGTCAAATAGTGTCCACATACTATCTGCTTCTACACGCTCCATAAATAAATCATTTAACCAAAGTGCTGGGAATAAATCGTGAGTTCTTCTTCGCTCTTCGCCAGAGTTTTTCTTTAAGTCTAAAAACTCTTTTATATCTATATGCCAAGGTTCAACATAAACTGCAATTGCACCTTTTCTAGTTCCTAATTGGTCAACTGCAATTGCAACATCATTTGCTATTTTTAAAAATGGCACAATTCCACCAGCTGCGTGTTTGTGTCCGTCAATATAACTTCCCATACCACGAACCAAGCTCCAATCCCAGCCAATTCCACCACCAAATTTTGATAGAAGCGCCATCTCTTTGTAGCCATCAAAAATACCTTCTATATTATCTGGAGTTGAACCAATATAGCAACTGCTTAATTGGTGGCGAGTAGTTCTTGCATTACTTAGCGTTGGAGTTGCTGCCATAACCTCAAATTTGCTTAAAATATCATAAAATCTTTTTGCCCAACTTTGACAATCAAACTCATTTTGAGCCAAAAACATAGCAACTGCCATAAACATCTGTTGTGGCAACTCTATAGGTTCGCCTTGTTTATCTTTGATTAAATATCTATCATAAAGTGTTTTTAAACCAAGATAAGTAAATTGCAAATCACGCTCTGGCTTGATATAGTTGTTTAAATCATCTAAATCATATTTATCTTTAAGCCCAGGAATTAAGCGTCCTTCCTTCTCTCCACGCTCAAAATACTCTTTTAAATGTGTATATCCTGTAAAACCAGAAGCTCTATGATAGATATCATAAAGAAATAGTCTTGCTGCTACAAAAGTCCAATTTGGTCTATCTATATCTATTTTATCAACTGCTGTTTTAATTAAAGACTCTTGAATCTCTTTTGTAGTAATCATATCTTTAAAGTGGAGCTTTGCATCTACTTCTAGCTCACTTTGATTAACTCCACTTAAACCCTCTACTGCAGCAGAGGTATATTTTTGAATTTTTGTTACATCTAAAGACTCTATTCTACCATTTCTTTTTACAACTCTTATCATTATATGGCTCCAATTTATACAATTTTAACTAAACTCTAATTTAATACCAATATTTACAATATTTATAAGTTAAATATAGCACTAAAATATACTAAATATATTAGGAAAATATCAACTTTACTATCTATAATTAAATATATTGGCATATACTTTATATTATGTAATTATACATATTTTAAGTTAAAGAGAGTTCTAAGATTTCATTTTTTTATATTAATAGATTTTTCTCTTATCATTAAAAAGTTCAATAATTTGGTATTATTAATAATATAAATGTTACATAATGACACAAAAAAAAATTTTTCTATAAAATATAATATTAATAAATATTTTCAATATGTCCATTTTATGGATACTCTTAAAATCAGCCCCTTATTTTGGGCTTTTTGAGGGGTTGATTTTATAGTAAATTGTGATACTATTACGTAATAGATTAATATTTATTTAGGAGAGATGATGAAAAAATCAGTTTTAATAAGTGAGGTTGCAGAAAAAACAGGTCTTTCAAGAACAGATACAGAACTTGTTGTAAATAGTATGCTAGATACTATTGTAGATTGTTTAAAAAATAGAGAAGCAGTATCATTTTTAGGTTTTGGTTCATTTGAGCCTGTTAAGAAAAATGCCAGAGAGATATATATTCCAGGAACAACTACAAAAGTTAAAGTTGCCGCAAAATATGGTGTTCGTTTTAAACCAGGTAAAACTCTTAAAAAACAGATTCAAGGATAATATTCTACTCTTAGCGCTTTTGATGCGCTATAAATTTCTCTTTATTAGCTACTTTTAGATAAAATTGCAAAAATTTTTTAATATAAGGATATAGTGTGATACTAAATGTTGAAAAGTTAGATGAATCTAACTATAAAGTTTCTGCTACAATTGATAATAAAGATATTGATAGCAAATTAGACAAACTAGCTAAAGAGGCTAGTAAGAGTGTAAAAGTTGATGGTTTTAGAAAAGGTAAAGTTCCTGTTGCTGTAGTTAAAAAGATGTATGGCGAAAAGTTAGCTCAAGACGCTGAAGGTGAAGCTATTAGAGAAGTTTTAGAAGCTGCTTATAAAGAGGCTGGTATTGAAATGGCTGATGTTATTGGAAATCCAACTTTTGAGAAGTTTGAAGATAAAGGTGATAAAAAAGAGATGGAGATTATTATCTCTACAAAGCCTAAAATTGATTTAGGCGATTATAGCGATATTGCACCAGAGTTTGAGAAACCAGAAGCTACTGAAGATGAGATAAATGAAGAGATAGATAATATTGCAAATAACTTTGCAAAAGCAAAAAGTATAACAGATGATAGAGAGTTAAAAGATGGCGATATTGCAGTTTTTGACTTTAAAGGTATTTTAGATGGAGAAGCTTTCCAAGGTGGAAGTGCAGAGAATTTTGAGTTAAAAATTGGAAGTGGTCAATTTATTCCAGGCTTTGAAGAGCAGATGATTGGTATGAAAAAGGGTGAAGAAAAAACTATTAAAGTTACTTTCCCAGATGATTACCAAGCAGAGAACCTAAAAGGAAAAGAGGTTGATTTTGAGCTTAAACTTCATGATATTAAAGAGAATGTAAAACCTGAAATTGATGATGATTTAGCTAAAAAAGCGCTTGGCAAAGATGATGCTACAGTTGAAGAGCTTAAAAAACATGCAAAAGAGATTATTGAAAATAACAAAGTTAGAAAAATTTATGAAGATGAGTTAAAACCAAAAATATTAGAGAATTTAGTTGAAAAATATAACTTTGATTTACCAAAAAATATTGTTGAACAAGAGATTGATAATTTAACAAACCAAAAAGCTCAAACTCTTTCTAAAGAGGAGATTGAAGAGATTAAGGCTTCTGAAGATAAATTAAAAGAGCTTAGAGATAGTGTTCGTGAAGATGCTATAAATGCTGTAAAAGCAACATTTATTGTTGATGAGATGGCAAAAGCTGAAAATATAGAAGTAAGCGATGGTGAAATTAGTCAAGTTTTATATTATGAAGCATTAATGAATGGGCAAGATCCTCAAAAGCTAATGGAGTATTACCAAGCTAACAACTTAATTCCTGTAGTTAAAATGGGAATGATAGAAGATAAACTATTTGCCAAACTACTTAAATTATATGATTAATCTTGGGCATTTACGCCCAGATTAAAAAGATAAAATTTACTACTTTTACAATTATTTGATATAATTACAAAAATTTCTATCTCTTATAGAGCCACACTACATTCAATTCTCCTCCTCCATTTTGAAGTAGTATTGTGGCTCTATAAGAGATAGATTAAAAAAAAGGAATTAAATGTATATACCATATGTTATAGAACAAACAGGTCGTGGAGAGAGAAGTTACGATATATATTCAAGATTATTAAAAGATAGAATTATAATGCTTAGTGGCGAAATTAATGATGCAGTATCATCTAGTATAGTTTCACAACTGCTATTTTTAGAGGCACAAGACCCAGATAAAGATATCTACTTTTATATAAACTCTCCAGGTGGCGTAATTACAAGTGGATTTAGTATTTATGATACAATGAATTATATAAAACCAGATGTTCACACAATCTGTATTGGTCAAGCAGCTTCTATGGGAGCATTTTTGCTAAGTAGTGGAGCTAAAGGGAAAAGATATGCACTACCTAATGCAAGAATTATGATTCATCAACCTTTAGGTGGAGCGCAAGGTCAAGCAACAGATATTGCTATTCAAGCACAAGAGATTCTAAGAATGAAAGAGCAGTTAAATAAAATTATGGCTAAAAATTGTGGCATTACAGTTAAAAAGATAGAAAAAGATACCGAAAGAGATAACTTTATGAGTGCTGAAGAAGCTGTTGATTATGGCTTAATAGATAAGGTTTTAGAAAAGAGCCTATAATGATTAGAGAGATTTTAGTATATCCTAATAAAACTCTTAAAAAAAAGAGCCTACCTGTAGAGAAATTTGATAAAGAGTTGCACTCTTTGCTTGATGATATGTATGATACTATGAGTGCAAAAAATGGTGTAGGACTTGCGGCTATTCAAATTGGTGTGCCTCTTCGTGCTTTAATTATTAATATTCCAATTGAAGAGCAAGATGGCGCTCAGCCAAAAGAGAATACTATTGAGGTTATTAATCCTGAATTTATAGAGTGTAGCGGTAGCACAAAGTTCCAAGAGGGGTGTTTAAGTGTTCCCGGATTTTATGAAGATGTTTCACGCTATGCCCAAGTAAAATTCAAATACTACGATAGATACGGTAATGAACACTTAACAGATACTAACGATTTTCTTGCAATTGCTATACAACACGAATATGACCACTTAGAGGGAAAGCTATTTATTGAAAAACTATCTATACTAAAAAGAAAAAAATTTGAAAAAGAGTGGAAGAAGAGAAATAGCAAAAAATGATGAATTTGACATAAATTTGTCATTTTTATTATAATATAACCATAATATGCACTTTATTATGATATAATATTCGTAAAAATAATGTGTAATCTAATTTTTTACATTATAGCTATAACTTTTTTATAATTAAATAGCTTATCTAATGTAGATTTTAGATGATTTATGGAGTAGATATGAGTTTTGTAACTAATGAAAAATCATCTTTGGGTTCTAAAGAGAAAAAGGTCTCTTCTACACTTGAACTTGCCAAAAAATTAGGCTTATTAAATAAAGAAGAGGAAGAAAAAGATAAAAGTGCAGTTAATATTTCTGAAAATAAAAGTAAAGAAGAAGATACTATAGCAAAAAATAATCAAGAGTTATTGGATTTTATTTTAGAAGATAACTCTGAGGCTCAAGTAGATAATAATACCCATAAAAGCAGTAACACTATATCTATAAAAGATGATAACTCTTTGGTTGATATTGAAGATAAAACTAATTCAACTTTTATAGATGATAAGGTAGCTGAAGAGAGCAATAAAAGCTTTGAAGATATAAAGCCAAATGAAGAAGCGCCAATAGATAATCAAGATTTAATAGATTTTTTATTAAATGATAGCAGTGAGATTAAAAATAATTTAGCCTCTAATGAGCAAGTTATTGAAATAGAAAATAGAAAAAATATAAAAAGCGATACTAAAGAGGAAAACAACAAAGATAGCTTTATCTCTATTAATGTTAGTGAAGATGAGGATAAAGAGTCTTTAGAGATATTAGCAAATAGCAAAAAAGATAAAATAAAACCCAATAGTATTACTCTGCTAGATGATGAAAAGAGTGATAAAAATGAGTTAATAGATTTTTTATTAACAGATGATGAAAAAGAGGATGAGGAGTTAGCAAATAGCGATTTAACAATAGTTGAAGATAATACTTTAGATAAAAAAGCTCCTCAAAGCGAGGATAAGAGCATTCAAAAAGATGATATTAAAGAGGAGAGCATCACAAGTAAGCCAAAGAGTCCAACTGATACAAAGAGTAACTTAAATAATGGACTTTTAGTTACACCTGAAGATATAGAGAGATATTTTGCATCTTTAGAATCAAAAGAGAGCAAACTAAGCAAAGATATAGAGCAAGAAGAGTTATCTGACCCAAAAGAGTTTGATGTATCTAAAAATATAGTAGAAAATAAGCCAAAAACAGTTAGTGGTAGTGATGTTTTGGCATTTCAATCTTTTGAATTTAAGGGCAAAGCCAAAGAGTATTTTAAAATTTGGATTGTAAATATCGCTTTAACTATAGTAACTCTTGGTGTTTACTCTGCATGGGCAAAGGTAAGAAACTTAAGATATATTTATGGAAATACTTACCTAAATAACTCAAACTTTGAATTTAATGCAGACCCTAGAAGAATATTTTATGGTAGAGCTATAGTTGTTCTTTTTTATGCAATTTTTCTCTACTCTGCAAAAGTTTTATATAACAATACATTAGCTTTATCTATAATGGGACTATTTCTACTACTTTTGCCTTGGCTTATCAAACAAGCTGTTAGATTTAAACTAAAGAGTGCATCTTATAGAAATATAAGATTTAAGTTTCATGGCAAAGCTAGAAGTTTTTATATGTTGGCATTTAGCTCAATTTTGGCAATTGTATTAGTATTTTCTCCTATGTATATTAATGCTTTAGCTAAAAAATTTGGTTTTGAAATTCCTTATTATAGCTATAGAGTTGCTGTTATGTCATATATGGCACTATTTTTTAGCTTTTTAGTAATT
>Ga0256843_1001783_pt1 | contig 16443 bp, 12 predicted proteins | sample AlvinellametaG_FD_191572 | JGI IMG/M metagenome (GOLD analysis project Ga0256843, IMG submission 191572) | Pompeii worm associated microbial communities from hydrothermal vent at the East Pacific Rise, Pacific Ocean - Alvinella | ecosystem: Host-associated > Annelida > Integument > Unclassified ... | reverse complement strand
AATGAAACGACCAGAACCCATTAATGAAGAGATAGAACTCAAGAACAATGTCTACATCGAGAGCGATACCGACTTAAAAGGTGTCATCACCTATGTGAATGACTACTTTGCCGAAATTAGCCGTTATGAAGCAGAAGAGCTGATTGGTAAACCGCATAATATTGTACGACACCCCGATATGCCCAAGATTCTTTTTAAGCTGCTGTGGGAGCGTATTTCCAATGGAAGAAACTTCATTGCCGCAGTCAAGAACCTGGCCAAAGATGGCCGATACTACTGGGTATTTACCGACTTTGAAGTCTTAACCGATGCCTCTGGCAAACCAGTGGGTTACAAAGCGGTAAGAAAAAAGATATCGAAACATGTTACCGATTTTCTCGATCCGCTCTACAAGAAGCTTACTGCGTTAGAGCAAGAGGGTGGCATGGAGGCCTCGTATGCCTACCTAACCGAATTTCTACATGCACACGGCAACGATATTACGGTAGATAACATGCTAGAAGAGATTCATCGTCTCTACTAGTCAATTAATGCAGAATTAACACAAGAAGATTAAGATACATTATCTAAACAATAAGGATGACAAATGAGAAAGATCTTTCTTGGTCTATTGGCTCTAGGGGTAGTAGTGAGTGTGGCTTCGGCTCAAATGAAGTGTGCACCGGGCAAGTGTGGCGGTGCAACTATAGAGAAGAAGATGCATATGAAGATGTTTCAGTCTGTACCTAAAGAGAAGGCAACCATTCTCCAGGAGGGAGATGCAAAGATGTTCTGTCCTGAGTGTGGGATGACACTTCCGATGTTCTTTAAGACAAACCATGCGGCACATGTTGACGGCAAGGTAAAACAGTACTGCTCTATTCATTGTCTGGTAGAGGAGATGAACAAAGGTAAAGAGCCCAAAGATATTCAGGTGGTAGATACCAACAGCCTGAAGTTTATCGATGCAACCAAAGCCTTTTATGTCGTTGGCAGTAACAAAAAAGGTACCATGACTATGGTAAGTAAATATGCCTTTGCTACCAAAGAGGCAGCAGAAGCATTTGCCAAAGAGAATGGGGGTAAGGTGACAGACTTTAAAGGTGCACTTGAAGCGGCCAAAGCCGATTTTGAAAAAGACAGTAACATGGTTGCCAAAAAACAGGCGATGATGACAAAGAAGGGTGAGATGATTTATGGTAAAATGTGCCAGAAAACCGATGCAACGTTTGAAACAACGGCAGAAGCAAAAGCGTTTGTAGTTGCCAACAAACTTTGTGACGGGCTCAATGGTAAACAGCTTCAGGCTGTGGGGCTTTACCTCAAAAACAGATAACAAAACCGTACTCGGGCAGAGCCCGGGTGCTAAAAAAAGGGTGTGGTGTGAAAGTTGTTTTTATCGTTTTATGGTGTCTGGTTTCGCTCTATGCACAAGAGCATGATACGCTAAAGATAACCAAACTGGCACAAAAGGGTGCCCGTATTGCATCGGTGATGTGTGAGGTTGCCAAACTCCCTAAGCCAGAGCCTACCCTTGAAGCGACTGCTGATGCTCTAAAAGCCTCTGCTGCCTGTCGCCCCCTCTCTGCTTCCAAGCGTAAGGCGGTAGCGGCATACATTATGCATGGTGCTACACACCAACACGCCTCACATATCGATGTACCAGGCAGTGCAAAGTGCCCGGTATGTGGTATGTTTGTTGCTAAATATCCCAAGTGGGCGGCTGCTATGCAGATGGAGGGAAAAACCTACTATTTTGATGGTGTGAAAGATATGATGAAGTACTACATCTTTGATGGTGACTTCCCTTACGATCGTAACAAGATCGACACCATATGGGTAAGTGACTACTACACCCTCGAGGCGGTGTCAGCCAAAGAGGCCTACTATGTGCTTGATCCCAACGTATTTGGCCCCATGGGGCATGAGCTGATCCCATTTAAGAGTGCCGAGGCGGCAGAGACATTTATGCAAGAGCATCATGGTAAACGTATCGTGCGTTTTCATGAAATTACTGCCCGTATGGTGATGGCTCTTGATGGTATTGAGCTTTAACGAGATAGCAATGGTTAAACCTTTTGTAATGCTCTGTCTTGTTCTGCTTGGTAGTGTAGGGGTGATAGGTGTCCACTATATGCTTTCTCAACCAAACCCACACCTTGCACACCTGACAGAGGCAACGGGCATCTCATCTTTGGCCCTTGGAAGTGCCTACTATGAGCCGAGGTTTTTGTTAACAGCACCACAAAACCCCGCCTATCCGCAGATGCCTTCACCTAGCCGATTGGACTATATTTATGCTCCGTAGCCCTTTTCTTCATCTTTTTACGGTGGCACTTTTTCGTCAAAGAGCCAAACATATCGGTGCTGTACTGATCTCGGTGATTATTATTTTTCTTTTAAGTACAGTGCTCTTTCTCTCTCATGCCATAGAGCACGATCTGCTTCTTGCTTTAAAGAGCAGACAAGACTTTACTGTTACAAGGCTTCAGGCAGGAAGAGAGGTGAATACCCCTACTGTATGGGCAGAGGAGATTATGAATCTTAATGGTGTAACCCACCTTGCCTCTCGTATCTATGGGCGTTACTACTTTACCCCTAAAGAGAAATCATTTTTAGTCATAGGAATCGACTTTTTTGATGAACAGAGTACAGAGGCGTTGTCGAAACTGGTAGAGGGGTTGGACCTGGAGCATTTTTTGCAACGTCCCAACATGATCGTGGGTGAGGGGGTGGCTGCTTTTTTACACCAACACTACTTTACCGACACCTTTACCTTTAAAACCCCCAGCGGTGCATTTAAAGAGGTGGGTATCTATGCGACACTGCCCAAGCAGAGCAATCTTATTGGCAACGATATGGTGATTCTACCTATAGAGTTGGCACGTGAGATCTTTGGACTGGGTGAAGATGAGGTAACAGATATCACCTTTAACGTGCCAAATGATGCAGAGTGGGACAATATTGAAACAAAGCTTCATTTGATGTTTAACGATGTAGAGGTGATCGGGAAGCATCAGATGCAAAAGGCGTATGAGAAGCTCTTTAACTTTAAAGGGGGACTCTTTTTGGTACTCTACCTCATTACCCTTGTAACATTTATGCTGATTCTTTACCAACGCTACAGTCTTGTCTATTCGAGTGAACGTAAAGAGATCGGAATTTTACGGGCTGTGGGCTGGAGCATTAACGATGTATTGCGGTTAAAACTGTACGAGAACATGACAGTAGTACTTTTTAGTTTTACCATAGGGGTGGTGTTGGCTTACATCTATGTCTTTATGTTTAATGCCCCGCTGCTTAGTCGTATCTTTTTAGGGGGTGCCAATCTTCCAAACCATGTTATCTTTACGCCTGTAGTCGATTTTGGTATCTTGGGAACGCTCTTTTTGCTCTATGCCATTCCCTTCCTGGCTGCGGTACTCATTCCGGCATGGAAGATCGCCGCCACATCACCCAAGGAGGCGATGTTGTGATCATAGTAAGCGGTGAGGAACAAGGAGTAAGAAGTGGTGGTAGGCATTGCATGGCGACACTTTTATGGATTGTAGGGGCAGCTCTTACAGCTATCTATGAAAAAGGGAAACGATGGTAACGCTGGAACAGGTCAGTAAGGTTTACAACGAAGGTACACCACAGGCGTTTGAAGCACTTAAAGAGATTAACCTGCATGTAAAGGCAGGGGAGCTTGTGATCTTAAGTGGGGTAAGCGGTAGCGGAAAGTCAACCCTGCTCTCTCTCATTGCTGCACTCGACAAACCCAGTAGTGGCAAAATAGAGGTTGATGGCGAGGCTGTCTCTAAACTCCCCGATCTTCACGCCTCTGCCTATCGTGCCACTACCATTGGTGTAATCTTTCAACACTTTAACCTTCTAGAGAGTTTGAGTGTCGAAGAGAATGTCATGGTGCCCCTAGCTATCTCGCAACACCCTATCGAGCAGGTTAAAGCGGCAGTTGCCCGGAGTCTGGAACGTGCTTTAATCGCTCACAAGGCAACACAGATGGTAAGAGAACTCTCCGGAGGAGAAAAACAGCGTTGTGCCATTGCACGGGCTTTGGTGCGTAACCCCAAACTCATTTTGTGTGATGAACCTACCGCCAACCTGGACAAAGCCAATACACACAGTTTTATGGAGATGATCGCTTCGCTCAAAGCAGAAGGAAAGACAATCATCATTGCGACACACGATCCGCTCTTTGCCTCGTTAGCGTGTGTCGATCGTACCATCCATATGGAAAATGGCACGATCGTTGAGATGGCCGATCTGCCTCAAAGCCCGGGAGCAATGGGGGATGAATGAGATTCTGCTCAGCCATGAGGTGATCGTCTACCTTCTCTCCGAAGCGATCTTGTATCTTCTGTTGCTTCTGGCATTTGCCACGACGGTTGGGCTGTTGCGAAAGTGGGACTTTCAACACTTTACAACAGCACAGTTCAAACGTGAAAATCGTGCCTATTTGGTTATGACGATCATTTTCTTTGTAACGCTGCTGAAGCTGCTGCTGTTGCCCTATTTTGTCTATACGGTTGATGCCCTCTCCAACCTTGTGCCGGGGGCCATGTGTGCGGCTGGTGTGGTAAAGGCCAATGGGTATGGTGGGGTGTTGCTGGTATTGAAGGTGGTGATTTTGCTTCTAAGCGGGGTATGGATGAGCATTAACCATCTTGATTTACAACAGAAAAACTACCCCTACTTTTATGTAAAGATGGGGCTTTTTGTGGTGATATTTCTACTCTTAAGTGGTGAGTTCCTGCTCGATATACTCTACTTTACCCATATAGAGACTACCAAAACTGTAAGCTGCTGCTCTGTCATCTATGGGCAGACAGGCGGCACTAATGGATTACCGTTAGGGTTGGATCTGAAGAGACTGCTCACACTCTTTTACCTGCTCTATGGGCTCATACTCTTAACGCTTCTTACAGAGATGTTTGCAGTTGCACTCGTATCGCTCCTGCTGTTTGCTCCTGTAGCCTACTACAGTGTTGTCTACTTCTTTGGTACATACATCTATGAGCTTCCTACACACAAGTGCCCCTTTTGTATGATGCAGTACCACTACCACTATGTTGGATATCTGGTCTGGGGGCTGCTGCTCTTTGGGCTCTTCTTTGGGGTGGATTTTTTGGTAATGTGGCGTTTTTTTCGGGCCAAACGGACAAAACTAAAGTACTTTGCGTTACTATTGTTGACACTTTTTGTACTGCTGTGTAGCGGTTATGTGCTTTACTACTATCTTCAAAATGGAGTGTTATTGTGAAAAAAGTCTTAGTCAATATTGCTGTCTTTGCCATGGTGATCGGTGTGATCATCACCCTGTTGCTCTCGTTTGGTACCGATGAGGGGGCACGGTATGTCTACAAGAACAACCAAAAGCATCAGATCATAGAGATCAAACCCAAAGAGTACCGCTGCTCGGAGTGCAACATGGATGTGGAGTATCTGGACTATATGGCCGAGATCATTACACAAGAGGGGAACACCTACTTCTTTGATGATATCGGTTGTGTGGTAGAGTGGCTGAAAAACCACCACCCCAACATTGCAAAGCTGGTAACCAAAACCAAAGATACCCACCGCTGGATCGATGCCAAAAAGGCGTGGTACAGCCGTACCGACACCACCCCCATGGGGTACGGATTTGCCGCATACGAAAAGCACAAAGCGGGGTTGATCTCTTACGAAAAGATGCGTACACTTATGCTACAGGGCCAAAACCTACACGATCCGTTCGTTAAAAAACAGCTCCTTTCACATGGGCACTAAAACATAGTATTTCAGTCTCTAAAATATAACAAAACAGTAACGTTCCGGATAGTTTTTTTTAGCTACTTTTAAGAGATAGTATTATATGCTAATGCTGTATGAACTGTAAACTTTTGGGAGAGAGTTTTAAGTCTAATCAACTTCTTTACTATATAAATGTCTAAATATTAAGATCCCTGCAATGGGCTCTTAATACTTTTTTATAGTATTGAAGGAGTAAGACTGCTTCTACTTACATTATAGAAATAAAACCCTTTCCTGCGATTTACATTACTCATTCAGCGTTATAGATCATGTTGTGGGATCTATTTAACTTACATATATAAATAGAGGAGAGATGATGAAAAAGCATGTTTTGCCTTTTTTACTAGGAAGTGTACTGTTGATAGGTGCCAATATTCCTCCCGGATGTGAAGTTCCGGGGGAGTGTCCAAAGTTGGCACCACAGTTTAACAAAGTCACAGTCACAGAAGAGTTACATTTTGCAGATAGCAATGATACTCAAAAAGCTGTGAGCATAAAAGCGGCTAAGGGGATGGAAGAGAACGTAACCATTGTCTTACCCGCATCAAATGGTCAAAAAGATCAGGTTCTTGTAACCGATGCAAGCGGAAAGCTTACCTGGACAAGAAAAGTCAATGTCAATCGTTTTCTTGGCATGATCACCTTTATGATTCCAGATGAAGAGAAAGGGATCTACCAGCTCAATGGCCAAGTAATCGAAGATGAGATGTTGGCTGAGTACATTACTGAGCATAACATTTCAGGGTTCGATGTCAACGGTAGCCGCATAACCTTGCCAAATTGGCAAGGGCGTTATGTTGGGGCTACAGGTGGACTTGGTATTGGTGATACACCGGGTGCTGTTCTTGATGATGTTAATAAAAAGCATAGACATACAGTCTATACTGTTTCTACTTCTGGATATAGGCTAGGGCATGATTACGCAGGATCAAATGCACATTACTTTGTCACAAGTCAAAATGATAAAAGTAAATCGTCATCATTAGATGGTGAAGATTACTTTAGACCAGAGACAATTGCGATGCCACTTGTCATTATTGGATCGAAGTAAGAGGAGGGAGAGAATGAAACACTATAGATTAAAAACGCTTTTACAAGGAGCAGTGGTTGTTGCTACGGCATTCTCTGCTCTGTATGCAGGGCCTGTAATTCCTGAGGGGTGCAGTACACCTGGCACGTGTGAAGAGATCAAGCCCGTATTGCGAAATGCGACACTCTCTGACACACTGGTACTCAAAGACAAAAATAGCTCCAATACCATCACGATTGAAACATCAGATCTTGGAACAGAGGATGTCAAGCTCATTTTGCCAAAAGGCAAACATAAAGCAGGGGACATCTTGGTGATGGATGAGAATGGACAACTTAAATGGGAGTCTGGGCCAGATAATGATCGTCTATTGGGGCAGATCACCTTTATGCACCCTGACCCATCTAAGCATATCTACGAGATTAATGGTTCAACTGTTACCGATCCTAAACTGGCACAATTTTTAAGAGATAACCCCATTATTGGGTTCTACACCTCTGGAGACAGTGTACAGATGCCAGACTGGCGAGGACGCTACCTGGGAGGCCATGGAGATCATGACATCCCTGCAGCAGCCGGTTTGGAGATAGAAAGTTCGGTGAAAGAGCACCAGCATAGTCGTCATACTGTAGGTGATAAAAGATCAATTCAAGATAATACATCACTTGCCAATACTGGGAATATGTTTCCTTCAGAGTCTGATAGAACACGAACATTGAATAGCAGTGGTGGAACCTACTCTCGACCTGAAACGGTTGCGATGCCAATTGTGATTATAGGAGGGAACTAATGATGTATCGATTGAATTTAAAACACTATATAGGGGTTGCACTGATGGGTGCGATGCTACACTCTTTTGCTCTGGCGGAAGTGATTATCCCTGATGAGTGTTCAACTCCTGGTTCATGTACTGAGTTGAATGTAACAGCAAAAGAGCTTACGGTCAATCATAGTATAACACTCACCAATACGGTAACAGGGTACCAAACAACCCTCGAAGCACCTGAAGATATTGAAGAGAGTGTCGATTTTGCACTGCCTGCAACCAACGGAAAAGGAAACCAGGTACTCATTGTCGATGAGAACGGCACACTTGTTTGGCAAGATGCCCCCGACAAAGACAGATACCTTGGAATGATCGGATTTATGATACCAAATCCAGAAGAGCACATCTATGAGATCAATGGTTCAACCGTGACAGACTCTAAACTGGCAGCCTATATCAACGAACACCCGATCGATGGGTTTACCGTAGATGGAAACGATGTAACCATGCCAGATTGGCGAGGACGCTACCTGGGAGCACGTGGTGGCCTGGAGATTCCAGATACAGCTGGTAGCTTAATGGCTAGTGAGAATAAAGCTCACACCCATACACTGATTGGATCAATTGGGCCGCATGAGAAGAAGACAGAGTCAGGAAGTGTGTCAGGAACGTATACTGTGCCACCATCGCCAAGTAATCAATATTCTGATTATGAGGGTGAAGAGTATGCTAGGCCAATGACAGTGGCGATGCCAATTGTCATTGTCGGCGGCAGCTTATAGCTTGATACGTGGGAAGGGAGAGAAAATGAAACTGAAACAACAGATAAAAGCATTGCTTTTATGTGCCTCTATATTTGGAGGGGCAGAAGTAGCCAATGCTCAGATAATCACACCAGGGTATTGTTGGAATGACAATATCGGGTGGATCGATATGTCCGGTGTTGATGTCGATATGCCGGCATACACCTTTTTGGGAGAGGCAACCTTTAGCAAAGGGGCATATGATGGTAACTTTACCGATGGTACCCTAAGCTTTACAAGAGAAGAGAATACAAGTCTCTATGTCGATATTGCAGACAGAAGAGATGGTGATGACAAATATGCCATTCATGGACAGGCTTTCTCGGAGCAGATTGGATGGATGTTTGCCGATCATAACGGAAGTGATCCGGCGATGGTACTTGCAGATGGTACCCTCGATGGTAACTTCTGGAGTAATGAGTTTGGTTGGATCGAGTGTAGTGCCGATGCGATAGGATCGAGTGCTCCAGCACACCGATGGAACCTTTCGGAGTTTATTGTCTATGAGCATAACATTACGGTTCATGAGCACAATACAAGCGAGGTATTTCATGTACAACTTGCATCGATTCCAGATAATGATGTTGTCATTACCGTTAAACTTAAAAATGGTACCGATGCAACCGTATCACCATCGGAGCTTACATTCACACATGATAACTGGGATCAAAATCAGACTGTAACAGTTACCTCGATTGACGATACCAATGTCTACCGTGATGAGTATGATGTTGTGATGTTGGCTGTCGATAAAGATAGATCGGATGATCCATACGATATTGCATTAGATAAAAATGTAAGTGTGACACTACATAATGATGATGTAAGAAAGCCTATCTATGCACCCGATCTTCACTATACTACCGATACAGGAATCTCTGACTTTGACAATATTACCAAAATCAATACCCCTATTTTCAGAGTTTACTGTACAGGTGCCGATCATAACATTACCCTCTATGTAGATGGTAATGAGACAAGTGCGGTACATGTGTGTGAAGGGTACAGAGATGAGAATCTTACCTCTAATGTATTGAGTGATGGAGAGCATACCATTATGTATACAGAGACGATTCCAGATGTGGGTACTTCACCGCTCTCTGATCCTCTTTTAGTATACATTGATACAGTGGTACCTGTAACGACAGTCAATGAACCGGTTGGGCCAACACTAGAAGGTACAGGAGAGCCAGGTGCAGAAGTCAATGCTACATCGTCAGGTGGTTCTACATGTAGTACCCGTGTGAGTGATGATGGTACATACACCTGTATCCTTTCACCAAAACCAGCTGACGGAGAGACTGTAACGATCGATCAGATGGATGATGCAGGAAATCAGGCTGCAACCCTTAACCCGTCATCACATATCGATACAACACCACCGGCAACACCGGATGAACCAACAGTAGCAGGTGCTCCTGATACAAACGATACAACACCAACGATCAGTGGTTCGTGTGAAGTGAACAGTACAGTGATTATTTATGATGGTACTGCTGTATTGGCAGAAGTGAACTGTAGTGATGATGGTACCTTTACCTATACACCAGAAGAGCCTGGCCTGTCAGAAGGTGAACATAACATTTCAACCTCTGAGCGTGATGAAGCAGGGAATGAGTCAAACAGAAGTAGCAGTACTCTTGTAAGAGTAGATGTTACAACACCAGAAGCACCAGCAACACCACCGGCAATTGGAGATGTGAATATTTCACAAGTTGTTACAGGAACCTGTACACCGGGTAATAGTGTTATTATTTATGATGGTGATGACATTTTGGGTGTAGCGACATGTAATGATGAAGGAACTTTTAGATTCGAGATTGATCCACCACTTGTTGGTGATGATCACAATACCTCATACAGTGAAGTAGACGAAAATGGTACAGAGTCAGACAGAGTACCAACAGATGTGAGTAACGAACCAAGTAGTATCGATACTAACGATACGACACCAACATTTAGTGGAAGCTGTACACCAGGTAACACAGTTCTTATTTATGATGGTGATGAAGTATTGGCAGAAGTACCATGTAACGAAGATGGTACCTTTAGTTATACACCAGAAGAACCAGGACTTGCTGAAGGTGAGCACAATATCTCCAGATCTGAAAGAGATCCGGCTGGAAATGAGTCAAATAGAAGTGTTTCTATTCCTGTGCTTATAGATACTACAAAACCGGAGACACCAGATGTGCCACCAGCAATTGGTGATATCAATCAGACTGTTTCAGGTGAGTGTGAACCAGGTAGTACCGTAATTATTTATGATGGTGATGAAGTGCTTGGTGAGACAAACTGTACCGAAGATGGAAACTTTACATTTGAAATCAACCCACCATTAGAAGGGGATGACCACAATGTAACCTACAGTGAAGTGAGTGAGTCGAATAAAACAGATACCAATATTACAGATAAGCCAAATATCAAACAAGAGGTAAATGGAACCTGTACACCAGGAAATACCGTAATTATCTATGACGGCGATGAAGTACTTGGTGAGACAAACTGTAGTGAAGATGGAACCTTTACATTCGAGATCGATCCGCCACTTGAGGGTGATGATCACAATGTAAGCTACAGTGAAGTTGATGAGAATGGAACAGAGTCTAACAGAACAGAGGTAACGCCAACAGACAAGCCGGAGATTACACAAGAGGTTAATGGAACCTGTACGCCAGGAACAACCATTACTATCTATGATGGTGACGAAGTACTAGGTGAGACAAACTGTAGTGAAGATGGAACATTCTCATTTGAGATCGATCCGCCACTTGAGGGTGACGATCACAATGTAAGCTATAGTGAATCTAATGAGTCAGATAAAACAGTTGTAGAACCAACTGACAAACCAAAAACAAGACAAGAGGTCAATGGAACCTGTACACCAGGTAATCTTGTGATTATCTATGATGGTGATGAGATGCTGGGTGAAGCAAACTGTAGCGAAGATGGAACCTTTACATTTGAGATCGATCCGCCACTAGAGGGTGATGATCACAATGTCTCATATGTTGAAGTGGATCCTGAAGATAAAGCTGAGGTAACACCAACAGATAAGCCAAATACAAAACAAGAAGTTAATGGAACCTGTACGCCAGGAACAACCATTACTATTTATGATGGTGACGAAGTGCTGGGTGAGACAAACTGTAGCGAAGATGGAACCTTTACATTCGAGATCGATCCGCCACTTGAGGGTGATGATCACAATGTAACCTTTACTGAGTCTAACGAATCAGAAAAAGTTGTGGTGACCCCAACAGACAAACCAGAGATTACACAAGAGGTCAACGGAACCTGTACACCAGGTAATACAGTCGTCATCTATGATGGTGATGATGTACTTGGTGAGACAAACTGTAGTGAAGATGGAACATTTACATTCGAGATCGATCCGCCACTTGAGGGTGATGATCACAATGTAAGCTACAGCGAAGTCGATGAGAATGGAACAGAGTCTAACAGAACAGAGGTAACGCCAACAGACAAGCCGGAGATTACACAAGAAGTTAACGGAACCTGTACACCAGGTAATACAGTCGTCATCTATGATGGTGATGATGTACTTGGTGAGACAAACTGTAGTGAAGATGGAACATTCTCATTTGAGATCGATCCGCCACTTGAGGGTGACGATCACAATGTAAGCTACAGCGAAGTTGATGAGAATGGAACAGAGTCAGACAGAACAGAAGTAACGCCAACAGACAAGCCGGAGATTACACAAGAGGTAAACGGAACCTGTACACCAGGTAATGTGATTACTATCTATGATGGCGATGAAGTACTTGGTGAGACAAACTGTAGTGAAGATGGAACCTTTACATTCGAGATTGATCCACCACTAGAGGGTGACGATCACAATGTGTCATATACTGAAACGCAAGAGTCTAATAGAACAGAATTGACGCCTCAAGATGTACCTGAGACAACACAAGAGGTAAACGGAACCTGCACGCCAGGTAACACTGTAATTATCTATGATGGTGATGAAGTACTAGGTGAGGCAAACTGTAGTGAAGATGGAACCTTTACATTCGAGATCGATCCGCCACTTGAAGGAGACGATCACAATGTAAGCTACAGTGAAGTCGATGAGAATGGAACAGAATCAGACAGAACCGAGGTAACACCAACAGATAAACCAAAAATAACACAAGAGATCAATGGAACCTGTACACCAGGTAACACTGTAATCATCTTTGATGGTGATGAGATATTAGGTGATACAACATGTGATGAAAATGGTACATTTACATTTGAAATCGATCCGCCACTAGAGGGTGATGATCACAATACTTCATTTGCAGAAGTGAACCCTGATGATAAAAATGAAGTGACACCAACAGATGTACCTGAGACAAAACAAGAAGTAAACGGAACTTGTACACCAGGTAACGTTGTTGTGATCTTTGATGGTGATGAAGTGATTGGTGAGACAAACTGTAGTGAAGATGGAACATTTACATTCGAGATTGACCCACCACTTGAAGGTGATGATCATAACGTTTCATATGGAGAGTTGAACCCAGACGATAACACAGAAGCAGTACCAACAGATAAGCCAAAAACAACACAAGAGGTCAACGGAACCTGTACACCAGGTAATACAGTCGTCATCTATGATGGTGATGATGTACTTGGTGAGACAAACTGTAGCGAAGATGGAACCTTTACATTTGAGATCGATCCACCACTTGAAGGAGACGATCACAATGTAAGCTACAGCGAAGTTGATGAGAATGGAACAGAGTCAGATAGAACAGAGGTAACGCCAACAGACAAGCCGGAGATTACACAAGAAGTTAACGGAACCTGTACACCAGGTAATACAGTCGTCATCTATGATGGTGATGATGTACTTGGTGAGACAAACTGTAGTGAAGATGGAACCTTTACATTTGAGATCGATCCACCACTTGAAGGAGACGATCACAATGTAAGCTACAGCGAAGTTGATGAGAATGGAACAGAGTCAGATAGAACAGAGGTAACGCCAACAGACAAGCCGGAGATTACACAAGAGGTAACTGGAAGCTGTACCCCAGGTAATACTGTTATTATCTTTGATGGTGACAACGTACTTGGAAGTGCAGAGTGTACTGAAGATGGTAACTTCACATTCGAGATCGATCCGCCACTTGAAGGTGACGATCATAATGTTTCATATGGTGAAGTGAATCCGGATGAGAATGAAGAGTTGACACCGGTAGATGTACCGGATACAACACAAGAGGTAAACGGAACCTGTACACCAGGTAATACCATTACCATCTATGATGGCGATGAAGTACTTGGTGAGACAAACTGTAGTGAAGATGGAACATTTACATTCGAGATCGACCCACCACTAGAGGGTGATGATCATAATGTATCGTATACAGAAACTGAAGAGTCAAACAGAACAGAGGTAGATCCAATAGATGTACCAGAGACAACCCAGGTTATTACAGGAGAGTGTACTCCAGGTAATTCAGTTGTGATCTATGATGGTGATGAAGTACTTGGTGAGACAAATTGTACAGAGGATGGTAACTTTACATTTGAGATAGATCCACCACTTGAAGGTGATGATCACAATGTTTCATATAGTGAAATCGAAACATCTGACAGAGTCGAAGTGACACCAAAAAATGGTCCGGCGATTGTCGATACCAATGACACAACACCAACTATCAGTGGAAACTGTACGCCAGGTAATACGGTCATCATTTATGATGGTGATGAAGTATTGGCAGAAGTACCATGTAGTGATGATGGTAACTTTACATACACACCTGAAGAGCCAGGACTTGAAGAGGGAGATCATAATATCTCATTCTCAGAACGAGATCCAGCAGGAAATGAGTCAGAAAGAAGTGAATCGACTCTTGTTAGAGTAGATACAACAACACCAGAGACACCAGCAGATGCACCTGCAATCGGTGATACAAAACAGACTGTATCTGGCGATTGTACTCCAGGTAATATCGTTGTGATCTACGATGGTGACGAGATTCTAGGTGAGGCAAACTGTACAGAAGATGGAAACTTTACATTTGAGATTGATCCACCACTGGTTGGCGATGATCACAATACATCATATGTCGAGTTGGATCCAGAAGATAATGTTGCGGTAACACCAACAGATAAACCAAAAACAACACAAGTGATTACAGGTGAGTGTACTCCAGGTAATACAGTCATTGTTTACGATGGTGATGAAGTACTAGGAGAGACAAACTGTAGTGAAGATGGAAACTTCACATTCGAGATCGATCCACCACTAGAGGGTGATGATCATAACACGTCATATCGTGATGTTGATACATCAGATAAAACAGAAGTGACACCGACAGATTCGGTAGAGACAATACAAGAGGTAACAGGAAGCTGTACACCAGGCAACAGTGTATTCATCTATGATGGTGATGAAGTGATTGGTGAGACAAGCTGTAATGATGATGGAACATTCACGTTCGAGATCGATCCGCCACTTGAAGGTGATGATCATAATGTTTCATATACTGAACTTAACGCAGATGGTGAGGAGTCAGATAAAACTGCTGTTGATCCGACAACTACAGAAAAGACAACACAAGTGGTAACAGGAGAGTGTACAGCAGGTAATACTGTGATCATCTATGATGGTGATGAGATTCTTGGAGAGACAAACTGTAGTGAAGATGGAAACTTCACATTCGAGATCGATCCACCACTTGAAGGTGATGATCATAATGTTTCATACCTTGAAACAGATGCCTCTAAAACTGAGGCAGATCCAGTAGATGTGCCTGAGACAACACAAGTAGTCACAGGTGAGTGTACACCAGGTAACACAGTCATCGTTTACGATGGAGATGAGAAGCTTGGTGAGACAACCTGTGATGAAGATGGAACGTTCACATTCGAGATCGATCCGCCACTAGAGGGTGATGATCACAACACTTCATACAGTGAAGTAGATGAGAATGGAACAGAGTCAGATAGAACTGAAGTAGAGCCAACAGATGTACCTGAGACAACACAAGTAGTTGAAGGAAGCTGTACGCCAGGTAACACTGTTATCATCTTTGATGGTGACGATGTACTTGGTGATGCAGAGTGTACAGAGGATGGAACCTTCACATTCGAGATCGATCCACCACTAGAGGGTGACGATCATAATGTCTCTTATGGCGAAGTGAACCCTGATGATAAAACAGAAGTAGAACTAGAAGATAGTACATCAACAAGACAAATTGTGACAGGAGAGTGTACACCAGGTAACACAGTCATTGTCTATGACGGTGATGAAGTACTTGGCGAGACAACCTGTGATGAAGATGGAACATTCACATTCGAGATCGATCCGCCACTAGAGGGTGACGATCACAACACTTCATACAGCGAAGTAGATGAAGATGGTGTAGAGTCTAACAAAACAGTAGTAGAGCCAACAGAAGCACCAGGTGTAGTAGATACCAATGATACGACACCAACAATCACCGGAAGCTGTACGCCAGGTAACACTGTTATCATCTATGATGGTGATGAAGTACTTGGTGAGACACCGTGTGATGAAAATGGAACATTTAGCTTTACTGTGCCTGAGCCAGGGCTTGAAGAGGGTGAGCATGAGATTTCATACTCTGAAAGAGATCCGGCAGGAAATGAATCTAACAGAAGTGTTGCTACACCGGTTAATATTGATGTAACGACACCTGAAACACCAACTGATGCACCAACAATCGGTGATACAAATGTAACACAGAGTGTTTCTGGAACTTGTACACCAGGTAACACCGTTATTATCTATGACGGTGACGATATCTTGGGTGTAGCTACATGTGATGAGGATGGAAACTTTACATTCGAGATTGATCCGCCACTAGAGGGTGACGATCACAACGTAAGCTACAGTGAAGTAGATGAAAATGGAACAGAGTCTAATAGAACAGAAGTAACACCAGTTACTGAACCAGGAACAACACAAGTAGTCACAGGTGAGTGTACCCCAGGTAACACAGTCATTGTCTATGATGGTGATGAAGTACTTGGTGAGACAACCTGTGATGAAGATGGAACATTCACATTCGAGATCGATCCACCAC
>Ga0256843_1001782_pt1 | contig 16444 bp, 8 predicted proteins | sample AlvinellametaG_FD_191572 | JGI IMG/M metagenome (GOLD analysis project Ga0256843, IMG submission 191572) | Pompeii worm associated microbial communities from hydrothermal vent at the East Pacific Rise, Pacific Ocean - Alvinella | ecosystem: Host-associated > Annelida > Integument > Unclassified ... | reverse complement strand
GGACAGGCGCAGAGATAACAGTTCAGGTTTTCCATGTCGTGGCACTTTTTCTTTTCGGCATAGAGGATGCAGAACCCCGGTTCGGCCGTGACCATGTTGTCGAAATCGAAATAGTCGATGATCCCTTCACGGTCGTATCCCTTCGCCAGCAGTTTGTCGACGATAACGGCGTGTTTGTCCGCGTGAGTGTCGTACCATTCCCGGTAGGTCATATCCGCTCCTGTTTCAAAATGAGGTAGATGAAAAACGGCCCCCCGACGAAGGCCGTGACCACGCCGATGGGAATTTCGCCCGTGCCGGGTGTCAGACGCGAGAGCGTGTCGCAGGCGGCGAGAAAAAGCGCGCCGTACAGGGCGGTGGGCAGGATCAGGTGCTCCCCCGAACGCCGGTAGAGTATCCGCACCATGTGCGGCACGACCAGCCCGACGAAGCCGATGGGGCCGGTGGCGGCGACCTGAACTCCCACGGCGAGCGACGCCGTCAGCAGCAGCGTGCGTGCGAGGCGGCGGGTGTCGACGCCTTTGGTCCGGGCGTGCTCCTCGCCCACGCCCAGCAAGCCCAGGGAACGGCGCAGCAGCAGCGCCGCAGCCGTCAGCACCGCCGCCGCCGCCGTCACGCTCAGGGCGGAGGCGTACCCCATCGTCGAAAGCGTTCCCATGGTGTAGCGCAGGATGCTGTAGCTTTGCATCGTGTCCGCGACGGCGAACAGGGCGGTGAGGGCGGCCGAAAAGAAAAAGGAGAGGGCGATGCCCAGCAGCAGCAGCGGCATGCCGCCGCGGTGCAGCAGGCGGCTTGAAAGCGCGAGCAGCAGCAGGACCGACATCAGGGCGCCCGCAAATCCCGACAGCGGCATCCACAGCAGGGCCCCGGAGAGCATCGGCACGCCCAGCACCGTCGCGATGCCGGTGCCCAGCACCGCTCCGCCGGAGAGGCCGAGGGTGTAGGGGGTCATCAGCGCGTTGCGAAACAGCGTCTGGAAGAGCCCGCCCGCCACCGCCAGCAGCGCTCCGGCGGACAGCGCCAGCAGGAGCCGGGGAAGGCGAAGCTCGAAAAAAATCTGCCGGGCGACGCCGTCGTCCGCCAGCAGGGATGCCGGTGTGATGTCGGCGGCACCGACGAAGAGCGACGCGGCCGCCGCCGTGCCCAGCAGGAGGGCCGCGAACATCCTACCCATAGTCCACCCCCGTGCAGTTTCGTTCCGCAAAGGCGACGCCGTACAGACGCGAAAGGGTCCGGGAGGTGAAAAAGGCCCCGGGGGTGAAGCGCTCCGCCCGGTCGGCTTCGAGAAAGAGGACGGGAAATCCCAGGGCGCGGGCGAAATCGAGATCGTGGGTGACGACGAAGCGCCGCAGCGAAGCGTCGAGCCCCAGCAGCGTATCGTGAAAACGCCGCAGGTGGTAGGGGTCGAGGTTGGCGGTCGGTTCGTCGAAGCACAGCAGAGGGCTGCGCTGCGTCAGCGCCTGTGCGATCAGCAGCATCTGCTGCTGCCCGGAACTCAGCTGCGAAACGCTTCGGCGCGGATCGATGCCGGCCGCGTCGAGTCGTCGGCGGGCGGCGTCGACCTCTTCGGGCGGGTCGGATTCGAAAAGGCCCCGGTAGGGGTGGCGTCCCATCAGGACGAATTCCCCGGCGGTGATGTAGGGGTCGAAAACGGTCAGTTTCGGCGGAATGTAGGTCAGCATGCGGGCGCGTTCGCGCGGGGAGTAGCTGCGAACTTCCCGCCCCTCCAGCGTGAGGGAGCCCCGGTAGGGGATCAGGCCGCACAGGGCGCGCAGCAGGGTGCTTTTGCCCACGCCGTTGCGTCCGAGGATGCAGAGGTCGCCCTCGTGGGAAAAGGAGATGTCCCGCAGAACGGTCCTGTCGCCGTAGCCGCACGAGAGCCCGTTTGCCGCGATCATTTCAGAACCCCGCAGAGGGTTTCGATCGTCCGGCCGATGCGCGGGCCGGGGATCAGCAGGTAGTCGCTTTGCAGCAGAAAAATCCGTTTTTTCCTCGCGGCGGAAACGGGAAGGCGTTCCCAGGCCCTGCGGACGGCTTCGGCGTCGAACCGGTCCCGGGGACCGTAGAGGATGACGACGGTGTCCGGGTCGGACGCGATGATCTGTTCGGGGGTCAGCACCGGCTGGGCGAACGCGGTGTCCGACAGGGCGTTTTCGGTGCCGCAGAGCCGGAGGATTTCGTCGTAGAAAAGGCGGGGCCCGGCGGCGTAGACTCCGCGTGCGAGGGAGGTGGCGCCGCCGAAGACGATCAGGACTTTCTGCGGAGCCGCCGGATGTTTCGCGGCAGAGGCCGCCGCGGATTCGATGGCGTCGACGAGGGCCTTTCCTTCCGCGTTCCGGCCGAGTTTCCGGGCGACGTCCCGGATGCTTTTTTCTATCGCGGCGACGGTGTCCAGACGCAGTGCGACCGTGTCGACGCCCAGGCGCCGCAGCCGTTCGAGCAGGCGGCGCTGGTAGACCATGCCCACGGCGAGGGTCGGCTGGTGCGAAAGCACGGTTTCGGGCGTGATCGACAGGTAGCCGCCGACCGAAGGGCGCGCGGCGAGTTCCGGCGGATAGAGCGTGTAGTCGCTGACGGCGACCACGGCGTCCGCCGCACCGAGCGCCGCGACGATTTCCGCCGCCGCGGGGGCGAGGGTGACGATGCGCTCCTGCGCCCAGAGGGTGATGCCGAATAGAAAGACGAGGATCAGACGCACTGTACCGCTCCAAACTGCCAGGGATTGTCGGATGCCACAGTATACGCCGCGTAAGGAAAATCGACGCTAAAGGCTTCTTCGAGCGGGATTTCCAGCGCCAGATGCATCAGTGAGCGGATCACGCCCGCGTGGGTGACGACGAGAACGCGGGAAGCGCCCTGTTCGCGCAGGTGCCCGAAAAAGAAGCGCCCGATCCGTTCGAGGTAGGCGTCGTAAGGTTCGCCGTCGAGGGCGCCGAGCCACTGCCGGAAGTTTTCGTAGCGCAGGCCGTCGCGGCGGACGATGGCGTCGAAGGTCATGCCTTCGTGGCGTCCCCAGCTCTTTTCGCGCAGTTCGGGGGTGAAATGCACCGGAACGCCTTCGAGGTGCGGCCGCAGCGGCGCGAGCGTGTCGCGGCAGCGCCGCAGGTCCGAACAGCAGACGGCGTCGAACCGTTCCGTCCGCAGCCGGGCGGCGAGCCTTCGGGCCTGCGCCGCGCCTTCGGGCCCGAGCCCGATATCGATGTGGCCGTTGTAGCGGCGGCGGAACCGTTTCGGCACGGCGGCGTGCCTGACCAGCGTCAGCGTCACGGCGTTCCCGCCGCGACGGCGGCGTTGAGCAGGGCGAGTTCGGTCGTTTCGATCAGAAAGCCGTACAGGTCCCCGCTGTAGCCTCCGTAGCGGCGCACGACGAGCCGGGAGACCAGCGTCAGTGTCAGCAGAGAGACCGCCGCGGGGATCGCCGAGCCGGGCGTGGCGAAGAGCACGGCGGCCGTGAAGGCGGCGGCGACCGCGAGCATCGGGGCGGTCATCTCCTTTTTGGCGGCACTGCTCATGCCTTCGGCGCGGACATAGGGAAAAAAGTAGATCGCCGCGGCGGCGTTGAACCGCGAGAGCGCCAGAATCGCCGGCAGCAGCCACAGGGCGTCGAGCCACAGCAGCGAGGAGGCTTTGAGCAGCAGAAAAAGCGCGGTGAAAACCATGCCCATCGCTCCGACATGCGGGTCTTTCATCACCGCTTCCGCCCGCCGGACGGGCACGAAAAACGCGTCGACGCTGTCGCTGAAACCGTCCAGATGCAGCGCGCCGGTCAGCAGGACCCAGGCCCCGAAGAGCAGCAGATGAAGGTGGGCGGCGGGAAAAAAGGGCTCCAGCACCGCTGCGAGCCCCCACAGCAACGCCCCCAGCACGGCGCCGACGACGGGGTAGCTCATGGCCGCGCAGCCGCCGAGGCCGGGGGTGAACGTGTGGATCCGGAACCCCGGAAGGATCGTCAGCATCGAAAAGGCCAGTGCGAAGCCCTGTCCGGCGCAGCGAAGCGTTTTCATCCCTTGATCCTCGCCGGAATGCCGGCGACGCAGTGGTAGACCTCGTCGCATCCGGCCGCGATGCGCTGGGCGACGCGGCCCGAGAGGTCGGCGAAACGGCGGGCGAGCGGGTTGTCGGGCACGATGCCCGCCCCGACGTCGTTGAGGACGAAAACCGTCGGGGTGTCGCACGAAAGGATGCGTTCGAGCGCTTCGAAAATCTCCGTTTCGTTCCGGCCGTAATGCAGCAGGTTGTTCAGCCACAGCGTCACGCAGTCGATCAGAACGGGACGCTGCTGTGCGGCGAGGGTTTCGGCGAGCGCGAGCGGGACTTCGAACGTCCGGAAGCGCGGGTCGCGCTGCCGCCGGTGCCGTGCGACGCGTTCGCGCATTTCGTCGTCGAAGGCTTCGGCGGTGGCGAGATAGATCAGCGGCCCGTCGAAACGTTCGAGGCAGTAGCGTTCCGCCGCCGCGGATTTGCCGCTTTTGATCCCGCCGATGAAGAGCGTTTTCATGCGACGCCCATCAGCCGTTCGACGCGGGCGGTGATCTGCGCGGGGGAGAGCCCGTTGCCGAGTCCGTACGCCAGCGCCGCTCCGGCGCCGACGCCCTCTTTGGCTTCGCCTTCGTCGTACCGCCGCAGGACCGGCACCGTCGCGTCGGTGTAGAGGAAATCGGCGTAGCAGGCCCGGACGTCAAAAGAGAGCTGCCGCAGCAGCGCCGCGATGTCGCTGGCGCCGTCGTCGGCGATCCAGCGGGTGGTACAGAGCGTCAGCCGCCGGGGATCGAACGCGATCCGCAACTGCCGGGCCAGGGTGTCGGCGATGAGCAGCGCCGCCGCCATCTGGGTGCCGCCGCCGAGTACGACGGGAAAGCGCCGGGAGGCGGTGAGCATGAAACCGGCGGTGAAAAGGAGGGTGCGATCGGCCGTCTGCCCCAGACGCGCAAAAGTTCCCGCACCCGGCGGCACGGTGGCGAGGGCACGTCGTACGGTGTCGGCTTTTAGGGCTGCCGGGGCGTGCCGGAAGGAAGAGGCGAAGTGCCCGGCGGTGTCGTAACCCAGTGCGCCGACGGCAGCCTGTGCCGTGGTCGTCCCGCCGGGCGTGCTCTCTCCCACGACGGCGAAATCGCCTGATAGCCGGTACCGCCGGCCGAAATCGAGGCCGGCTTCGAAGGTCTCTTCCGCGTCGAAGCTTTCGGGTTTGTCAATGGACGGCGTCGGCGTGAAGCCGAAAGAGACGGTCGGACAGTACCGGGGTGCATGTTCCAGTCCCAGATCCAGCACGCTCAGCGAGGCGAAAGGGTGCAGTTCGTGCACGGCCCGCGTCAGCAGGCCGGGGGTGGGAATGCCCGAAGCGGTTTTCGCAGGGTCGTCGAGGCTGTAGACGCGGCCCGTGCAGAGGAATTCGGCATCGAGGACGGGGGTGAGCGGAATCTGTCCCGGAATGCCCGCCTGGGTGATGCCGGGGATTTCGCAGGTGCGGGTCACGGCGGCGGCGAGCAGGAAGTCCGCCCGTCCCTGCGCGAAAGCGAAAGGCGCGCGGTCGAAAAGGGAACGTACCATCAGAATTTCAGCTTTACCCCGGCGTAGGCGGTCGTCGTGAAGTTGACCGGATAGACGGCGTCGTCTTTGACCCACAGGCCGTTGGCGGTGTTGAAAAGGTTGTTGATTCTGGCGAAAAGCTCGTAGGCGTCGCGTGCGTACGAGAAGCTGAGGTCCGTGCTGTTGTAGGGGTCCTGCTTCTGTTTGAAGTCGTTGTTGAAATCGTTGAGCGCGTAGGCCTCGCTGCGGTAGGTGTGCGACAGCGTGACCGTCGTGTGCGGATTCGCCCGGAGCGTGACGGCCGCCTTGACGCTGTGGTTGCTCACCCCCGGCAGTTCGTTGCCGCTGTAGTCCTCGCCGTTCTCCTTTTCGTCGTCGATGACGGCCTGAACATAGTTGTAGTTGAGCGAAAGCGCGATTCGCTCATCGACCTGCCAGCGGTCGTAGAGGTCGATGCCGAATTTGTGGGAACGGTCGATGTTGGTGTTCTTCGAGGCGACGTAGGATGGGTCGCTGTAGTAGTAGATTTCGTTTTTCAGCGCGATATAGTAGACGGAAAGTTTAAACCGGTTCGTCGGCGCGAGGGCGGTGTATCCGAGGGTGAAACTGTCGGAGGTCATCGGGTCGATAAAGCCGTTGAAGGTGACCTTCCCGGTGTAGTCCCTGTTGAAAAAACGGTCGATGTCCGGCGCCTGGTAGGCATGGGCGTAGCTGAAAAAGAGCGATTCCGTTTCGTTCAGCCGGTAGTTGTATCCCGCTTCGATGCCGCTGAGGCTGTGGGAATCGTCGAGGGAGTTGTTCGCGTCGCTGTAGTCGTAGTCGACCTTTTCGTACCGGTAGCCGGCTTTGAAGGTGTGCGCGCCGGTGCGGTACTGTGCCAGGAGATAGCCGGCCATGTTCTTTTTGGTCGTTTCGTTGGCGATGCTGTAGCTCGTCGCGCCGCTGTCGCGTTCGCCGTCGAAGAAGTCGCCGCCGAACGTGACGTGCCAGCCGCCCTCGGCGTAGTCGGCCGAGGCCTTGAGGGACCGGTAGTCGTAGGTAAAGACGCTGCTGTAAGTGACGTAGTCGGATTTTTTCTTTTCGATGAACGCGTCGAGATTGAGGGCCCAGTGCGGGTTCAGATCCCACGTGATGCCGGCGCTGTAGGCGTCCGTATCGTATTTCTGGCGGCTGGGCGCCGGTCCGTAGCCGTAGCCGGAACCGGGCTGCGCCGGGTTGGCGTCGTATTCTTCCTGCGTCATCGGGCCGCCGTAGGTGGCGTCGGTGCGGGAAAACTGCGCGCCCAGCCGCAGTTCGAGATTGTCGGTGGGGGTGACGGCGAGATCGAAGGTGCCGTTGGCGAGCCGCTGTTCGTCACGGTTTTGCGCCGTGTCGACGTGACGGGTACCGGCGGTATGGTAAAGCTCGCCGGAAGCGGAAACGCGCATCCGGTCGTCGGTGTGGCCGACACGAAACGCCCCGTCGTAGGTATTGTAGAGACCGCCGTAGACGGAGACCTCGCTGCCGGCACCCTGCCTGGTGACGATATTGATCACTCCGGCGTTGGCACCGTCGCCCCCGAGGACGACTCCGCCGCCCTTGATGATTTCGAGGCGTTCGATGTCGGAGGGGGAGATGGAGCTGAGCAGCTGCGGCACCATGTCGACGTTGTTGAGACGCCGGCCGTTGAGAGTGACGACGATGTTCTGGTAGCCGTTTTCGAGCCCGTATCCGTGCAGGTCGATTTTCTGCGCCAGCGGGTTGCCGAAGGAGGGCATCGTCACGAGCGAAGTGTGCTGTCCGAGAAAGTCGTACAGGGTCTGCACATGGGCTTTTTCGATGTCGGCGGCGGTGTAGATTTCGACGGCTTCGGGGGCGTCGAGTTCGTTGTTCTGCAGCGGCGTCGACGTGACGACGAGCGGCTGAAGCGAGACGGTTTCACCGGCGAACGCGGCAGTGGCGAGAAACGCGGCGAGGGAAAGTACGGTTTTTTTCATGGGTTTCCTTTGAAATGGGTTTCGGGTGTCGGGACGGGATGCCGCGGTCGGCGGCGAGAGAACGGAGTTGGAGTACCGGTAGGGGCTGACGGAACGGTTCGGACGCAGATGCCGCCGGATCAGTGTGGCGGCGCGCAGGTGAAAATAGCGGTTACAGTGACAGTTTTTTCCGAGGGGGCGGGAAGGCAGGGGCGGCGTTTCGGCCGGGAGTGCTTCTTCCCTTTCTTCTTCCTCTTCCGGTTCTCTGCCGCGGGTGCGGAGGAGACGGCGGCTTTCCAGGGAAGCGTGTTCCGCGTGCAGCAGCATCCGGCTGCTGTACGCCTGGATGGCGGTCAGAGAGAAGTAGTTTTTGCCGAAACCTTTCGGTGCACGCATGCCGCTCCTTTTTCAGCTGAAAGTATAGCATACGGCCCTCCTCCGGCCGTGAATCCGCCGCTCTTCGTGCCGGGCGGTACGGGGGTCAGGCTTTCTCCCGCCGGCGGTACAGCAGGGCGGAAGCGGCCAGCAGGAAGAGTGTCAGCAACGTGGCGTATCCCGCCTGCGAGAGCATCGGCACTTTCACCGGCGGTTTCGCCGGGGTCGGCGAGGCGCCCGGGTTGCTGTCTCCGGGGTAGTCGGTCCGGACGCTTTCGTTGCGGTCGACGGTTCCGTCACCGTTCTGATCCCAGTATCCGACACCCTGGTTGTAGACTTCGTCGATATTGTCCGGGACCGTGGTCCGGAAAACGATGACGACTTCGTTCAGGGCGCTGTTTTCGTCCGTCGCTCCGGGATCCGGTGCGATCGAGCCGTTCCAGTATACGGTACGTGTCGAGGCGTTGTATTCGCATCTTTCGGTTGTCGAAGCGCCTCTCGCATCACAGTCGAGCGAACCGTCGATATAGCTGAGATCGGAGGCCAGAGGGTCCTCGACATCGACTTTTTCCGCGACCGCGTTGCCGTCGTTGATCCAGACCATTTTCCATTCGACCGCCGGCCACCCTGCCGTGTCGGCGACTTTGTAGGCGCTTGGCGGATCGAAGACATGGCTGCCGCCGCTGCTGCTGCTTCCGCTGCTCGAACTTGTGGAACTGGAACTGGAACTGCTGGAACTCGAACCCGGACCGGAGCTGCTGGAACCGGAGCTCGAGCTGCTCGAACTCGTGGAGCTGGAGCTGCTGGAGCTGGAACTGGAGCTGCTGGAACTGCTGGAACTCGATCCCAGCCATCCGGCGGTGTAGAAGTAGAATGTTCTGCCGTCCACCGGTTTTCCGACGCGGTCAAGTGTGCTTTGCGCGTTGCGGAGCGTTTCGCTGCGGAAATCGAGATAGTTCTGTTCGGTCAGGGCTCCGTCCGGAATGTACAGCAGGTACGATCCGCCGGGAGCCAGAGGAGAGTCCGGGGTGATGACGAGGCGGTTTTGCTCGACCCGGAAGGTGGCGGAGACTTCCGTTCCGTCCGGCATGCTTTTGAGCGATATTTCCGCGAAATGATCCCCTTCGGTCACTTCCTTGTTCATGATCACGGGGACCTCTCCGGAGAGGGGAACGTCCCAGAGCGGATTGTTGAGGATTGCGACCCCTTCGGGTTCCGTCGTGAAATTGATGTCGATGTCGCGTGCGAGTTTCAGTGCGCCGTCGGCGCTTTTGAGGAATTCCGCCGGCAGGTGGAGACTGAAAGCGCTGTTGAACGTCAGCAGATTGTCCGGCGTGACGTTGAGCACCGAGCCGTTGATCTCGAAGGAGAGGTTTCCGCCGAAGCCCAGCAGAGACGGCAGGACACCCGCGGCGTTGCTGAAATTGATGTCCCGGCTGAACTGGATGCGGATCACCTGGTCGACCGGGATGAGACGCTGCAGGTCCGCGGGGGCGAAGCGCAGCGGGCGCAGGGCGTCGATGACCTTGATCATCCGGCCGAACGCGTTGTTCGCGAGGGTGGCGTCCGTCCCGGCGGTGTCCGCTTCGCACCGCACGCCGTAGAATTGCGGATCGCTCGGCAGGGTGATGTTGAAGTCGCCCAGACGTGTCGGATCGAGGGAGAGCGCGACCTGCCTGCTTTCGTGAGGTGCCAGCGGGTCGCTGAAGGTTTCCCGGGCGATCAGAACATCCTGCGTCGCGTCGGAATAGTACAGTGAAACGTTGTAGTCCGCGGAAAGGATGCGCTCGCCGTCGTTGGCGACGGTGCAGGTGACACCGTAGGTTCCGTTGCTCGCCAGATGGCCTCCGGCGCCTTTGAGCGCCAGATCCGGCAGGAAGACTTCCCCGAATGCCTTGTTGTTGCCTTCGTCGTGTTCGGCGATTTCGTCGTCCGGATCGACGACCGCGTAAAGGGTCGTGTTGAAATCCGCCGTCACGGTCCAGCCCGCGGCGGCGCGCACGGTGGCGTGGGGTTTGATCGTCACGAGTTTCGTCGTCGCGATCCTGGTGCCGCCGCCGGCAGGATCCCCCGCATAGAAGGCGACACTGACGTTGTGTTCGAAATAGTCTCCGTTGTCCTCGATCTCGGCGATCAGATCGATGGTCGATCCCTCTTTCGGATTGAGGACGGAAGCGGTGACGCTGCCGGGGACGACCCTGAGATCGTGAATCCGGTCGATCCGGATGCTCCAGAGGTCCGAACCGCTTTCGGTTTCCATGCTCTGGTTCTGATCGTTTTTGATCAGTTTCGCCTTGTTGTAGACCCCCAGCAGGGTATTGTTGCCGTCGAAAGCGGCGGCGACGCTGCGGACCTTCGAGTCGTTGTCGTCGGTGAGGCGGATGGGGTCGCTCCATTCGTCGTAGGCCGAACCGTACCACAGGGCGTAGGTACCTTCGCCGCTGCCGTTCGAACCGGCGTAGAGAAACGCGATGTCGCCCGTTACGTTGCGTGTCGACGCCGTTCCGCCCGTCACGGTGACGTGCTCGTTGATGACGGTGAAGGCGTCCGGATCGCCGTACAGATCGGCGATCCTGCCCCAGACGGCCTGTCCGTCGTGCAGCCACAGCAGTTTCAGGCCGTCGTTCGTCCGGACGAGGTTCGGTGCCGTGTCGATGACGTTGTTCCGGCTCAGACGGACCGGCTGCTCCCAGTAATCGTTGATGTGCCGTATCACGTAGAGCTCCCGGTCGTTCGAAGTCGAGATGTTGTCGTCCATGTCCCGGACATAGACGGCATAGATTTTGCCGTCTCCGAAGCCGAGATCCAGCCCCATGACGATGCCGGCATCCGTCTTCAGGGTTTCGTAGACCCAGCCGCCGCCGTCGTCGACGGCGACCATGAGGTCGTTCTGTGCGCTGAAAAGGTCCTGCATGGATATGTCGTCGTCGAGGCTGACGTTGATGTCGCCGGGATGGTTGCGGACCCAGAGGACGCCGGCGGTGCCGGCTCCGTCGACGGCGACTTTCGGCGAATGATCGTTGTACTCGGTGTCGTTGCTCAGCCGGACGGTCGTGCCCCAGGCGCCGCCGTCGTAGGAGCGGACATAGATGTCGCTGTGTTTGAGGACGGTATTGATGGAAGCGTTGTCCTCGAACACGGTGCCGTAGTTCTGCCAGGCGACATAAAGGGCGTTGCCGTCGGCGGCGGTATCGGGAGCTTCGTCGAGGCTGTCGCTTCCGGGGGTCAGCGCTTCCGGACTGTTCCAGCTTCCCGCCGTGTAGCGGCTGTAGAAGATCTGATGACTGTTGATGTCGCTCCGGCTGGCGTTGTCGTCGACGAAGAAAAGCCACGGCGTTGCGTCGAACGTGCTCATGGACTGCTGGGTTTCGCTGACGGTTCCCTGCAGCAGCCGGGTTTCACCCGAAACGAGATAGCGGGCACGGCGGACGCCTTCCCACGGCCCGCGGCGGTCGAGGTAACCGCGGTCGGCGAGACGGTAGGTCGGTTCTTCGAACAGGGCGCGGGATTTGCCCAGGGCGTCGCAGGCGTCGTTGAAGACCGGCGGCGTGTCCCATGCCACCCGGAAGAACGGCCATTTTTTCTCCCATACGCCTCCGGCCAGTGACGCTTTCGCTCCGCCGCAGAAGCGGCCGCCGCTGGTGACGTTGTTTTCGGGTTTCGTCACCGCGGAGTAGAAATCGACCTGGCCGTAGAGCTCCGCATTCGCGGAGAGGGCCGAAACTCCGCCGGAGAGCTGACCGCCGAACGGATCGTGAACGAGGGTGCCGCTCTCCTTTCCGTCGGCGGTGACGCGAACCGTCTGGACCATCGAGTCGTAGACCTTGATCGTGCCGGTGATGTCGACGATGCCGAACAGCGGATAGCTCGCGGTCAACAACAGGGTTCCGTCCAGGTAGTAGCTGCGCTCGTCCGTCTGCATTTTCCATTCACTGGCGTCGTCGTCGTACTGCAGTTGAAGGTAGCTGGTCGTATGGAGGGCGATGTAGGCTCCTCCGAATACGAGGTACTTTTTCGTATAGCTGTTGGTGAGGTATTTCTGGATGATATTGGGGTCCGCGGCTTTCGTGATCGGCATTCTTCCGACGCCGCCCAGTATGCGGAAAGTGGGGCTGCCGGCCTTGCGTTCGAAGAAGCCGTCCACATTCATCCGGCCGCTGAATTCCGATGTGAAGCTTTTGCTGCGGATCGTCCAACCGCTGATAAGCGGCAGGTTCCGGATCGTGGCGATCTTGACCCCTTCCGATCTGAGGGTGTGGCCTTCGACCAGGCCGGTGTCGTAATATTCGCTCGCATTCAGTTCGAGCGGTTTGGCGTGGATATCGTACGGCTCGCCGTTCATGAAACGGTCGGGCAGACCGTCGAGTACGACGATGCTGTCCGCGACACTCGAGGAACGCCTTCCCTCCATGGAAACGCCGGTGAAGGAGATGGTGCCGCTGCGGCTGAAATAGTTCCGCATATCGAAAGCGTAAAAATACTGTTTGCTGGTGCGCCTGTCGTTCGGGAAGTTGTATTCGATAAAGCCGGGGTCGTGCCCGCGCCAGTCCATCAGGACGGTCGCGTTGACTTCGCTTCTGGTCCCCTTGAGGATGTACCGTTTCTTTTCTCCCGTTTCGGGAAAGAAAGCCGACCGGATGTAGACAACGACCGGATCGACGGTCGGGATGATCTTGTAGAGCGTGAAATCCCTGTTCTCGTGTTTGTGGATCAGCGAAAGATTCTCGTCCCGGTCGTAATGTTTGTCCGCCGTGATATGCACGGTGCGCCAGCCGTTGCGGACGGAAGCGAACCTGTAATGGCCGTCGGCATCCGTCGTGGCGGTCTGCCCGTCACAGTAGACGGTCGCTCCGACGACGGGAAGGTCGTGGTCGTTCTTGATCTTGCCGAAGAGCTCGATGTTCTGTGTTTTCCGGCGGAAGATGCGTGCGATGCGCTGGTTCCCGAACCGGAAAACGAGCCGGTAGCTGTCGGCCGGCCCCATCGTGAACGTGTAGTACGCCTCTCCGGTGCTGTCGGTCGTGATCGTTCCGGTCGAATCCAGGACCCCGTCGGCATAGATCTCGTACGCGACGGCCCGTCCGGGAAGGGCGACGCCTTCCGAACGCAGGGTGGCGAGGAAGGTCTGCTGCATAAAGATCGTCAACGGGGACGTCGTTGCCGGGTAGACGTTCAGGACCGCCGTGGCGTCGGAAGGGTGGGGATGGACGAAGACGGTCTGATGGTCGGTGCACCATTCTCCGCCGTACGATGCCGCCAGATAGACTTCGTAGTCTCCGGTTCTTTCGTAGCTGTGGTTGATGTCGGCCGAAGTGACGGAACCGCTCTCCCCGTCCCCGAAGAACCAGACGTATTCGTCGAAGCCCGCCGGGGCGGTGAACGTCAGATTCGTTTCGTTCATCAGGTGGTCCGGCGAAACGGTGAAGGTGCAGTCGCGCATCGCCGTCCCGGTCGTAAATGTGATCTCGTACGGGATGTCGTTGAGATAGCCGTTGGCGTCGACCATGCTTGCTTCGGGCATGGTCAGCTTGTAGGTCGTTCCCGGCTGCAGCGGATAGTCCGGCAGGAGGAACATCCGGTTGTCGCGGATAAAGAGTCCCATTCCGACCGGGTTCCCGGCGGCGGTGGTGAGGCCGATGTAGGTCTGTTCGAACCCGAACCGGCTGTCGAGCCGGATCAGGTCGGCGTAGATGCCGCCGCTGGCCGGAACGTCGATATCGCCGTCGGCGGGCCAGGTGGAAGTGAAGAACGGTTTGGTCTGGGTGGTGAAACTGATCCGTTTGTCGTTCTCCATCGTCTGGTTGACGTCGTTGATGACACTGCAGGCACGGACGTCGAAACGATAATCGGTCGAATAGCGCATCGTTTCGGCGAGATGGACGGTGAGACGGTCGCCGCTGACGGAGACGGAGGATGTCGCGATACAGTATCCGCCGCTTTCACAGAGTCTGAACGCGTCGTCGCAGTCGTCGGCAAGGTGAACGTCGCCGTTGAACGTCAGGGAAACCCGGTCGGCCGCGATGGCGTTCGGATCTCCGTCGGCGGGGGTGCTGTCGGTGATTTTCGGCGGATAGAAGGCCCCTTCCTCACCCGTTTTGAAGTCGAGTTCGTAGAAACTGCTCTGAATGTGCCGGATGGTATCGTGCAGGGCCCGGACAGGCAGTTGCAGCCGGTAGTTCGTCTGCCATTTCAGGTCGTTCTGCGCCAGGACGTGCAGTTTCGATCCGTAGATGTCCGTCGAAACCGGTACACGGGTACCGTTCTCGTCGACGAGACGGATATCGCCGTAGGTCTCGCCTTCGGCCAGATTCGAGTTGAACGTCAGATCGACACTGAAATTCCGTGCCGACAGGTTCTCGCTGCCGTCGGCGGGGTCCGAAGCGACGATGCGAAGCGGTACCGTCGCGCCTTCGACATGGAAGGCGAGGGCGTCGTTCGTTCCGGCGTTGGCGTTGCCCGCTCCGTCGGCGACCGCTCCCGCGGCGACGGAAACGGAACAGTCCGCTCCCAGTTTCCAGTATTCCGCCGGTTTGATTTCGAGGACACGTCTGTCGTCGCCGGTGACCGCGGCGGACCAGGCGTTCGCCGGCAGGAGCACCGAATCGCAGACGACGGAAATGTTCGATTCCTGCACAAGCGTGACCGGTTCGTCGTAGCAGATCATCGCGGGCTGGCCGGCGGTGAAGTTGTTGTCCTCTCCCAGCGGGGCGCTGAGGCGGTTCGTGCAGTTGACGTCGATCGCCGGCGGCCGGGTGTCCGCCCCGGTTCGCAACTGCATGCTGTAGGCGTTGTTCGGGTTGGAGTTGTTGTCTTCGACCGCCCATTTTTCGATCACGAGGGTGTAGTTCGTGTCGGGGGCGAGATAACGGCGGTCGCCGCTGCTGTAATCGGGCACGATCCGCAGATGGGTGGCATCCGGTCGGCTGACGGCGATGTGTTCGGCGATGCCGTTGCGTTCGAGACGGATTTTGGAACGATCCCGGATCGAGATGTTTTCGTCGAAACGGACGAGGATGGTCGTATCGACCGCTGCTCCTGTGGTACCGTCGGCCGGATCCGACTCCTTGACCGAGGGAGAGATGAGGTCCGTCGCGGTGCGGATGACGTAATCGTTGATGGCTTTCAGGACCCGGATCAGTTTGCCGTCGCCGTCGAAACCTTCGATGGCGTCTTCGTCGATCGTCAGATAGTAGTCGCGGTGGGCGTCGAGGTAGCCGCCGCTGTAGTCCGGCGTGATCTCGATGCGCCGCGGTCCGGTTTTGACGACGGTCAGGGCCCGATTGTCGAAGTGGAATTTCGACGTGTCGGCGATTTCGACCGAGTCGATGTCGGGATCGTCGATGTCGACGACGATGGTGCCGTTGATCTCCATCAGCCTCGGAATGTTGACGGGGCCGAGGCCCTTGAAGCCGAGGAGGGTGGTGTTGACGTCGGGATGCAGCACCATGCGGTCGTTGCCGTAGGTTCCTTTTCCGTGGTCTCCGACGGTTTCGAAATCGACCGGGTCGAAGGTGATGCCGTCGGTCGAAGTGGCCGGCATCAGGTGGTCGGGCGCATCGACGACGTGGATGTCTTTGCGGGCGGTGAGGATATAGCGTCCGCCGTCCGCGTCGTAGACGTATTCGTAGGTCTGGACGGTCCGGTCGATCGATTTGGTGCCGTCGGCCGAATCGAAGACGGTCCCCGCCGTCCAGTTCATGTCGGCGCCCCATTCCGCGACCTTGCTGTTGGTATAGTAGACGGCGTTGCCCGCCGCGAAATGCAGTTTGCCGTCGGCATAGACCGGCGGCAGGGGCTCGGCGTTTTTCCGGTTGCGGTCGTAGGAACGCCACGACAGGGAATTGTCCATGATGTCCTGGGACGTCCACCAGAAGGAGGTAAGGCCGCCGGCGACGTAGAAGTTGTTGTAGCGTCCGATTGTGAAGAGCGGTTCGCCGGTGACATGAAGGGCGGACTCCATCTGCCCCAGCACGTCGCCGTCGTTGCCCCGCAGCACATAGAGCAGACCGGTGTCGCTGTTCGTTTCACCGGCGGCGACGATCTCGTAATCCTTGTCGAGCGGGTCGAGATGGGCGGAGTCGTTGACGACGGTGACGGCGTTGAACGCGCCGTGGGTCGAGCAGTCCCCGGCGAAACGGAATTCCCAGTGGGTCAGGTCGGTCGAACGGGCGATGACCGGCACGCGCGGGCCGCTGTCGGCGGTGCTGCTGCGGTTGTAGGCGCTGCCGACCGCGATGTAGAAGACGTTGCCGTTGACGGAAGTGACTTCGGTGACGCTTTCGAAACGGGTCGCGGGATAGGCGGAGCGCCAGAAGCCGTCGAATTTGTCGCCGCATTCTCCCTGGTAGTCTCCGATGCTCTGTTCGCTCCAGGTGATCCCGTCGGTCGAGAGGTAGAGGTGGGTTTCGTCACTGCCGGTATCGACAGGCCGCAGGGTGAGGAAATAGTTGCCGAGACGGAAGAATTTCCGGGAATGGTCCTCGATGAAGGGGTCGCCGGATACGCCGTCGATCGACATGGTGTGGGTCTGCCATGTGAGGCCGTCTTCGGAAACGGCGAGACGGTTGACGGAGGTGTTCCAGTTCGCA
>Ga0256843_1001781_pt1 | contig 16445 bp, 13 predicted proteins | sample AlvinellametaG_FD_191572 | JGI IMG/M metagenome (GOLD analysis project Ga0256843, IMG submission 191572) | Pompeii worm associated microbial communities from hydrothermal vent at the East Pacific Rise, Pacific Ocean - Alvinella | ecosystem: Host-associated > Annelida > Integument > Unclassified ... | reverse complement strand
CTGACAGCAGAACGCAAACCAAACTTATAACGCATACTAACCGGAACGGCAAGAATATAAGAGTCTTCCTTGGATGCTTCTGAATATGGTGTCAGGTTTCGCCAAATCAACTCACCGGTTATTTGAGCTGAAAATTTATCTGAAAATTTACGCGAAAGCATTATTTGGGTATCGTAATACAAGCGATGATAAAATTTATATTCAAAATTATCTCCGTTTTCAAAAGTAGCACCACTGGAATATTGCGGAGGATTTTCAGTGGTAATAGCCACATTTTCATATAAAGCCAGCGCAATTGGATTGGTTGCCGTTTGCTTCAAAACTAAATATTTTGCTCCTACATCGTAGAATTTTCCATAACGCGTACGCCCAATTTCAAACATCACCTTATCATTTACAGGAATTTCAAAAGCAAAACGCATATTCGCCGCTAAATCCAAGCCCATAAAATTTTTGATAAATCCTTCGTTGAATTTAGTCGCCCCAAAACGGTGTTGAATAGTTAATCCAAATCCTTTGGGTTGCATGATGTGTGTGGTTTTTGCATTGACCAAAGTAGTAAAAGGAAAAACATCAAGTTTTTGTCTTTTAACATGGGTTGACTTTTTCGGTTGAAGAGAATCTGTTTGCAATTTTCCGGGAGTTACTCTGGGAGTATTTTCTTTGTCAGCCGGCTTTTCATTCTTCTCCTTTTTCTTAAAAGTTCTCAAATAACGAACCACAGACCAGCGATCTGCTTCCGATAGCATATTTTTGTAGGAAGCCATCATACCGCGACCTTCGGAAAGTTTCCAAAAAATGGCTCCGTCGGTTTGAGATTGAAAGGCTTCGGAAGTAAAATCCGTAGGTTTGGGATTCAATGATTGCATAGCGGGGACATCGCCTTTTCCGGTTTCACCGTGACAAGAAGCACATAAAGATTTATAAATTTTTTCTCCATGCATCAAAGTTTTACCGTCTTTTGACATGGGATTTTTCAAAGCATTAGCCTCGTCAGGAGCTTTCCAATCCGATTGCGCCCATGCAGTTTGCATCAATATCACCGTTAGCCATAAAAAAACAAGTCGTTTCATCTAAATTTTAATTTAAGTATTCACAACAAAAATAGCATATTTTTCCAAATATCTATTTCCACTCTTTAAAGATTGTGTAAATTAAAAAGATTGCCCGATTGTTTTGTTTTTTTGTACTTTCGCTGAAAAAGTTGATTAATCATGAAAACAAAATTGTTTATTATTCTACGAATCGTCGGATTTTTTATAGCTTATTTATTCATTGCCGGCTTATTTCAAGCTTTGGCAAGTTGGTTGGCAGGAGTTCCTTTGTGGGAAGAACAACCAATGACCGACGGACAATTTTTGGCAACCAATTTCGGAGGATTCCTGGGAACACTTGTCGTATTATATATTTTTACCCGTTGGGTTGATAAAATTCCATTGATAGACATCGGACTGCAAACAGACCGGCTCCCCAAAGATTTTTACAAAGGATTATTACTGGGATTTTTGCCTATTGCCACCGGTTTTATAGTCTTATACGCTACCGGACTTATTCGCAATATTTCCCTTCATTTTGATGCTGTCAACTTGGTATTCCTCTTTCTTACTTTTGTTTTTGTGGCTTTTAACGAAGAAGCTTTTTTGCGGGGATATGTCTTGCGCAACCTGATGCTTATCTCCAATAAATATGTGGCATTAATCATCTCTGCATTACTTTTTGCCATGATGCACTTGTTCAATGATTATATAGACTGGATAGGATTTACCAATATATTTTTGGCTGGTATTCTTTTAGGATTATCCTATATTTTTACCAAAAATCTGTGGTTTCCCATCGGGGTTCATTTGGCGTGGAATTTTGCACAAAGTATCTTTGGTTTTAATGTCAGCGGACACAAAACCTACTCTTTATTGCAATACGATTTATCCGATAAATTAACTTGGCTCAGTGGAGGAAAATTCGGTTTTGAAGCTTCTGCCTTGTCCTTGGTTTTTTTGGTAATTATGATTGGTATCGTATATGTAATGTTTCGTAAGGAAGAGCATTCATAAGATTATACCACGCGAAAGGATTTGCAATTTAAAATACTACGGGATTCGCGCGGTAACAGGGGTTATATGCTTATAATTCTTATGAATTTTATCACCAAATGTAAGAAAACATCAATTTGAATTCTCCATTGGTAAAATCGTTTTTCATATCCTTATCATTCCAAGGAAAACGGTTGGCAATCCAATTTCCATAAGAAAGATTCAACTTAAAACTTTTCCAATCAAACAAGCCGAATCCGTAGGTAAAATCAGGATCCCAAGGAAGTTTTGAGTCTTTATCCGGATAATAATAAGCGGCTCCTTCTATATAGAAATTACGGGCTATAACATAACGAAGCGAGGTGCCAAAAACCATTTTGTTATTTCCTAAAACCTCTACACCGTAACGATCGGTATATTCAAATTGGTAACGCACAAAAGGAGTTACAATAATTTGAGATGTTTCATCTATTTTTAATCCGCCTTCTTGGTGTAATAATTGATAATTATAACTGATAAAGAAAAATCCTCGTTTCATATTGTCCCACCAATCATAAGTTCCGTCGAAGCGATTGGGTTGATAGTTTTCATATCCGTAAGAAAAAGTTTTATCGCGCCAATTGTAGTTGCCAATGGCGTAATAAAAATTAGATAACCATTTGGGTTTGGTTTCATCTTGGTTTAAATCAGAATAGAAGGATAAACGCAATTGAAACTCTTTGTAAAGTTTGGTAGTTATATTAAAATTAAATCCATATCTATTGTAATTTATCTCTTTTTCTTCGGGAGATAAATAGGTAATTTTATTGTAGAACATTCCTAGGGAACCACTTATTTTATATTGTCCCAACCAACAACAGTCCGATTGGAGCACATCACGCATGGTTTTGGAACTTCCATCATTAAAAAATCCTTGTGCAAACATTCCCTGTGCACTAACTGCAAATATTATTACTATTATAATTCGTTTCATTTTATTTGATTTATTCATTATTTACTTGGTTGTTTTTCTTTATTTTTTTGTAAGGCAATTTTAAAAGCGGACCTCTTTTCTTATAGGCAATCGCTTCTAAAATTACTCCATTTGTGTTGGCTGTAAGCACTTTATCAACTTTTCCCGTTTTGTCATATCTCCCGGCATACCATCCTTTATTTTCATCATATAAACCGTTTAAAGCCTGTTTTAACACAACACTGTAATCGTCATCAAACAAAGTAGCCCAGGCATAAGCTGCTTTGGTAGACAATTGTTTATATTCTTCGGCATCATCACCGTTTTCGGCATAACATACCCAGGTTTTTCCGTTGGTATATACGGCATTATAGACAAAATAAGGTTCTTTATCGACATGGTCTTCGGAAACAGCAACCGGAATTCCTATTTTTTTGGCTCTTATTTTTTGAACTTTATACAAACGATAAGCCAATTCGCGCGAATTGATATCAAACCCATATTCCAATCCGTCTAAAATATAAGGTTCGGATAAGACATAATTATAAGCCGGATGATATTTTACTTCACGTGTATCTGCCCCGACTTGAACGCCATAAATATCGACAAACTTTAAAAAATCGGTATAGCGATAAGATTCTGTCGCATCATAATTATTGACAATATAGCCTTTGGAAGCGTATTCTTCATATCCCAATTTTCCTTCTTGAACTATCTTTACATGTTTATCTTTAAAGCTAAAACCTATTCCATGTAAAGTAGCATCATTACCCAAGACCCTCTGAATATTCCAACGGGAAATAATGCTATCAACTTGCGGGGTAAATTCCGGATAAAATTTAGTAATACGCTCTACCGTACCCAAAAACCGGCCAATATCCATAGCCGACCAGCCTACACCTTCATCGGTATTATGATTGGAATAATCTACCATAGACAAAGTTATCGTACTATATACTTTATTAGGCAATTGATTGTGATAAAGTTTTAATTTATTGATTGATATTAAAGCTGTATGCATTTTTTTATGAAATTCTACACTATCGATTAAACCAATTTCATAAGCACTCATCAATGCATGAAATGAACTGCTTATGTCCCAAAAGGTAGTAGCAGGATATAAATTGACACTATTGAATAAACCCGTTTTTTCTTGGTAATTATTCTCAAAATATTTCCAAGCAACACGGGCATCTTTGATATCTTGTTCGGTTAATTCTTGTCCGTATTTTTTCATTGGATAAGATTTGGAAGGCTGTATCAGCATTTCTTTGGAAAAGATATCCTTATAAAAACCAAAATCAGACGGACGGGCTTTTTCAATAAATAATACGGCATTGGCTCCCAGATAAAAAGCAACGAGCATTACTACGGGCTTAACCAGTTTTTTGAAAAATCTTCCTATTTTGGATAAATCGATTACTATTTTCATCGTTTGATTTGTTTGTATATTTATGTTTATTTGGCTGTTTTAGCCATATTTTTCTTTTTTTGTTTTCCTTTCCGTATAATGTTCAATAGCTTTATCAAATAATTTTTCATTCCAATAGGCCGCCCTGACATATGGTGAAATCAAATAAAAGGTAAATACACTCCAAAAAATATTGGCAAAAAAAGCCGAATAAGAAGGATGTGATCCCTTGTAAACCAAGTATAAATTATACAGTATTCCAAAAATTGTCAGAATAAAAATGGCTAAATGCGGCCAAACATGTTTTAGGTTCGATTGGCTGTATTTCACCTTTTTGCTGGTCACGTTAAATTTGATATTTCCCTTAACCAAAACCTTATACAGTGCTTGTAATTTGTACCAAAAGCCTGCTTGATAAAACTGCTCGGGTCTTTTGGTGGGTTTACCCCAGTTGCCAATGGCAGTTACAATAACATTCAACATCAAAAAAGGGACAATCCGAATAAAAAAATCAAAACTAAAAGCTTTCAAAGGCGGGATTAGCGTAAAGAAAAAGATAATCGGATACAACACGAAAATCAATAACCACAAAGGCGACAAATACGACCAAATAGTTTCGAGATATGCCAGTTTTTGACGCCAAGTTAAAGCCTTGAGTAATAAGGGATTGTTCTTGCTAAAAGTGATATCTATCGTCCCTTCGGCATAACGCGAAAATTGCTTGATAAAAATATCGAATGTTTGAGGTGATAACATTTTACACTCTACGTCGGGATGCTGATACGACTGCCATTTTCGGGCATCGGAATGCAGCATGATCGAAGTAAAAATATCTTCGGAAATATGATGAATAAATGGGCGCAAAGGCACTTCTTTTTTGAGCCGTTTTTGAAGGAACATCTCATCCACGGTTTTGTTTTTCTTTTTGGCTTCTTTAATTTTCTTTTCAATAATTTCCTTTTGTTCTCGCACAGCCAGTTGTGCCAATGCACTACGCCGTTGTAAAGAGCCTGCTCCACAACTAAAAGCGGCATTGGCTGAATTTCTTCGTCGCAATATCACATCATAAAACAACTCGGGATCGGTGCCAAATACATTTTTACCGACCAAATATTTACTTGAAAAAGGAATTAATTTCCCTATAATTTTACCGATTGTTCCGTATTTGATATGTAAGTAATCATTAAACGGAACCCCGGGCGGGATATCATAAAACCATTGAGGTGTTTGAACCCAAGCCATTTTAGGGTTGCGAAAATATCCGGTGGTATGTTCTAAAAAACCGGGAAAAATACGGGTATCAGCGTCCAACACAACAATAATATCGCCATCTGTTTGATAAAAAGCATTGTTCATATTCCCGGCTTTGAAACCTATATTATTATCGCGAACAATGTAATTTATGCCATATTTTTCAGCTAGGGCTTTAAAATTTTCTTGTTTGGGGTCAGAACCATCCCGGTGACCGTCATCGAGCAAATGAATTTTAATTTCGACATCCTCATACGGATAAGTTACTTTTGTCGCATCACGCACCGTATCTTCTACAATGAATAAATCTTCATTGTAAGTAGCGATAAATAAATCTATTTTGAGCGGTCTGTCTTGTTCTCCTTTTTCTAATTTTTCTATCTCAGATAAATAATGTACAGGTTTGGACTTCGGTATATCTTTATGTGTCCAATAATTAATTATGGTCAATAGCGAGCCTATAAATGCCATGACCTCCGCAAAATACAAAGGAATGGAAATCCAAGTAGCATCCCAGTTGATGGAATGATTCCATCGCCAGTATAAATAATCAGCTCCTACAAAAACAAAAACAATGGAAACGATTTGGAAAAGCGAATCTTTCCAAAGTGAAAATTGACTCGGACTGTAGGGCTTTCTGTCTTCAAATATTTCATAATACTTGCCTTCCATTGCTTAATTTTTATACTAAATAATTATGCAAAGTTATGGAAGATTAAAAAAGAAAATGTTGTGAATGTTACATTAATTGAAAGTTTTACCGGAAAGAAATAAAATAAAAGAGAATTTTTATTGATAAAAAATCAAAACACAAACCTAATATTTAGAAAAAACAAAGGCTCCACTTTACGTGAAACCTTTGTTAAAATATTTATAGTAAAAAAATGTTTATTATTTTCCGGGACATTCTTTAACCACAGCTTTTTTGATTTTTTTATCGCCATAGTTTTTATCAAAAGCTTCGGCAAAAGCATTGGCTAACTTTTGAGCGGTTTTGTCATAAGCTTTTTTATCTTCCCAAGTATTACGAGGAAAAAGAATATCCGACGGAACCCCGGGCACTTTCTTAGGAATGTTCACATGAAAAGTTTTATTATAAACATATTCTACATCTTTTAGCTTACCTTCCAGAGCGGCATCTACCATTTTACGTGTATAAGATAATTTCATACGACTACCGGTTCCGTAGCTTCCACCTGTCCAACCGGTGTTGATTAAATACACGTCTGTATTGTGTTTTTTCATCTTTTTGCCCAACATATCGGCATAGATATCCGGATTTAAGGGCATAAAGGGTTGTCCAAAGAAACGAGAAAAAGTGGCTTGCGGTTCGGTTACGCCGGTTTCGGTTCCCGCCAATTTAGAGGTGTACCCCATCAAAAACCACAACATCGCTTGATTGGGATTCAATTTGGAAATCGGAGGTAACACTCCATAAGCATCAGCTGTCAAAAACAAAATGGTGTTGGGATGTGTAGATTTGGAAGACTTTTTAATATTTTTCAAATATTTCAATGGATATGAAGCACGTGAATTAGGGGTTAAGCGCGTGTCGAAAAAGTCAAAAATGCCATTGGGATAAATCATGGCATTTTCTACGATGGATCCGTGCTTGGTATATTTATCTTTATGCATTACTGCATTGTAGATTTCCGGTTCGCTTTCGGCAGTGATGTTAATCATCTTGGCATAACAACCGTTTTCAAAATTGGCAATTCCTTTTTCACTCCATCCGTGTTCGTCATCACCCAACAATTTTCGTTTAGGATCTGCCGACAAAGTAGTTTTTCCAGTGCCGGACAAACCTAGCAACAAAGCAGAATTCCCATCTTTTCCCTCATTGGCAGAACAGTGTAAGGGCAATATGTTTTTAAACGGTAACAAATAGTTCATCACCGTAAACAACATTTTTTTCATACTACCCATATAGGCCGAACCTATAATTACACCGATTCGATTGTCAAAGTCAGTGGCAACTGCCATATTGGTAGTTTCACATTTAATATCATCAGAAGAAGGCACTTTTTTATCAATTTCTACATTACTTAATTTACGTAAAAGTCCTTTGTATTTCTTGCTTTTTAATTTTTCATAAGGAACATGTAGCAAGTAAAAAGGCTTATCAGCAAAAATACTTTTATCGATATTTTTGGGTACCGGACGGAACATATTGTCGGTGAACAAAGCCGCTAAGGCATGCGTAGTTACTGTTGTAACCGGAAGAGCATAGTTGCTGTCAGCGCCAATCACACGGTCGGTTTGGTAGAGTTTATCTTTTTTTTCTAAGAATTTCAAAGCATCTTCTACCAACATATCAAAAGTCTTTTCTTCAATGGGTAAATTATTCGGCGAGCTCCAATCGATATTTTTTGCGCTACCTTTACGTTTGACAAAAACCGTATCTTTCGGGCTACGTCCGGTTGATTCGGGCGGTGTCCAAGTAGCCATCGCTCCTTTTTTTGAAATAATGGCTTCCCTATTTTTAACGGATTCTTTAATCATCCGGCTACGTTTCGGATTGTCAACTATTTTTTTCTTTTGCTTTTTGATAAAACTTTCAATCTTTTTTCGATTATTCATAATTAATTTTTTAAATAATTGCGAGGTAAATTTAAGATTAATTTTTAATTATAAAAATGTGATAAATTAGGAAAGTCGTATATCGTCTAATTTCTTTCAAATCAATGTGTATTACAAAAAATATCGTAATTTTGCTTTTCTACAAATACTGATATTATGTCTGAACAAAAAGATAAAAAACATTTGTTTTCGGAAATAACAACACCTGTAAGAACAGATGCCAACCAAATGCCTGATGCTGAAAAAATGAAGCAAGTAGAAGAAAAAATGAAAGAAGTTTTACACATCTTGGGCTTGGATTTAACCGATGACAGTTTGAGTGGTACCCCTGGCCGGATTGCCAAAATGTATGTAACGGAGATATTCAAAGGACTCAATCCGGATAATATGCCCAAATTGTCGTCCTTTGAAAACAAATATAAATACGGTGAAATGCTGGTAGAAAAAGATATCAGCGTATTTTCCACTTGCGAACATCATTTTCTGCCCATCATCGGGAAAGCGCATGTGGCTTACATCTCTAACGGACGTGTGTTGGGTTTGTCTAAAATCAACCGGATTGTGGATTATTTTGCCCGTCGTCCGCAAGTGCAAGAACGCTTGACCGTGCAAATCGTCAAAGCCATGCAAGAAGCGCTCGGCACCGAAGATGTGGCTTGTATCGTCGATGCCAAACATATGTGCTTGGTATCGCGGGGAATAAAAGATATCACCTCATCCACCTTAACGGCGGAATATGCCGGCAAGTTCAAAGACCCCGAAGTGCGTAAAGAATTTTTGCGGTATATCAATACGGATACGAAATTTATTGTGTAGAAGACGTAAGATTTTGCGTCTCCACACAAAAATTTACAGAAAAAATATCATGAGCAAAGAAAAAATATCCATCCGTTTTTTTGACGACCGCGAAGTGCGTGCCATTTGGGATGAAAACCAAGCTAAATGGTATTTTTCTGTTTTGGATATTGTAGCTGTGCTCACCAATCAAGATGATTATACAAAAACTCGGAACTATTGGAAATATCTCAAAGCCAAATTAAAGAAAGAGAATAGTCAGTTGGTTAGTGCCACTACCCAACTGAAATTGACAGCAGCAGACGGAAAAAAATACAAATCCGATATGCTGGATTACGACGGAATTATCGCCTTGGGAAAAGAATTTCCGGGCAAAAAAGCCAACCGGTTTATAGAATGGTTTACTTATAGTGAAAACAGTATTGACGGGAAAAGCAAATCCAAAGCTTATGCCTTGTTTGAAAGTTCGTTGATAGACAACATTGAAGTAGGTACGACAAAAGGCTTGCAACAAATTCATGCTTATTTGTTTGGCGGTTTGTATGATTTTGCCGGACAAATCAGACAAAAAAACATCTCAAAAGCCGGTTTTATGTTTGCATCCGCCGGTTTTTTGGATGAAACATTGAAGAAAATCGAAACCATGCCCGAAACGACTTTTGACGAAATTATTGATAAATATGTCGAAATGAATATCGCGCATCCCTTTATGGAAGGCAATGGACGGACTACTAGAATTTGGTTGGATTTGATGCTGAAAAAACATTTACAACAATGTGTCGATTGGAGTAAAGTAAGCAAACAGAATTATATGGAAGCGATGAAGCAAAGTCCGGTTGACAGTGTTCCTTTGAAAAAGCTGTTAAAAAATGCTTTGACTGATAAAATCAACGACCGCGAAACTTTTATGAAGGGTATAGATTATTCCTATTATTACGAAGAAAATGACTGAACAATTGAATAGTCATTGCACAACTAAAAATTAATAGATTCATCAAATATAAAAACAATGAATAAAGAACTGAAAATTTACAATTCACTGACGAAAGAAAAAGAAGTTTTTAAGCCTTTGGTAGAAGGACATGTAGGCATGTATGTTTGCGGGCCTACGGTATATAGCAATGTACACTTGGGCAACACGCGAACCTTTATTTCTTTTGACGTGATTTACCGTTATTTGAAATACTTGGGCTACAAAGTACGCTATGTCCGGAACATCACCGATGCCGGACACCTCGAAGACGACAGCCAAGAAGATAAAATCTCTAAAAAAGCCCGTTTGGAGAAACTCGAACCTATGGAAATCGTGCAGCAATACACCATCGATTTTCACAAAGTTTTGGATTTGGTCAACAATATGCCACCGGATATCGAACCCACAGCTACCGGACATATCATCGAGCAAATTGAAACTGCCAAAGACATATTAAATAAAGGCTATGCTTATGAAAGCGGTGGCTCCATCTATTTTGATGTTGTCAAATACAACAACGAAATCGATAAGTACGGAAAACTCAGCGGTCGAAATATAGAAGAAATGATTGCCAACACCCGCGAACTGGAAGGACAAGACGAAAAACGCAATCCGCAGGATTTTGCCCTTTGGAAAAAAGCCAAACCGCAACACATCATGCGCTGGCCCTCACCTTGGGGCGACGGATTCCCCGGCTGGCACTTGGAATGTACCGTAATGAGTACCAAGTACTTGGGTGAACAATTTGACATACACGGGGGAGGTATGGATTTGAAATTTCCACACCACGAATGTGAAATCGCACAAGGCAAAACCGCCAATGGTGTCGATCCGGTTCGTTATTGGATGCACGCCAATATGCTGACGCTCAACGGACAAAAAATGAGTAAATCTACCGGCAACCATTTGTTGCCCAATGAAATTTTCAGTGGTAACAACGACAAATTGAGCAAAGCTTATTCGCCTGCCGTGGTACGCTTCTTTATGTTACAAGCCCATTACCGCAACATGCTCGACTTGTCCGAAGACGCTTTGCAAGCCGCTGAAAAAGGATATAAACGCATGATGGAAGCGGTGAAATTACTGGACAAACTGCCGGTTTCCGATACAACGAGCTTTGACGTGGATAAGCTCATCAATAGTTTTTACGAAGCGATGAACGACGATTTCAACACACCGGTGCTGATTGCCAATCTGTTTGAAGCGGTGAAATATATCAACCTGATCAACGACGGCAAAGAAAAAATTACAGCCGGCGATAAAGAAAAATGGCAAAAAGCCATTCACGATTTTGCCTTTGATGTTTTAGGCTTGCACAAAACCGAACAAGAAGCCGGAAACAACCAAGCTTTTGACAAAACCATTCAATTGCTTATCGACATCCGCAACCAAGCACGGGCGGATAAAAACTGGGCATTGTCCGATAAAATTCGCGATGAACTGGCAAAATTCGGTATTCAGCTCAAAGATGGAAAGGACGGGACTACTTATAGTTTTATGTAGTTTTTGTTCACAGATTCCACAAATTAACACAGATAAATTTAGTGAGCATATCACTCGAAGTGATACGCTCGCTGATACAGGCGGTTGCTTTACAAAATGATTTAAACCACTAATGACACGGATTAACACGGATTTTTATTTTTCGCGATGCGAAAAAATATCTGTGCCAATCTGTGTAATCAGTGGTCAAGACATAAAATATCCGCGAAAATCTGCACAATCTGTTTTAAATCTGCATCTAATAATTATTTCCGCAAAAAATCAATATTTCGTTTCAATCCGCTGTATTTGGTGCGTTTAACGGCTGATTTCTTAAAAATATCCCTAAAAACATCTTCGGTAATTTCTTCCCAATCGTTCTTTGTCATGTTCAACAAATCCGGATGCGGGTCAAAAAACGGCTCTCGATGGGGCAAGGCAAATTTATTCCACGGACACACATCCTGACATACATCGCAACCAAACATCCAATCTTCAAATTTACCCTGCATTTCCGCCGGCAATTCGCCTTTGAGTTCTATGGTCAGATACGAAATACAACGCGAAGCATTGATGACTTTTTCCGGTAAAATAGCCTCCGTAGGACAGGCATCGATACAACGGGTGCAACTTCCACAATGGTCGGTGACAAATGGCGTGTCATATTGTTCGAAATCCATACCGGAAATGATTTCTGCCAAAAAGAAAAATGAACCTCTGTTTTTTTGGATAATCAAACTGTGTTTGCCTTCCCAACCGATGCCTGCCTTGCGTGCCCATGTGCGTTCCATCACGGGTGCAGAATCGGTAAAAACGCGCCCTTCTATTTGCCCGATTTCCGCTTGGATAAATTGAAACAATTCCCGTAATTTATCTTTGAGCAAAAAATGATAGTCTTTGCCATAGGCATACTTTGCCATTTTATAGGTATCCTCCGCTTGTTGCTCCTCCGGAAAATAATTATACGACAAAGACATCACCGACTTGGCACCGGGTACCAATTTCGTGGGGTCAAGGCGTTTATCGAAATGGTTTTCCATATATTGCATCTTTCCGTGGTAGCCGTTTTTAAGCCAGTTTTCAAAGCGCCCGGCTTCCTCTTCCAAAAATCCGGCAGGTGCCACACCGATGTTGTTAAAGCCCAGTTCGTAAGCCTTTTGTTTGATTTTTTGATATTGTTGTGGGGTGATTTTCAAATTGTTTACGTTAAAGGATTATTATTTCTATGGGTTAAATTCGGATTATTCCTATCTCGATGCCATAATTCGGGATTCTTAATGATATATTGCCGTATTCTATTCAAAGATTTTTCATTCCGGATAATATGGTCATGAAACCTTGATTGCCATGCAAAACCGGAAAATTTTTCACGGGATTTTTTGGTAACGGCAGATTTAAACCCACGAATAATAGATGATAAAATTTTTCGTTGCGGTCCAAAATCGTTTTTATACGGTTCATTTTCAGACGCAGGTCGTAGAGACGCAATGCATTGCGTCTCTACAATGCATGGCGTCTCTACAACGGATGCCGAATTATATTGATTATCCCCAATAACAATAATTCCGTGTATATGATTGGGCATTATAACAAATTGATCCAATGCAATATTCATGTCCGGACGTATTTCAGGTGTTCTGAACCATTCATATTCAACAATTTTACCTATTTCTGACAATTGTATTTTTTGATTTACAATTTCGCCAAAATATTTTTCTCTATTTTTGGTAAGAATGGTCACGAAATATGTAGCATTTTGCGAATAATCATAATTTTTCATTCGCGCTGAATCAATACGGTATTTTCCTCTAAATTTTTTGGTGGACATAAATTAGATTTCTATAAATCTTATCTCTCTACATTAAAAACAAGCTCATTAGCATTATTCTTTAACTCTTCCAAAACAGACAACACAAATTCTATACCCGGCAATAAAGGTAATTTCTTTAACTTTTCCTGTAAAATCTCCATTTCCGGCTTTGTCCAAAAACCGATAACTTCTCCCCCATTTCCCATAAAAGCTTCTCCGTTTTGAACAGACCTGCCTGTTTTCAGGTAATTCCACAGGGAATGTAATTCGGCATCGCCTTTTTTCTCGATTATCTCAAAAGCAGTTTGGTAGCGCCAAGTGCTCATCATCGGTCCTGTTAATTCAAAAATATCTCTACCGGCACCGTAATCACAGTAAGACAACAAAAATTCAAAGCTCAATTCATCTGCTATTTTTTGAGATAACAAATCAATTTCCGGTAAAACGGGATGTTTTTGTAAAAAAAATTTCAATTCATCGCTGATTAAATTTTCCTTGTATTTTTTTAACGAATCTGCCTGCTCTTTTAGTATCCATTGTCTAAAAGCAGGATAATTTTCAGCCAAAAGTTCCGGCAAAGTCTTTCCGCTTTTTGATTGGTAATATGTTATTCGTTGACCCATTTTATGTAGTATAAATATGGTTACAAGTACCTTCTTCTTTACAGCTTAGCGAGCATTTAAAAAAACGCCAAAACAAAATAAAATCCGGCGACTTGGGTCAATATGCCGATAAATAATCCTTTTAATATTTCTTTGAAATTGTGTGCATCCAAATATAAACGCGAAGCGATGACCACAGCGGTTACTAAAATCAACAAGGATAAATACGGCAAGATGTTCAAATGTGAATAATAACTCCAAATCATTAAAAATCCCAAAACTCCCCCCATAGACATAGCGTGAATACTGGGTTTTTGTCCAAAATAATTATATAGAGACAAAATGGCCAAACCCAATAAAATTCCAAAAAAGAAAGGATATAATTCCAAGTATTGATGATAGTCGGTAATTTTATTGAAAATAATAAAATACACTACTGCCATGATTACTGACAAAAAAAAACGTTCACGTACAGAAATATCTGTTAATTTAAAAGCTTTGGAATAAAACATAATCCCAAAAAAAACAAGTGGAATGACTATTGAAACAATTAACATATAGAGGTCTAAAAACCGGACATGTTGGGGCATAAAATATCTCGGTGTAAGGTGAAAATAAATCAATATTGTATAAAGCGGGATAAATAGTGGATGAAATATCGCAGAAATAGATATAGCGATAATCTTAGCTGTTTTTTCGGAAATCGACATATCAAATTTCTTTACGTAAACGAGCTACCGGTATTCCCAATTGCTCACGATATTTGGCAATGGTACGACGGGCAATTGGGTAGCCTTGTTCTTTCAAGGCTTTGGCCAATTGTTCATCGGTCAAAGGTTTGCGCTTGTCTTCATTTTCAACTACCGATTTCAAAATATTCTTAATCTTAATGGTTGAAACATCTTCGCCTTGAGCATCTTTCATCGATTCGGAAAAGAATTCTTTGAGCAGTTTCACCCCATAAGGACTTTGCAGATATTTGCTGTTGGCCACCCGCGAAACCGTAGAGATATCCATACCGATACGGTCAGCGATATCTTTGAGAATCATCGGTTTGATTTTGCGCTCATCGCCGGTCAAAAAATAATCTTTTTGGTAATCGGCAATGGCTTGCATCGTACGCAAAAGCGTATCGCGACGTTGGTGTACGGCATCGATAAACCACTTGGCGGAATCGAGTTTTTGTTTGATAAACATCACCGCATCCTTACTGCTTTTGTCCTTGTTTTCTTTGTAACCTTTCAACATTTCGCGATAGGCAGGCGATACCCGTAATTCAGGCGCATTTTTGGCGTTCAAACTGACATAAACTTCATCGTCTTCCACACTGATAATAAAATCCGGAATCACATGCTCCACATAACTACCGGTAGAATTGAAAGCATTACCCGGCTTTGGATTGAGCTTGGTAATTTCATCAATGGCAGCTTTGAGTTGTTCTTCGGTAATTTCAAATTTGGAAATAAGTTTTTTATACTTTTTGTTGATAAAATAATCGAAACCCTTTTCCAATATTTGAATCGCCAACTCACGGGCTTGGTTCGGTTTTTTACGATGCAATTGCAAGAGTAAAGTTTCTTTCAAATTACGGGCTCCTACCCCCGGTGGATCCAACTCTTGAATAAGACGTAAAACTTTTTCGACTTCTTCTTCAGTAGTCATCACGTTGTGGGTAAAAGCCAAATCATCTACTATTTCAATGATTTCACGACGTAAATAGCCGTTGTCGTTGATACTACCAATCAAAAATTCGGCAATTTTACGTTGTTGTTCATTGAGAGGAAAAGCACTTAACTGTGATTTTAAATACTGCGTAAAACTTTCGCCTTGGGCATAAGGCACCTTGCGTTCTTCATCGTCAGCAGCATAATTATTGCTTCGCAAACGATAATCGGGGATTTCATCATCGCTTAGATATTCATCTATATTGATGTCCGGTGCTTCTATCACTTCACCGGTATCGTCTACATCAGCGGTGTTGTCAAATTCGTCTTCTTTATTTTCCTCCTTCCCTTCTTCCAAAGCCGGATTTTCTTCAATTTCTTGCTTCAATCGTTGCTCGAATTCGACCGTAGGCAACTGAATCAGCTTCATCAACTGAATCTGTTGCGGGGTTAACTTCTGTTGAAGTTTTTGATATAATCCTTGTTTTAACATATTTCCTTTTACAATATCTTTTAATGCGGTAAAAATACGAAATTTTTTTGTTTACCGGTAAATCTATACACGATGGGTTTTGAAAACCCTACGTGTATCTATAAAGACCTCCGGTTTTGCTCTACCGAAACAGCAAAAACAATAAGATTTTGCTGTTTCGATAAAGCAAAAATGATAAAATTTTGCTGTTTCGGTAGAGCAATTTCTTCTTTTGAAAATAAAAAATGGTATCTCCCATATTTAATGTATCTTTGCCGGTTAGAAAAATTACCAAGAACACGGTTACACGGTTACACGGTTACACGGTTACACGGTTACACGGTTTAACAATTCACAATTAAAAATATGAAATCAATCAGAAATATAGCAATTATAGCACACGTCGACCACGGCAAAACCACT
>Ga0256843_1001780_pt1 | contig 16451 bp, 18 predicted proteins | sample AlvinellametaG_FD_191572 | JGI IMG/M metagenome (GOLD analysis project Ga0256843, IMG submission 191572) | Pompeii worm associated microbial communities from hydrothermal vent at the East Pacific Rise, Pacific Ocean - Alvinella | ecosystem: Host-associated > Annelida > Integument > Unclassified ... | reverse complement strand
AAAACTTAACTGGAAAGCAAATATAGTTGCAGGAAAAAGTAACTCTGGAGTTTCTGCAAACATAGAGCAGACAAAATACTCTATCGGTTATATCGAATACTCTTATAAACAAAAGTTAGGTTTAGCCGCAGCACAAGTACAAAACAAAGCTGGAAAATACATACTTCCAACTCTAAAATCTTTCCAAGATGCAGCAAAATATGCTACTTGGACACCTAAAAAGGACTTTTATGCACTTATCGCATATCCAGATGGAGAGACAAGTTACCCTATCGTAGCAGCAACTTTTATACTTTTACCAAAAGAAAAAACTGATACAAACAAACAGGTAACAAAGTTTTTTGACTTTGCATATCAAAACGGTGATAAAATAGCAACTGATCTTGGATATGTTCCTCTTCCAAAAGAGACAAAAGATATGATCAGAAAATACTGGGCTGACAAAGGTATCAAGTAAATACAAGTTTAAAACAAATCCTTCTTAACTTCAACTCCTTACCTGTCCAAAGTGGTTTTACCTTCCCTTGCCACTTTGGACTTTTTTATTATTTATAACATTTAACACAAACTAAAGTAATCATTTTGTAATCGTTTTAAGTTATATTTATCTAGCAGTAACTCTGCTTTGCTAAACTTGCTTTCCAAGGCTTCATTTCAACTCCATTAAAACCTCCTTTGCCTTGGAAAGTTTTGTAATCAAACTGTAACCAAACTTTTATAAACTCAAAAAAAACAATAAGGTAAAAGATGAGCGGAAAGCTTTTTAGAAATTTTTCTTTTTTATCAGCAACACTAGCTTTTTTTATACTGGTTGGTATATTTGCTATACTTTATCACTATAGTTTAGATGCTATAAAAGAGTTTGGTTTTTGGGACTTTATAAAAACTGCTACTTGGGAAGTAGGAGAAGATGATGAAGGTGGAGTTTTTGGTGGACTTATCCCTATAGTAGGAACTTTGTTAGCAACTTTTATAGCTATGGTTGTAGCAACTCCTATTGCTATGGGAATAGCTGTTTTTTTAACAGAGGTTGCACCTGATTTTTTGATAAAGCCAGTTTCTATATCTATAGAACTTTTAGCCGCTATTCCTAGTATCATATATGGTATGTGGGGACTTTTTTACTTTGCACCGATAATCCAAAGTATATTTGGCGGAAGCGGTATAGGACTTTTAACAGCTGGACTTGTTTTGGCTATCATGATCATCCCATTTATGTCATCTATCACAAAAGACAGTATGAACACAACACCTGATATCTTAAAAGAGAGTGCTTATGCTATGGGGGCTACAAAGTTTGAAGTTGTAAAAGATATAGTTATGCCCTACTCAAAAGTAGGTATCATAGGTTCTATCATCTTAGCTCTGGGAAGAGCTTTGGGTGAAACTATGGCTGTAGCATTTTTGATAGGATCTGTTATGCAACTACCTTCAAAACTAACTGATTCTACTACTTCTATACCTGTACTTTTAGCAAACAACTTTGCAGAGGCTGAAGATTTGGAACTTTCAAGTATGTTTTACTTGGCACTTATACTCTTTGTGATAAGTTTTATCATCATCTCTACTGCTAAGTTTTACTTTTTAGGGAGAAAACAAAGATGAACCGACTCTTACTAAACAAAGTTATCATGATACTAGCTACTCTTTCAGCACTCCTTGGTATAGGATTTTTGTTTTGGATACTTGGTACTCTTACTATAAAAGGTGTATCAAGTTTTCATTTTCAACTTTTTACAAAAGACTTGGTAAACAACGGTATAAGAAATCTGTTAGTTGGTCAGTTTACTATGGCTGTTATAGCTACTTTGATAGCTGTACCTATCGGCATGATGGCAGGTATCTGGCTTAGGGAGTATTCTAACCAAAGCAAAATAGCTTCCATCTTGAGAAACTTAAGTGATGTCATGATGAGTGCACCATCTATAGTTATAGGTGTTTTTGTATATGCTATCTTTGTTTCTCCTGTAAATCACTACAGCGGATATGCAGGTAGTATGGCACTAGCTATCATGATGATACCTATAGTTATCTCCACTACTGACAACATGCTCTCTTTAGTTCCAAAAGAGCTTAGAGAAGCTGGGATAGCACTTGGTGGAAGCAAACATAAGATCATCTTGCAGATAGTTATAAAAGCAGCCAAAGTTGGTATAACTACAGGGATACTTTTAGCATTTGCTAGGATCATAGGAGAGACTGCACCACTTTTGTTTACTTCTGCAAACAATGCTTACTTTACTATGGATATGTCAGGACAATTTCCATCACTAACTGTAAGTATATACAACTTAGCAAACTATCCAGACAAAGAGAGTCGTGATATAGCTTGGGCAGCTTCATTTATACTAACTATAATAGTCCTTTTTATAAACTTAACAGGTAGATACCTTACAAGGGAGAAAAAATAATATGGCAAAAAAAATAATAATGGATATAAAAGATTTTTCATTTGCTTATGCAAAAGCTGATAAACCTTCTTTAAAAGAGATAAATCTACCAATCTATCAAAACAAAATAACAGCTATGATAGGTCCAAGTGGTTGTGGAAAATCTACACTTTTAAGAAGTCTAAATCGTATTCATGATCTATATCCTGGAAACAAATATAGTGGAGAGATAAATCTTTTAAACCTAGAGACCAATAAATATGAAAATATACTTAAAATAAAAAAAGAAAATGAGTTTATCCGTCTTAGACAACGAGTTGGTATGATATTTCAAAAGCCAACTCCTTTTCCTATGAGTATCTATGAAAATGTAGCCTATGGACTCAAACTAGCAGGTATAAAAGATAAAACAAAGATAGAAAAAAAAGTAGAAGAAGCCCTAAAGGGAAGTGCTTTATGGAAAGAGGTAAAAGATAGACTAAATGACTCTGCTATGGGACTTAGTGGTGGACAGCAACAAAGACTGTGTATCGCAAGAGCAGTTGCACTAAAACCAGAAATACTTTTGCTAGATGAGCCAACATCAGCACTTGATCCTATCTCAACAGGAGCTATAGAAGAGTTAGTAAGTGAACTAAAAAAAGACATATCTATAGTTATAGTTACCCACAACATGCAACAAGCAAGTCGTCTTAGTGACTATACAGCTTTTATGTATCTGGGTGAACTTATAGAGTATGATAAGACTGATAGGATTTTTCTAAATCCTTCAAAACAACTTACAGAAGACTATGTAACAGGGAGATTTGGATGATGCTTGGAAAATATAAAGATATATTAGAAAAAAATAAAAAAAGAGTTTTAGCTTTGGCAAATGATGTATTAAAAGGTTTTGAACTATGTATAAAAGCAAACAAAGAACAAGATGCCACAAAAGCTAGTGAAGCTAGAGAGATGTTAAAAGATGCCCATGATAGAAACAACAAAATAGACAACGAAATCATAAAAACTTTAGCACTTTTTTCACCAGAAGCTAGAGATCTAAGGATAGTTATCTCTTATCTAAAAATAGCAAGTGAACTTACTCGTATAAGTGACTATGTTAGAAGTTATGCAAAAGGTGTAAAGATGCAACTTAGTAGCGATTTTGATATGAGTGCACTACAAAATGACATAAACTCTTTTTTAGATAGTACTTACAGTTCACTAAAAGCCGCTGTAGAGAGTGTAGAGAGTGATAGCGAAGATAAACTAGAAAAACTTTATCAAAAAGTACATGTAGAAGAGAGTAAATGTGATGATATCGTATCTATCTTAGAAAAAAATATCATGCAACAAATCTGCATAAGACCAGAAGATGCAAGTGAATTTTTAACTTTTATCAAAAATCTAAGACGACTGGAAAGGCTATCTGATAGAAGTGTAAATGTTGTAAAACTTGCTTACTTTGCTCATAAAGGTGGAAAACTAAAACTATGAGTGAAACACATATAGTTATCATCGAGGATGAAGAAGATATCTTAGAACTTGAAGAGTATCATCTTTTGAAAGAGGGATTTGAAGTAACTGGTTTTTTATCTACAAAAAAGGTTTTAGACTTTCTTGATGAAGAGGAAGTTCACCTACTTATAGTTGATCGAAATCTTCCAGGTGTTGAAGGAAGTGAGTTTGTAAAAGAGATAAGAGATCTAGGATACCAAATCCCTGTCATATATGTAACTGCAAAAGTTTCTGATAATGATATAGAAGAAGGATTTGAAAGTGGAGGAGATGACTATCTAACAAAGCCTTTTAACCCAAAAGAGTTGATCCTTAGGGTTAAATCTATCCTAAAAAGAACATATAAAAAAGCAGACGGTAAACTAAAATATAAAGATATCAAGCTAGATATAAACAATAGAAAAGTTTTTGTTAACAATCATGATGAAGTTACACTTAGTAAACTAGAATTTGACTTACTGTTATATCTGATAAAAAACAAACATCACATCATAACAAGAGATGAACTTTTAGAAAATGTCTGGGGTGATGATGAAAATACCCAAGAAAAAACTGTAAATGTAGCCATAAACCGCCTACTAAAAAAACTAGATCCAAACAAAGAAAAAAACTATATAGAACCTGTCAGAGGTGTTGGATATAAGTTTTTGTAACCATTTTGTAATCAACAACCGTTACAATCTTCTCATAAAATATTTTAAAGGAATAAAAAATGAAAAAGATAGTTTTATCTTCTGTTTTAGCGATGGGACTTGTTTCAGCTTTGAGTGCTGATGTTACAGTAAAAAGTGGTGCTGCTACTTTAAAATTCAACGGTGTCCACTACCTAGGTTTTACAAAGTTTAGTGATGATCTTGATAGTGCAAATGACACAACAAAATTTGAGATTAGAAGAAGTTACTTACAAGTAAAAGGTTACTTTAGTGAAGCTCCAAAAAGTTACTTTAGAGTAACTCTTGATGCTACAGGAAGTGATGGAGATATCACAACTAGAATCAAATATGCTTATCTATATCTTGACAATATTCTTCCATATACAGGAGTAGAGATAGGTCAAGCACACAGACCTTGGATAGACTATGAAGAGCATAGTGGATGGCTATATAGAAGTATATCTAAAGTTTTTGTAGAAGCACACGAAGGTGCTCATCTTACAAACTCAGCAGATCGTGGTATCAACTTTAAAACAAAACTAGCAAACTTTTCAAGTGAACTAGGTGTATTTAATGGTGAAGGTTATCATGAAAGCCAAGTTGGCGATGGTCTTTCAAAAGAGTGGAGACTAACATGGCATGCTTTTGGTACAGGAAAAGTACATCACCCAAAAAGATATCTTAATATCTCTTACTTTGGTCAAGTAAATAGTGAATACAAAGGTAGAAAAGATACAAATGGAAACTTAGTTGATCTAGTGTGGTCAGGAGTACACGCAGTTTACAATCAACCAGAGTTTTTGATAGCTGCTCAGTATATAAATGTAACTGATGGTAACTATGCATCAAACAACCACATAGAAGGTACTGGCTACTCAGTAAATGGTGAGTACAGGGTAACTCCTAAAGTTGCTTTGATAGGTAAATATGATAGATTTAAATATGATGTAGATGACTCTAAAAAAACAAGAAAACTTGGTGGGGTAGCTTATAAATATAACAAAAATGTTAAGTTCTTGTTCAATGTAACTCAAGAAGATGGAGAAACATCAAGCGGAACTACAACTATGGATCAAACATATACTATGTTAACTGCTGAGGTTAAATGGTAACCTTTTTCACTAGACTTTTTGTCTAGTGAAAATCTTCAACTATCTTGTCAAGTATCTTTTTAAATCTGTCTGCTTTTTGCTCTTTTTCCTCAAAAAGCTCTTTTGAAACAGGGAACTTTTCTACCAACTCATCATAAGCTTTTATCTTTTCATCTACAGCTTCTTTGATATAGCCAAAAACCTCTTGCATATCCTCTTTTGTAGTTACAGCTTTTAAGATATCTCTTAGCATCCTTTTTCTCTCTCTTATCTGAACATCTTCATCAAACTTTAACCCTATCACTTTGATATCAAGTTTTGAAAGATAGACTCCACACTTTGCAGGTGGTAAAAGATATTTTTGAACTGTAGCTATAAAGCCACCCTCGTCTTCTACTTCGTCTATCTCTTCTTCGCTTGATTGGTTTACTCCACACTTACTAAAAGCTTCAAACTCATCTTGTAGTTTATTTATATCCATTTGCATCATATCATCCTTACTAGTTCTAATAACTTTCCATCATCTATAAAAGTTTCACTTTCACTTGTGATAAACTCTAAACCATCACCGCTTTTATATGCCATCAAAAGATAGCCATCTTGTCCAAAAAAGTCAGCTGATTTTTTTTGAAACTCTGGCAAAAAGATAGTTACTTCTACTTTTGAGTCAGCCAAGTTATGTATAAAAAAACCAAAATCATCCTCTTTTATGTTGATACCTATCAAAAGCAGTCCCATATCGGCTACCTCTTTGTTGATAGTATTTATAAGTTGCTTACCAAATATATCATATCCAGCAACTGCCACTAACTTTTTTCCATGTATCTGTTCTGGTTTTAGCTGATTCCCCATAAACTTTTTGCCTCCTCTTCTTCTATCTTACATCTTCTACACATCTTTTCTCCACCCTCATAGGTAAAAAAGTTGCCACACTCATCACATCTTATAACTTCAAACTTTTTCAAAACTTTTTCACTAGGTTCAAAAAACTCTTTTGTAGAAAACTTTTCCAAGTGTAAAGAGTTTTGTTCACATACATCATGACAGAGTTTGCACTTTACACACATCATATCATCAAAAAGGATTTTTGACTGTTTTGCATCACTACTTAGTGCAGATGTTGGACAAAGTCTATAACACATAGAACAGTTATCACAACTCTCATCTATACTTTTTGAAGATACAAAACTTATCTCATTGTCATAAAAAGATATATAGCTTTGAGGTACTTTTTGTCTTTTTAATACTGTAAAAAGCAACTTTCTTTTTTGAGGAATCTTTTTTTCTCTTATCCCCTGAGTGTGTGATGAGTCTATCTTTTTTTTAGGTTCTTCAAAAGCGTTTAGAGTTTTTTCAAACTTCTCTTTTGTTTTGACTGCACCTTTTAAGGAAAAGATATTTAAAAACTCTCTTCTGCTATCTGTTTTTTCCTCTTTTGGAGAAGTAAGTGAAAGATACTCTTTTTTGATCCCTCTTACTCCTATAGAAGTTGCTACCATGTTTGCTTCTGTGATATTTTTTTCTATCTGAGGAAGACAACTGGATGCTATATCGCAACTTTCACAATGCCCTAGGTCTAAGGTTATCTCTTTTAGTGAAGCTAAAGATATGAGATACTCTACACTAAGACCAGCCAAACATACAAAGTTTGTTTTACAAGATATCACATCCTCTTTTGACTTTAAAAACTCAAAGAAAAACTCACTTATGTTTAGACTTGGCAGACTCAAAGCTTCAGTAGGACACACTCCCACACAGGCTCCACAACTTATACAACTATCTTGAAAAACAGATAGCGAAAGCTCTGCTGCCTTTATAGCATCCGTAGGACACACTTCTTCACATAAACTACACTGAGAGTTTTTTGCATAGTATCTTACACAACTAGAAACATCTAAGTTGATATTCACTCAGTTGCCTTTAGATACTCATAGTCTTCTAGCAAAAACTCCAAAGCCAGTTTTGCACTATCTTTATAAAAAGGTGTTCTTGCTTGTTCAGCCACATTTAAAAGATACATAGGAGCAAACTGTAAAAGATGCTTTTTTAAAAAACTTTGTTGCATCTTTTGAAAGTTTTTTGTAGCTTCTTCATCTTTTTTCAAAGTAGCCTTTTGCTGTGCATCTATAAGCATACTCATAAACTCCATCTCAACTGCTATGTGATCTGGACTGATGATCCTTCCTTTATCAAGATCCACTCTGTATCCAAACTCATTGTAGATCTGAAGTACTGGATTTGCTCCTCCACTTTCTATCATCCCATCTTCTCTGACATAAAAACTCTCATATGGTATCAAGTGCATAAGTGCTATATCTGTAAAATCCACATTTAAAACTTCATGTATCAGTTTATATCTGCTTCTTTTTGTTCTTTCTTCCCACTTACTATAAGTTGGGAACAAGACTTCAAAGTTTTCCATCTTTTCAAAATCCCCCAACACATCTTCACTCATCTCCAGTAAAAAAATCCTAGAAACCAGCTTATACAAACTCTTTCTTTGCTCAAATATATCCATAAAAACTCCGATTATTTATAATAATAAGTTATAATACTACAAAAGAGTTTATAAGAGGATTATATGAAAAGCATAATAGTTTTTTCTTTGGCTACAGTAGTTTTGGTAGCAGATAACGGTAAAAGTCTTTATACAAAATATGGCTGTTATGGCTGTCATGGTGTAGATGCAAAAGGAAGTGATATATATCCTAAACTTGCAAACTTACCTATGAGCTATATAGAAAAAAAACTAAACGCCTATAAAAAAGGAAAAGTAAATACAAATCGTGCAAATATCATGAAGCCTTTTGCAAAAAAACTTACAAAAAAAGATATAGAAGCACTCGCTGAGTTTTTAAACAACTTAAAAAAAGATGATCATGATGACAGTTACTACGAAGAGTACGATCCAGGAGATAGCAGTAGTTCTTAATATACTATTTGTTCGATAAGTTTTTGATACTTTATCTCAAAATCATCTAAAAAGTTTTTATCTATGAGTTTTATATTTTTCATCCATATAGTAGGAAAAGTTTTTAATCTTGTTATAAGCTCCTCTTTTTGATAGACAAGTTTTTCTTTGGAAATACTTATAACCTCATCCCAATCCACATCTTCAAACTCATTTATAAGATAAAGATCAAAAATATCTTTGGGATTATCTCTTCCCATAATAGCAGTTAGTTTATTTGCTAAAATATTTTTAATATTATCTATCTTATACCCATTTTCCAAAATATTGCTTTTTCCATATCTAAAAACTCTATCATTTACAAAATCTACCTGCAACATATCATCTATCAAAAATCTTACAAAGTCTTTACTCTCTACTTCTACTTTTAACTTTAATTTTTGTGATAATCTATCTTTTATATCTTTTATATCACTATAAAAACTATTTGAACTATATACAAAAAAATCCAAATCATCAGAATATCTTTTTTCATAATAAAATCTACTAAGACAAGTACCACCTGTAAGAAAAAAATCATTTTCCAAAGCAAATACTATATCTAAAACTTTGTCCTGAAGTTTATAAAGCTTTTTATAGTCTATGCTGTCCATAAAAGATCTTTATATTTTAGTTTTTTACCAAAAAAGAAAAACTCAGCTATATCTTTTCTTTTTTGTATGTACTCTTTGTTAAAATGAGGTACTTTGTAGTTTGTTAAAAACTCTTTTAACTCATCCTTTTTAAAAAGTGAGAGTGCTAAAAGGAGATTTTGACTATTTACCAAAATCTTTTCAAAAAGTATGTTTTTTGATCTTTTATCAACACCTTTGATCATCTGTAAAATATCTTTTTCTGATAAGTCATAGTCCCAAAAACACTCTTTTACTATCTCTTTTGCTACATTTTCTTGTGATTTCATAAAAAAAGTATATCACAAGAGGACTAAATGGAAGCTCTAATAATTAATTCTCGTAACTTTTATAATAATTAAGCAAGGGCTTTGCCCTTACTTAAAAAGTCACCCTTTATACAAAGGATTCAGATATGCTCTCTCTGTTAGTGGAGTTGCAGGTCTTTTTATCCACATAGGTCTTCTGTATTTCATAGTTTCATCTATCGGACGAGTTAGTTCATCTCTCCAAGCTTGGTAAGTTTTGAAGTTGTTTTCATAGTTTACATAAACATCTCCAAATTCATCTCCCTCTTTAGCTTTTTCGATAAGAACTTTTTGATGCCAAGCGTGATTTCCAGCTACTGGATCTGGATGAACTGGTGCTACTGCATTTTGCCAAGCTCCTGTCAGACCATCCCACCAGATGTTATCAAGATCTTTGTTGATCTCTTTAAACTGCCAACTGTCTTCTCTTTTTAGCATACCCTCTTTGATGCCCTCTTTTGCTTTCATCTTACCTATCTTACCATCCATTCTCATCTTGTAAAGTGGTGCTCCAAGTCCCATAACTCCAAGTTTATGTTCAAATCCTGGGATATCAACTGCATTTTTTAGCTTCCATCTACCAGCATGATGAGAGTTTGCCAAAACTCCTGGACGAGTTGCTTCAGTAGGAACTGCCATAGCTACAAAGTAACCACTATCAAGTCCACTTACAGTATCAACTATTCTAACTCTTATCTTGTCCCCTCTTTTTATACCAAGTTTTTTTGCATCACTTGTATGTATCCAAACAGGGTTATGGTTTTGACTGATCTCCATAAGATGTTTAGAGTTTACACTTCTTGTGTGTATGTTATATGGTAGTCTATATATCGTATTTAGAGCAAATTCATTGTCTTTGTTCATATAGTCATGATGGACTTGAGTTACAAGATGTATCATCTCTTCTCTTTGTTTTTTGGTTGTCGGGTAGATAGGTATAGCATACTCTGGCCATTTATATTCTTTTGCCAACCAATCAACATAAAAATCAAGTTTTTTATCTGGTGTATGGAAACCATGATGAACTTTTCCTTCTACCTCTACACCAAAAGCTTTTCCTTCATGAGAGAGAACATCATTTTCATCTTTGGTAACATGTTCTTTTGGCACCTTCTTGCCGTGTACTATATAGTTTTTACCATCAAACTCTATCTCTTTTTCTTGAGGTTTAAAAACATTTGTCTCTTCTGTCCAAGCACCTCTGTCTCTCATAAACTCATAACATGGTGCATCACTATTTGGATATGCAGCTTCTGCAGCTTTAGTTAGTTTTGGAAGATTTCTAAAGTTAGCCTCATAGAACTCTCTTATAGTTAGAGTTTTTCCAGTTTTTTTACTAGTCCAAAACTGTTTTACACCATACTTTCCGGTAGGATCTGCATACTCAGCAAAAAGTGTCGCCCAGAACTCTACCTCTTCCCAAACTTCTCCAAGTCCGGCTTTCATGTGAGCTTCTAGTGTACCACGAGAAGGATTTTTAGGCTTCCATCCCATCTTTTCTAAAGCAACTCTAAGTGCTGGTTGTCTAAATGCACACCATCTCTCAGGCTTTGTAGGCTCACTTTGCTCATCATGTCTCTCTCCTGAAAGTCCAACAGGAAGTACATAATCACAGTACCAGTTTGTTTCACTCCAAGTAGGAGACAGATTGAAAGTAAGCTCAAACTTATCCTCTCTTTTTAGTGCCTCTATCCATCTGAAACCGTCTGGATTTATCCATACTGGGTTATAGATACGAGGAACCCAAACCGCTATCTTATCAGCTACTTTGATACCTTTGCTTTGCCATTTTTTTCTCCACTCATCATCCATCAAAAGATGTGGAAAAAGAAAACTCATTTCATAAGTACTTAGTGGATACTCTGGTGGCCATGAGTAGTCATTCCAAGTATCAACTTTTTTAGGAGCATGTCCAGCCTCACTAGCTTTGAACCACTTACCGTTGATACCTATATGATGCCAGTGATGCCAACCAACTCCACCAACATCTCCTCTAAGAGCGCCTGTTAGTGCCATAACTAAAAATCCAGCTCTTGTGTTCATCCAGCCACCTCTATGACCGATAGTTCCTGCTCTCCATAGATATGTAGCTATCTTGTCTTTTGCTTCAACTACCATCTCAAAAAGTTGATCTAGTTTATGTTCTTGACCTTCTAGTTTACACTCTTTTACAACAAACTCTTTTGTATATGGAGCATACATCTCTTTTAAAAGTTCTATAAAACTTTCATAAGTTTCATCTTTTGGAAGAGATTTAATATAACCTTTTTCTTTGATAAAGTTTAAGTACTCTTTATCTCGCATAAGAACTTTCCAGTTTACCCAGTTTTTAACAAAATTATGAGCTACTAAACTCTCTCCACTTTTTGTTGTTTCGTTTAAAAGTCTGTTTGCAAGATACAGATATAGTGCAGCTTCTGTTCCTGGCCATAAAGGTATCCAAAGATCCGCCATACCAGCACTATTTGATAGTCTAGGATCTAAAACTACCATCTTAGCACCTTTTTTTCTGGCATCTGCTATATATCCTGCACTTTGTTGAAAGTAGTGTCCCGCATCAGCAGCATGGCTAGATTGTAAAAATACTAATCTTGTATTTGCCCAATCTGGTGAATTTCTATCATCATTTGCCCATTGGATACTTCCCTCTCTAGCACCCGCACTACAGATATTTGTGTGTGAGTTAAAACCATCCATACCAAGAGTATGAGGTACTTTTCCAGAAAAACCTGCCTCGTTTGGACGACCAACTTGATAGATAAACATCTTTCTGCTTACTTCATCACCTTTTTCAAGAAGTTCACCTACTTTTTTACCTATCTCTTTCATAGCATCATCCCATGAAACTCTTACCCACTTTCCTTCACCTCTTTTACTTCCAGGTGCTCTTTTGAGAGGAAAAGGTATCCTGTCTGGATCATAAGTTTGAGACCAAGTTGCATAACCTTTTGCACAGTTTCTACCACGGCTTCCTGTATGAAGAGGATTTCCCATAATCTTTTTTATAGTTAAACTTTTTTTATCTACCCAAGCTGTAAGTCCACATCCTGCTTCACAGTTACTACAAGCTGTTGGGACTATAAAGTAATCATTTACTTTTATACCATCTGGGTTCTCTTTGCTTTGTACTCCGAGTCTGTCAATACCACCTCTTTTCCAGTCATCACCATCAAGCTCTTTAAAATCATCCCACTCTTTTAACGGTGGATAAAAACTCAAACTATCAGGTGTATTTGTAAACTTTGATACCTCTTTTTCACCTGCTTCAACTATGCTACTAAACATACTCCCAGTAACAGCTACACTACCAACAGTTGCTGCACTAGTTTTTAAAAAATTTCTTCTTGATTCTATAAACATCTTTCCTCCTTAACTCAAAGGTAATAGTTGTGGTATGATAAGCCATACATGTTTTGCCATATAAAGCCCCACAATCGCTAAAATACCTGCTAACCCTAAAAGCTCTGAAGTTTCAGTTTTTAAACTGATAAAAACAAATATCATAGGGATAATATATGCCATCCACTGAGCTGTCCAAAACATAGAGTGATATGCTCCACCATCTTTTACATATGCTATGATCGCGGCAACTTCTTCTGCTTTCATATGTCCAAAATAGTACTCTCCCATATAGATAACGAAACTTAAAAATGCACTAGCTCCCAAAATGATAGCTAGATCATTTTTTGCTTTATAAGAAAAGTTTTTTCCTATGATAAGATAAACCGCACTACCACATAAAAGTGCTGCCAACATCATCTGTACAAGCTCTGCTGGTGTTTGCCATAGCTCTCTAGCTGTAGCTTCTCCCATGATAGTCGCTGTATATAAAGTTACTGGTATAGCCAAGATTACTGCAAACTTTAACAATCTGTTATATAGATGTGCAAATCTACACTCTTGTTTCAAAATAAAACTTTTAACAGCTATAGCTGACATCACAAAGATAATACCTGTAAATATCGTCGCAAACCAAGCACCAACAGTTATAGCACTAGTCCAATGAGGATGTAAAAAGATATTTATCATTCTAAATGGCTGATGCAAATCTAAAAGTGTAAACAGTAAAAATATATTTAAAAATATAAAAGAGATGATAGGCATCGTCTTTTTTACATTGTTAGTAATATACTTTTCATTTGAGTATCTAGCAAGTAAGAAAGCACCTACAAAAATCACTCCTGTTCCTATACTTTTAGCCCACATATTTAGTGTTATCATCCATCCCCATATAACTTGAGGGATAGGAACATCTAAAGTTACTACAGCTTGAGTTGCTGCATAAGTATGCTCTACCATTAGTGTCCTCCTATATGTTTTAAATGAGAGATTTTGTTAAAAAGGCTGTAACCTTCCTCTCTTTTACTTGCTAGTGGATTTAAGTGAACTTCGCCACTTCCTACATAAAAGTGTTTTGGATGAGTATTTTTCTCAGGTTTTCTAACTCTTACACCACTTCCTTTTTGATGCTGCATGATATATGTACTTATATGACTTGTATCATCTTCAAGATCACCAAAGATATTTGCTTCAACAGGACATGCCACAACACAAGCTGGCATCATCTCACTTGCAACTCTATGAGCACAAAATGTACACTTATCTGCTGTATTTGTAACTGGATCCATATATATAGCTCCATATGGACAAGCCATCATACAACCAGCACATCCGATACATCTATCTTTGTCTATGTTTACAATACCATTTTCAAGATAGTGCAACGCACTTACAGGACAGATTCTCTCACAAGGTGCATCTTCACAGTGATTACATCTTAGTGGAGTAAATGTTCTTTTTGTTTCAGGATATGTACCCACATCAACATACTTAACACGAAGTCGCCAAGAGTGAAGTGGAACTTTATTTTCCACTTTACAAGCTACTTCACAACCCTTACACCCCATACAAAGGTCAAGGTCAACCAAAAAGCCTAGTTTCATAATTCCTCCTTATGTTTTTTATAACCATAACTATAAGTAGAGGTTATAATATACTAGGATTATAACGAACAAAACATAAATAAAACTTATAATAAAATATTTTAGTAATATAAGTTTTATTGAGATAAATTTTATCTTTTTAAAGTTTTTGTAGATTTAAAAGCTAAGCTTTGTCAAAAAGAGAGGATTTAACCTGCTCTTTTTGATAGTTCCAAGTCAGCTTCGTCAAGTAGTTCAAGTTTAGGTATCATGATAGATATAACAACAAGAGTAACACCAAATATCAAAACTGTCAAATCCTCATGACCTTTAAAGTACTCCTGCAAAACAACTTTTCCCATACTCTCTCCCATCAATGACTTAAAAAATGGTTCATAGTATATAGTAAAAACAGCTCCTCCAACAAGTCCACCTATAGCACCAACTAACACATCTAACCTGCCTTCTGCTATAGATATAGGTCCTGTTCCTGGGCATTTTCCAAGTATAGCCATAGAAATCCCAAATAAGCTACCACCTATGATAAGACCACCAAGTATGATAGGTTTTATATGGTAGTGTGCATAACCAAACTTTACCATAAAATACAGCCCTATACTTGTAAGTCCTATAGTTAAAAAAAGCATCTTCGGCACTATAGTATCTTTTAACATGGCAAATCCAGCTATCTTTTCAAACTTATCTACACGAGTGTACTGGATGATACCTCCAAAGATAACACCTATCAAAAAAACAAGAGCCAAAGAACCATGGTTTTGGTTTATAACTGCATCAAACATGCTCTCTAAATGTTTTAAAAACTCCATCTCTACTCTCCCTTTTTATAAAAAAACTTACCAGTTACAACCAAAGCCATCATGACAACTGTACCAAAGATGATCGCAGATATTGCCAACTGACTCATACCTGACATAAAGTGTCCACTTGTACATCCTCCAGCCATCCTAGCTCCTATGATCATGAAAAATCCAGCTATAAAACTCCAAATAAGCCTAGATGCAACAGAGTTGTTTTTATATTTTTTCCAAGCAGTAGGAATAAGTGAAAATCTAAAAGTTTTGGTAATAAAAACAGAAGTTACAAATCCACCAATCAAAGCACCAAGTAGCATAACGCCTTCCCAAGCACCTGGGTTTTTTATGTGTGCAAAGTAGCTGTATTTTTGTGGATCTAAGTTTAATAAAAGTCCAGCAAAATATGGTACATAGGTCGAAGCTCCTATAGGTCTATCTGCTCCATATATCCAAAATGTAAGAAGCAAAAGTCCTGACATAAGTATGCCACCCATCCACCAAGGTAGTCTGTTTACCATAATATTTCCTTTATTTGATTTTAAAAGCAAAATTATAGCAAAAAATTATAATAGATTTATAAATATTATTATAAATAGTTATTGTATTAGATAATTAATTTTTAATCGATATACTATTTATATGAAACTTTTAGGAATAGACGAAGCAGGTAGAGGATGTTGTGCTGGACCACTATGTATGGCTGGAGTTATACTCCATCATGATATAGAAGGTTTGACGGATTCAAAAAAACTAACTCCAAAAAAACGAGAAAAACTTTTTCCACTTATAAAACAAAACGCGACTTATCATATAGTTTTTAAAAGTGCATCCGAAATAGATACAAAAGGACTTTCAACCTGTATCAAAGAGTCTTTACAAGAAATACTTCAAAAGTTGGAGTATGATGAAGTTATATTTGACGGAAACAGCACTTTTGGAGTACAAGGACTCCAAACTATGATAAAAGCCGACCTAAAAGTACCTGCTGTGAGTGCTGCCAGTATATTAGCAAAAGTCAGCCGTGACAGATATATGGTAGAGTTAGCAAAAAAGTATCCCCAGTATCAGTTTGAGAAACACAAAGGTTATGTTACAAAACTACATAAAGAGATGATGAAAAAGTATGGCCGATGTGAAGAACATAGAAAAAGTTATAAGATAAAAGGACTCTTTGAAGAGTTTAGTCAAGG
>Ga0256843_1001778_pt1 | contig 16462 bp, 18 predicted proteins | sample AlvinellametaG_FD_191572 | JGI IMG/M metagenome (GOLD analysis project Ga0256843, IMG submission 191572) | Pompeii worm associated microbial communities from hydrothermal vent at the East Pacific Rise, Pacific Ocean - Alvinella | ecosystem: Host-associated > Annelida > Integument > Unclassified ... | reverse complement strand
AAAAGGTTCATCAAAACAGGATACCTTGTCCCACTTTACTTGACAGCCAACTATTTTCTATATGAAAACAGAAAACTATGATAGGGCGGCGGGGATTCGAACCCCGGACCACTCGGTTATCAGCCGAGCACTCTAACCAGGCTGAGCCACCGCCCTTCAACCTATCGAACGAAAGCAAAAATTAAATAATAATAGCTCATATATATAGTTTTTGGTAATCGAATAATTTATATTCATTGTGATAACTTGGCTAATCTATTGGAATAACTTTCACATTATCAAAGTAAGCTCTTCCTCCACCGATCCCTATTCCTCCTTTAAGGATGGGGGAGTTATTATCTGTATAGTCGATATACTCCACCCCTCCCGCAAGGAACACTATTCTATTCCCCTTTGCCACTACCTCATATCGATAAAAATCTGTTCCTGCGGGTGCTGAATCATACGACTCAGCTAATTTTATAACACGAGTTCCATTAAATTTATAAAGAATATATCCTCTATCGTATCCTTCTATCTCAATAAAGTATCCTGCGTTTGCATGATCTGTTAATCTAAAATATATCTTTGGAGATGCAGAAATGTCCATTCTTTTTATATCCACCAAAAATTTAAAATCGGTATAATTTTTATCGATATATATTATTCCGTTGTCTATTGGCACTGCTACCTTATTTAGGGTTTTTTTGTCCTCACTTAATATAGCATCAATTTTAAATCCCCCCTCCTTAACTTTCCATTCTCCAAATGGTGCTTTTTTTCCAATTGGATAGGATGAAAAATCATCATAGAAGGATTTAGGAACTATATTTAAACAACCGCACACCCCCACATACAGCATTGGAATAATAAGAAGTGAAATCAACTTTAAATATTTTTTATTTTTATTATCTTTTTTATTGTTTTTATCCTTTATTTTTATTTTCCTATCGTTAAACATTCCGCTCCCCCCTTAATCGATGATTGACTGCTATATATTCTTTATATTTATATTTGAATTTTTTATATTCTTATATTTTTATTTTGCTGTTATATTTTAAAATTATTTCAATAACATCTTTTAGTGATGCATTAGTTTTTATCCCTTTCGGATTGTAATGAGCAATGGTTGCATAAAATCCGTTATTTTCCAATGTGGAAATTATCTCACTCATAGGTGGAGGAGACGTTTTTAAAACTTTACTGATCTGATGAATGTCATAACATCCTATCTGACCTAACTTTGATTCATCATATATTAATTTTAGAATCTTTAAGACCCTTTTCTCAAATCCCCTCTTTTCTGCGATCTCTAAGGCCTCTTTTGCAATATCTGAATCATATAAATTGCCAATATACAGAGGGCCCGAAAATCCCTCTCCTCCATAATTCTTTACTTCTTTAATTCCATCATAATCCTTAACATATCCGAGCATTTTAAATGTTTTATCTGCTTTTTTAGCCCCTCTATCTGTGATAAGATAAACCCTAACATAGTGATCAGTTGCATGACAAAAAATTGGTTTTAAAAAGAGTTCATACTTTGTGGCCATTCTCATAGCATAGCCAGCCAATATTCTCAAAGCAAACTCATGACAGTCCTTACTTCTCAACGGAACTGCAAGATATTTCCTTAAACATGACTTCTTAGCCCTACCACACAGTGCGGATGTGTCTGTTGCAGTTAAACATAAGAGCGCGTTTTTTGTTTTTAGAGATCTTATTGCTTGATCTATATATGGAGATGGAGAACCAAAGGGATCTATATCTACAATATCAAAAAATCTAAAATGTCGAGAAAGAAATGTGTTTGCATCTTCATTTGAGACCTCTATATTTGAAATATCATTTAACTTAGCATTTTGTAGGATCTTTCTATATGCATTTGGATTTATGTCATTTAAAAAAACTTTAACTCTTGCGTTAAGTTCTTTTGCATACCTTAATCCTCTGATTCCTGTTCCAGAAAGGGCATCTGCTATTTTTATCTCTTTATCTTTATAATATTTGTTTATAAATGCTTGAATTACCGCTAAACTTATATCTCTACATGTTTTCATTTTTGGATTATAAAATACTTCATCTTTTTTAGTTATCGTTAAATGATCCGGAATTTCAAAGGTTATCTCTCCCTCTGTAATGATCATACATCATCTCCTCTTTATCTTCCTATTTCAATTTCATTAATTTACTTAAATTAAATTATAAATTAAATCACTTCTACTCCTTTACCAACCTCTGTTTTTATCACATCTTGATAATAATCTCTTAAAACATCTTCAACCTCTTTAATAAACTCTTCTTTTGGAAATACGATAATTGAAGGGCCCGAACCACTTATAGTAATTCCATAAACCTTATCTTTAATTTCCTCTTTAACCTTAAAATAATCTGGAATCAATTTTCCTCTAACTGGCTCTATAATTTTATCCTCCATCATATACTTTCCAAATAATTCTTTATCTCTATTGTATAGTGCATAAACCATACCACAGGCCTTTCCAACATTATTCACAAGGTCTTTTAAATTAACACTCTTTGGTAAGATCTCCCTTGCTTCTTTTGTGTTTATTGAGATGTTTGGAACTGCTACTAATATATCCATCTTAAAATCAATTGGGATGTGTAAAACTTCTAATGGATTGTAGTTTGTTATCATTGTAAAATCTCCAAATATTGCAGGAGCTACGTTATCTGCATGTTTAGCTCCCGAAGAAGCTAACTCTCCATAAGAAGCATAATCAACTAACTTCAACTTATCTAAATTAAGATTAAACAGTTCGTTTATCGCAAAAGCCGTTCCTGCTGATGAGGCAGCAGAGCTTCCCAATCCACTTCCTGCCTTAACCCCTTTTTTTATTGTTATTTTTATTCCTTCTTCGATGTTAAAATCCTCCATCATCTTTTTCGCTACAATTCCAGCAACATTCTTATTCGGCTCTGTTGGAATGTTTTTGTCATCCATCTCTATAATTATCTCCTTTTCATCAATCCTTTTAACCTCTACTACATCATACGGCTCTTTTAGACATAAACCAAATACATCAAATCCTACTCCTAAATTTGCTGATGTGCATGGTGAAATAACTCTGACCCTCTCCATAAAAATCCCCCTATCTGTAATTTTATGTAATATTATGTGTAATATACTAATATTATAACGTTATAAATATTATAACGTCTATCCTTCCTTCTTTTTATTCATTCTTTTTATCATTTAAACCCAACAACTTAATCCTCTAAAAACATCTTTCTTATTGCATCAGCAGCATCTTTTTTAACTAAAACCAAAACTCGATCTCCTGCTTTAAGTTCTGTATCTCCACTTGGAATTTTTAATTCATCTCCATCATAAACCGCAATTATTAAATAATCTTTTGGCCTTCCAAGCTCCTTAATTTTTTTATTTACCACTTTTGCTTTCTCTGGAATAATAAATTCCAATATCTCTGCTTCTCCTCTTCCTACGATAGTTAGATCCAATATTCCTGGCCTTTCGATTAGTTTTTCTATATAATTAGCAGCTATTAGTTCAGGAGAGATAACCACATCCACACCTAAACGTTCAAATACATCTTTATAATCAATTTCAGAAATCCTTGCTATCGTTTTCTTTACTCCACAACTCTTGGCTAACAGTGTGCTCATTAAATTAACCTCTTCCTTTCCAGTAACGGCTATATACATATCTGCATCCTCTATTCCTGCATCTTCCAATGTTTTTATTTTTGTGCAGTCCCCATTGATCACAAGTGCATCTATATCCGCAGAGGCCTTTTTACACTTCTCTCTATCAGAATCTATCAATACAATGTCATGACCTTTTTCAGAAAGCGATTTGGCCAAAGTGTAGCCAACTCTTCCGATTCCTGCTATAATTATATACATAATCAACACCAGAAATTTTTAATCAACTTTTTGATTTTGGCTCATTCTTTATTTTCAGTGTTATTTATGTCTTTTCTAACATCATAATTTACATATAAATTCATATATTTGTATATAAGGTTTATATCGTATTGCAAGTATAACCTTTCAGCAACGTGTAAATTTTAATAAAAGTCGTAAAAATTGATTAAGATAATTAAAAACATAAAATATAAAAAAATTAAAGAAGTTAAAAACATTCTCTTATAATATTAATATATTTTTATAATATTATTTTTTCATAGTAATCCTCATATCCAAAATGCCAATGCCTGATCTTTTCCTTTAACTCCTTTTCAAGTTCCAATATCTTATCAAACTCCTCCTTATTTAAATATCCAATATAGCCCCTCTTTATTGCCTCTTCGCATCTTAAACTGCAAGGAATGAAACCAGAGGGTAAAACTATCGCATAAACTCCTTTATTTTTCAAATCATCTCTCATTTCTTCGACTTCTTTTAAATGATCTCTATCTATTGATATTCTAACCTCCTCAACAAACGATTTTATACAACACTCTGGATAATCTAAAAGCTTTCCAACTTCAAAATCATCCAATCTCCTATAAATCCCGAGTTCTGTCGATACAACAGGATCTATTGCTGGCCTAACCTTTGGGTTGTATTTTTCAACGATCTCAATCTGAAATTTCAATCTATCTATTATTTGTTGATATTGAAATTCATCCAAACTTTGAATATGCTCTTTTAAAATCTTAAATCCTTCTAATTCTCCATTTCTTAATTTTTCAATTTTATTTAATAGGTTTTTGAGCATAGTTTCACTTAAAAACATATTTAAAGGTTCAAGTAAATAGAAACTCTTAGAAATGAACATTCTATCCGATATATTGCAATTATTCAATCTCTACTTCAAATCCAACTACGGGAAATTCTAATTCAAAGTTTATAATAACTTCTGGATGGATCTCTCCAAAGTAGCCAATAATTTTACCATCTTTTATTATTTTAGCACATCTTCCTTTGATAAATGAAGGGTGCTCGAAGTTGTCAAGCTCATAATCAATTTTAATCTCTCTTAATAAACCTTCAACATAACTTTTTATCTCATTAAAGTTTGTTTCATTGTCTATAATAACCCCTGCTATCTTTTTAACCACTCTTGATCTTGTTTCAACATTTTTATCTATGATAACGCAATCTCCGATCTCAAAAATCTTTTGTGGTAGTTCTTTATGTTTATTTAAGCGTAGGGTTTCCATTAATAATGGAAGAATGCTTTTTCTAACGATTCTATGTTCAATTGATGCCGGTTTTAAAACTTCTATGTAGTTGTTGTCTTCAAGACGCATCTTTTTAAATAAAACATTATCATTTGAGAGCATTAGGTTTATAACTTCATAGAATCCGAATCCAATCATGATTTCTCTTATAAAATCGCATTTCTTTTCTAATTTGTTGAGTTCTCCAATAGTTCCAATGACTGGATAGTCCCCAGAGAACCTATTATAACCGTAAGCGATAGCCACTTCTTCTGCAATATCAACTTCTCCAAACATATCTACCCTATAAGCTGGCACATAAACCTTTATTTTGTTATCTAAAAATTGAGCATCTAACCTACATCTTCTTAGGTAGTTTATTATTGCTCCAGGGGTTAGATTTGTTCCTAAAACCTTATTTATATGATCAGGTGTTGTCTCTAAAATATCTTCTTTTAAATTTGGGTAAAGTGTTTTTTCATTTTCATTTTTAATTACTTCAACAGAGTGTATTTTTCCATATTTTCTCTCTGCTAATGCTGTAATAATTATATTTAGTGTTTTTTCTACTGCATATTTATCTGTTCCAGTAACATCAACTATTAAATTCCTTGTTTCTGTTGTAACTCTTGTTAGTTCTCCGTTAATTATTGGTGGCATTGATAAAACATTCCCTTCGCTATCCAATATTATTGGAAACTTATCATTTTTAATTAAGTGAGCGTATTTTATTCCTTTTTCGTGTTTCTCTAAAATCTCTCTTGGAGTCATCTCTTCCTCTGAGTTTAGTGGAACGAATTTAATCTCATCCCCTCTAACTTCTTTGTAGTAGAATGGGGGCTTAACTTTATCTGCATCGTGAATTCCTATTGCTACTTTTTTCCTATCTCTTCCCATGACCCAGTGTAATTTCTCTTGGAGGTTAATTATACTCTCTAAAACATAATCATCTATTATAATCCCTTTAATCATTGCCATGGCTATAAAAGGTCTTGTTTTAACATCTTCAACATATAATTTTACATCTGATCTTTCAATATCGTATCTCTTTAATCCGATCTCTATTCCTATAATCCCTCTAAAACCCCTCGCTAAACCTTCAACACTTAAATAATCAGGCCTATTTGGGTTTATAGAAAATTGAATAACCTTCTCTCCATCTTCCTCAAAGATCTCTTCAACTTCAACACCCATCATAGGGAATTTTTCTTCAATAAACTCATCTTCCAAGGGCATGTTTGTTAATCTCTCTAAGTCAGCTTTTTTTATATTTATTGTTGGCATCTTCTCACCAACGTTGGTTTCTTTTGCTTATTATTTTATTTTGTTTATTTTGTTATTTTATTTCAGGATCTCTTTTAGGATCTTCGGAATATCTGATATATTTTTTGCCACGTAAGCCCCTGCCTCTTCTAATGCTCTCATTTTACTTTCTGCTGTTCCTCTTCCTCTTTCAACTATTGCTCCTGCATGCCCCATTCTTTTTCCTTCGGGTGCTGATTGTCCAGCAATATATCCAATTACTGGCTTTTTCATCTTTTTTATAAATTTTGATGCCTCCTCTTCAGCTCCTCCACCGATCTCTCCGATCATTACAATTGCTTCTGTTTCTTTATCTTTTTCAAACAGATCTAATATCTCTCCATATCTAAGCCCAACGATTGGATCTCCCCCAATTCCTACGCATGTTGAAACACCAAAACCTGAATTTTTTATTTGATTTGCTATCTCATATGTTAGAGTTCCACTTCTTGAAACCATTCCTATACTTCCTTCCTTTAAAACTTCCATTGGGATTATCCCCAATTTCCCAACCTTTGGAGAAGCAATTCCTGGAGTGTTTGGTCCAATTATCTTAATTCCAAGGTCTTCTGCATAATTAACAAATTCCATCGTGTCGTGTATTGGAATATGTTCGGTAATAACAACTATAAGATCTAATCCTGCATCCATTGCTTCAAAAACAGCATCTTTGGCAAATGGGGCAGGAACAAAAATAACTGAAGCGTTTGCATCTGTTTCTTTAACTGCTTCTTTAACTGTATCAAATACTGGAACTCCATAAACATTTTTTCCTCCTTTTCCTGGAGTTATTCCGCCTACTATTTTTGTTCCGCATTCTAACATTTTTTTTGTGTGAAAACTTCCCTGTCTTCCCGTGATTCCCTGAACTACTGCTCTTGTATTCTCATCCAACAAAATCATCGTATCCCTCCGTATTCCTATTAAACCGTAAAATTTATATAACCCCTTTTACTTTTTATATGTGTCGTTGATTTTTGTTTATGAGGGGGTGTGGTGTAGCCAGGTCTATCATCGGGGACTCCAGTTGCCTATAGGGCACTGGACCACGGCAGGAGAAATCCCTGGACCTGGGTTCAAATCCCAGCACCCCCACCATATTTTATAAACAGTTTCATTGATTTTTTGAGTTTTGTGTTATTTAATGTTGGAATATAATTATATACAATATATGTTATTTTTAGATTTAATTAATAAATTTGGATACATTTGTGAAAATAAATTCGATAGGTGTCGAAATTGGATGAATTAGCCCTAATATTAAAAAATATCTCAATGTTAAAAAAAATCCAAGAAAGTGAAAAATTTTATCTATTGGTAGAAAAGATTATGAAATCCAAAAAAATATTTGTTTTTGGAGTAGGGAGAAGTGGCTATGTTGGAAGATGTTTTGCAATGCGACTGTTTCATCTTGGGCTTAATTCCTATTTTGTTGGAGAGACAATAACTCCAAGATATGAGAAGGACGATATTTTAATCCTAATATCTGGAAGTGGAAAAACGGAAAGTGTTCTAACTGTTGCAAAAAAAGCAAAAAAAGTAAATAATAATATCGTTGCAATAGTATGTGAATGTGGAAGTATTGCAGAATTTGCCGAATTGATCATACGATTAGATGTTGAAAAATCGGATTATCTTCCAATGGGAACGACGTTTGAACAAACTGCAATGATATTTTTAGATCTGCTAATTGCCGAAATTATGAAGAAATTAAATTTAAATGAGGAAGATGTTATAAGAAGGCACTGCAATCTTCTTTAATCTAATTGTGGTTTATTGATTTTAATATATCTCATTATTCTAAGTCCTCAGTTTCAAACTTCTGAGCAGAAACAAATTCACTAACCTCTTTTTTATACTCATCCAACATTTTAATTATCTTTTTTAATAGTCGGAGGTTATCAAGCATTATTCCAAAGGTTCTCATGGTAAAGACACTTGCAGAGAACAAAGCATCCCTTGGATTCTCTTCTCCAAACGTCTCCATTATCCAGTACTGTGCCCTTGGAGCTACACTTTTCCACATCTCAGTTAAGCCATTAAATCCTTCAATTTCATGATCTCTTTTTAGATTTGTCTTTATTTCTTTTAAGTATTCATAAAGATCTTCAAATGATTGTATTTCGAATTTTTCAGCGAAACTCGTTGGAGATCCATCTTTTTTTCTAAGCGAAAACTCCAAAATAATTAAAATCCTTCTTAAACTTTTTCTATCAATTCCTGAAACCTCTACAAGTTCGTCTATTATCACACTTTCACCCCAACTGCTGTTCTCAATAATTATAATTTTATTTAATTTTATAATATAAACTTTCCTATTTTTTGAATTGCAAATTATAAAAAGTATAAAAACCAAAACCATCTTAGTGTATGCCTAAGAACAAAAAAGTGGTGAGGTTATGTCAGCAAAGGTTTTAATAAATGGGTATGGATCTATTGGAAAAAGAGTAGCTGATGCTGTGGCAGTTCAGGATGATATGAAAGTTATAGGAGTCAGTAAAACCAAGCCAGATTTTGAAGCAAGATTGGCTGTTGAGAAGGGATACAAGCTTTTTGTAGCAGTTCCTGACAGAGAAAGAATAAAACTATTTGAAGAGGCAGGTATTCCAGTAGAGGGAACTATTTTAGATGTTATAGAGGAAGCAGATATTGTCGTTGATGGAGCCCCCAAAAAAATAGGTAAACAAAACTTGGAAAACATATACAAACCAAACAAGGTTAAAGCCATTTTGCAGGGAGGAGAAAAAGCAAAAGATGTGGAGGATAGCTTTAACGCATTGTGGAGTTTTGATAGATGCTATGGAAAGGACTATATTAGGGTTGTTTCTTGCAACACAACCGGGTTGTGTAGGATCTTATATGCAATAAACGAAGTATCCAACATAAAAAAGGCAAGAGTTGTGTTAGTTAGGAGAGCGGCAGATCCAAACGATGATAAAACTGGGCCTATAAATGCAATAACTCCGAATCCAGTAACGGTTCCTTCGCATCATGGTCCAGATGTTGTTTCAGTTGTTCCAGAACTTGAAGGAAAGATCTTAACATCTGCGGTTATAGTTCCAACAACATTGATGCATCAACACACATTGATGGTAGAGGTTGATGGCAATATCAGTAGAGAAGATGTTTTAGATTCCATTTTAAAAACACCAAGGATTATAACTGTTAAAGCAGAGGACGGATTCACTTCAACAGCCAAAATAATTGAATATGGAAGAGATATTGGAAGATTGAGGTATGATATAAACGAACTTGTGATTTGGGAGGAGAGTGTTAACGTATTAGACAGAGAGATCTTTTTAATGCAGGCCGTTCATCAAGAAAGTATCGTAGTTCCTGAAAATATCGATTGTATAAGGGCTATGCTTCAAATGGAAGATGACAAGTTTAAATCAATAGAAAAAACAAACAAAGCGATGGGAATAAAATAATTAAATAATGATAATTATAAAACAAAATAATCAGAATTAAATATAATAGCAATGAAAACTTAGGAAAATTTGATAGGAAAACGTAAGAATAAAGCTTTTAAGTAATTTTAATCCATTATCTCATTTTTGTCTTAATTATTTTTTATTTCTTTATTATTTTTTAGTTATTATTTTATCGTTTTGTTATGTTTCCAGATCTTACGAGGAAAAATATTTAATAACAAGAACCTCAAAATTAATTAGTGAGATAATTAAAAACAAAAAAATCTTGAAAACGAAATAAAAATTAAAAATAAAAATTGAACGCGTGAGAGTATGGATCCACTGAGCGGTTTTTTAAGCTCATTAATTTGGTGGCTGTTGTTTTTTTATTTGATCATGGCCCCTCAGATACAGTATAGGCAACTTCAACTTGCAAGATTAAGAATCTTGAGAGATCTTTCGAGAAAAAGAAATTCAACAGTTATAACAATGATACACAGACAGGAGAGTATTGGATTGTTTGGAATTCCTGTATATAAATTCATAACTATTGAAGATAGTGAGGAAATTTTAAGGGCCATAAGATCCGCTCCAAAAGACAAACCGATCGACTTGATAATACACACGCCGGGAGGATTGGTTTTAGCAGCCACGCAAATTGCAAAGGCGTTAAAAAACCATCCTTCTGAAACGAGGGTTATAGTTCCTCACTATGCAATGAGTGGAGGAACGTTAATTGCACTTGCAGCGGGTAAAATAATTATGGACGAAAATGCTGTCTTAGGCCCAGTAGATCCACAACTTGGTCAGTATCCTGCCCCAAGTATAGTTAAAGCAGTTAAAGAAAAGGGTGTAGAAAAAGCTGATGATCAGACAATTATATTAGCAGATATAGCACAGAAAGCTATAAATCAAGTTCAAAGATTTGTATATAATCTATTAAAAGATAAATATGGAGAAGAAAAGGCAAAAGAACTATCAAAAACCTTAACTGAAGGGAGATGGACTCATGATTACCCCATAACTGTTGAAGAAGCTCGAGAACTTGGATTAGATGTTGATACAAACGTTCCAGAAGAGGTTTATATGTTGATGGAGTTGTATAAACAGCCATTAAAACAGAGAGGAACTGTTGAGTTTATGCCTTATCCTGTAAAGCAGGAGGGAATAAAAACTAAATAAAAATGAGAAAAATCTTACACTTCTTTTTTAATATCTAAAAAACCTCTCCCTATCAAGTGTGAAATTCTCAAACATTCTGGAATTTTGCTTTTAAGTTTTGTAATTTCAATAACTTTTTTAACAAAATTTTTATCTGTTCCAACGTATTGAACATATACATCATTCAACTTTTCTGGTTTTGGAAAGCTTTTTATAAGAGATATTCTTTCTTCAGAATCGTTAAAGTGTTTTTCAATCGCGGAAAACATTTTCTCAATATTTGGCTTTTTATCTATAACGACAATAACCGGCTTTCCTGTTTTTTCGTTTATTTCATATATATCAGCTATATTAAACCCACCAAAGGTAATTCCATATAAAAAAACAGCTTTTATTTTTGGATAGTGTCGATCCTTAACTACATCAATTATCTTTTCTGTTATATCCATTCCATCTTTCTCAAATTTTCGGAAGTAAATGCCATCAATTATGCAGGATCCTCTCATATATGTTCCTATTAAGATACACTCCCTATCTGATCTGTTAAATGGAGCATCATCAAATCCTATAACTTCAATTTCTTTTTTCATGAATACCACAAATTTTATATATTGTGAAACATTTTCCTTTAATATTTATTACCAAAAAATATAAAATCGTTTTTAACTTTAATACAAAAAATCACGTGGAATTTATGAGAGGAAAGTGCTTCTGCATAAGTGGAAAAATAATTGCCACAAATCTTTTCGGGAAGAGATTCTCTAAAAAATTTATAAAAAAGAGGGATCTGAAAAAGTATGGGTTGTATCTTCATCCTGCTGTGGCCGTAGATGGAATAATCGAGCAGGATGGTAAAATATTACTAATAAAAAGAAAAAATCCTCCTTTTAAGGGATATTTTGCAATCCCCGGAGGTTTTGTCGAGTGTGGAGAGACGGTTGAAAATGCAGTTATTAGAGAAATTAAAGAAGAAACGGGATTAATTACAGAGATAATAGACCTCTTAGGAGTTTATTCATCTCCTACAAGGGATCCAAGAGGACATGTAATATCTATAACTTATATCTTAAAGGTTGTTGGAGGAAAGCTGAAAGCAGGAGATGATGCAAAAGAGGCGGAGTTTTTTGATCTGAATGCTCTGCCAGAGTTGGCTTTTGATCATGAGCGAATAATAAAAGATTACCTGAGGTGGAAAGATGGTAAAGTTTTGTCCAAAATGTAAAAATCTAATGCTACCAAAAGATGGAAAATTAAAATGTGCTGTTTGTGGATATGAAGAAGAAACTGCCGAAGTTAGTAATGAGTATGAATATAAGGAGCATTTAGAACCTAAGAAAAAGGAAATAACTGTTATAGAAGATGAGGGTCTTGAGACATTACCAACAACGAGGATAGAGTGTCCAAAGTGTGGACATACGGAGGCATACTGGTGGTTGCAACAGACAAGATGTGCAGATGAACCGGAAACAAGATTTTACAAGTGTAAAAAGTGTGGCCACACGTGGAGAGAGTATGATTAATTTGGTATTTAATCAACACTGTCGTAATAAAGTTTTAAAACCTCCTCAGCACATTTTTTCCATGAAAAATTTTTAGAGAATCTTTTTCCTTCTTTTCCAAGGTTATTTCTCATCTCTCTATTATTAACAAGAAGGGTAATTTTTTCTCTTAAATCATTAATATTTTCTTTTTCAAATAACAGTCCATTAACCCCATCTTCAATAATCTCGCTCAAACCCCCAACATTAGAAGCAATTACTGGTTTAGAGCAAGCCATTGCTTCCACAGCAACCATTCCAAAGCCCTCACTTCGAGAAGGAACTATCAGAAAGCTACATGTTCTCATTAACGAGGCAACGTCTTTAAATGACCTTTTTCCAAGTAGTTCTACATTTTTTAGTTTATTTTCCAATACAAAGCGTTCGATTTTTTTAAATAATTTTCCATCCCCTACAAGTTTAAAATTGAAATCAATATCCTTTATTGCGTTTATTAAAATATCTACTCCCTTTTGAGGAACGAAAGCTCCAACAAACAGCCCAAATTCATTATCTCCTTCATTGTATAACAGATTTTCATCTACTCCATTATAAACAACTACGGATTTTTTTCTAAGTTCTTTTGTTAATTGGGATTGTATGTATTTGCTAACACATATTATTGTATCTGCGTTGTATACTGCATAATCAAAGAAGTATTTTCCTTTTATCGAGTTCTTTAAGATTAAAGCATCACTACCGTGAAGTGTTAAAATATGTGGAATGTTGTATTTTCTTTTTAATAGTGCTCCAACACACCCCTGTGGAAACGCATAGTGTGAATGTATCAGATCGATCTCTTCTCTTTCAATTATCTTTTTTCCACGTTTGTATGCGTTTATTAGATAACTTATTCCCCTAATTCTTTTTAAATGTGGGACTTCATGAACGATTACATTTTTATATCTGTTTTCTTCATATCTATCATAAGTAATTATATGGAACTCGACATTACTCAAATTCTTTACTAAGTTCTCTACGTGTAAGGTAATTCCTCCAATGTGAGGGTGATATATAGTAGGCATTAAAACTTTCATATAGATCCCGTGATACCATGAATTTTGATGAGTTTAAGTATATAAGAAAGGCCATTGTTATCGGTTTGTTGCTTGTGTTATTGTATATAGTGTTTCCATTTATTGATACGTTTGCTTATGCATGTGCATTTGCCTATATGGCTCTTCCGATCTATAATTTGCTGGTAAAAAAGCTAAATAGAACAGTGTCAGCAGCTCTTGCAATAGGTATATATTTAATTCCAATAACCTTAATTACTATTTATGCATTCTCTACATTCTTAAATATCGTCTTATCGATAGATCCTAATTCCATAAACCAATACTTCCTCAGTGTGCTAAACAACCCCCTACTGGACAGGATTATAACCAACGATGAGATGATAACAAAATATGTTAATGAGTTGATAAAATATGCAATAAGCCAGCTTTCTGGAAAAATTATAGATGTTGGTTATCTGGCTATAAAAACAATTTTGGTATTATTTATAACATTCTACTTTTTAAGGGATGGCTATAAGTTCAAAGACGTGGTTATATCATTCACTCCAGAAAACTATAAAGAGAAGATGAAGATCTATTTACAGTATCTTCACGATTCCTATAAAAATTTATTCATAAGTTGCGTATCTTTATCGATCATAATTACAATTCTCTCATACATTGGCTACTTAATAGCAGGAGTTAAATATGCTGAGTTATTTGCAATAATTACAGGTGTTTTTGCCCTCCTTCCAATACTTGGGGGCTGGATGGTTTATATTGCAATTGCAATATACTTCTTCCTAACACATAACTATGCAAAGGCAATTTTTATATTTGTATATGGGGAGTTATTCTTATCTATTGCTCCTGATTTTGTTATAAGACCATATATCGTGAAAAAAGAAGTTGACATACATCCTGTTCTTGTTGTAGTTGCATTTTTAATTGCTCCTTTGTCCCTTGGTCTAAGTGGATTTGCAATAGGTCCCTTAGTTGTTGGAGCGTTAAATGCTTTCTATTTGGCTAAATATAGAGATAAGAAGATTTAAAAAATAAAAATTAAAATAAATTCAAAATAATAAATTAAGTAAAAACTAAATAAAAATAATGCAACAAAAACAGCAAGAAAATAATTAATAATAAGTGGATTATATGGTGTATACTCTATGGAAAAAGATAGAAATGTAAAAAAAAGAGTAATAACGGCAGGAACGTTTGATATTCTTCATCCGGGGCATTATGAGATATTAAAGTTTGCTAAAAGTTTAGGAGACGAGTTAATAGTAATAATAGCAAGAGATAAGACCGTTGAAAGATTAAAAGGTAGAAAACCAATAATCCCAGAAAATCAGAGGAGAGAGATGGTAGAGGCATTAAAACCAGTAGATAAAGCAATATTGGGTAGCTTAAATAATAAATTAGAGCCAATATTAAAATTAAAACCTGATATAATAGTTCTTGGCCCAGATCAGATGACATTTGATGAAGAAACGTTAAAAAAAGAACTTGAAAAACACAACCTACATCCAAAAATTGTTAGATTTAAAAATTATAAAAAATGTCCATTTCACAGTTCATTTGATATTGTTAAAGAGATAGTCAAACGATACTGCAATAACAAAGAAAAAAAATGTTAATTAGAAAATATCTTTGATTTAGAGGGGAATATATGACCATAATGCAGATGATCTCCTACATTATAAATAACAACACGTTAACCAATTACGTTTTATCGATCATCTCTATTCTTGTGTCGATAATTATCGGAAAATATGCTAATGCATTAATTGAAAGAATAGCTGATAAACTACACGAAAAAAGCGGAATAGAATTGGATGAGCTCCTTGTTAGGGCTTTATCCCTTCCGGTAGCGATAGCCATAATATTGGCAGGATTTTACTTTGGAGTTAATTTTCTTTACCTTCCACCTTCTCTAAAAACTACGACAAATGAGGGTATTTTAACTGCGTTTATTTTATGTATTATTGTATTTTTAGATAGATTTTTCACAGAACTCGTAGAGAGATATTTAGCCCAAACGATCTCTAAGAAGACAAAAAAAGATGTTGACGATCAGTTTGTAGTTTTAACTAAAAAACTCGTTAGATTGATTGTTTGGGTTATTGGGTTGTTGTTAATTTTAAGTAATCTTGGTTATGATATAAAAACACTTCTTGCAGGTTTGGGGATAGGTGGTTTAGCAGTTGCGTTGGCATCTCAAAATCTTGTTTCTAATTTAATTGCTGGTTTGATAATCATAACCGACAAACCCTTTAAAATAGGAAATTGGATAACTTTTAGTGGAGGCAGCGGTATTGTTGAAGATATTGGAATAAGAAGCACAAAGATAAGATCTCAAGACAACTCTATCATCGTAGTTCCAAACTCTAAACTCATAGATGATGTTATACAGAATGTTCCCTCTAAAAATAAATGGAGGGTTATAACAACGATAGGTATAACTTATTCCACACCTGTTGAAAAGATCAAAAAAGCGGAGGAAATAATAAAAAATATTTTATTAAACCACCCAAATGTCGAAGAAGAACCTATAACTGTTTACTTTAAAGAATATGGGGATTGGAGTTTAAATATCCAAGTGGTTTATTATGTTAAAAATTTTAAGTATGATGGTTATAGGAGATACATTAACACGGTAAATGAAATTAATTTAAAAATAAAAGAAGAATTCGATAAAGAAGGAATAGAATTCGCATTTCCAACGTATACGGTTTATTTGAAGTATGACAACCAATAATTTTCATCAAAATTGAATATTCAAATTCCCTTATACTTATAAAATATCCTACAAGTCCCCTCATCCGAAACCATTCAACGAAACTTTTAGAAAAAGTTTCATCAAAATTGAATATTCAAATTCCCTTATACTTATAAAATATCCTACAAGTCCCCTCATC